>PVMN01000506.1_pt1 | contig 80869 bp, 79 predicted proteins | sample 1853401 | NCBI WGS metagenome assembly PVMN01 (sample SAMN08533510, study PRJNA380276) | Human gut metagenome, whole genome shotgun sequencing project.
AGTCCCAATGCTCGTGCGGCCGCTGGTTCACCGCGTTGGACTGGCATCTGCACGGATGCTGGACGGGTTCCGAATACCAGTACGACGAGCCGCCGAGCATCCTCCACGAATATGAGAGGTTCCTCGCATACGACCTGTTAAGCGAGGCATTGGGGCAGGTCGGAGTGCTGGCGCCCATCCGATACAAACACCCATCCCGAATGGGAAGAGGGAGGGGAAAATCATGCGTGGTTTCATGCGTTTCGTCAGGTCGAGCCGTCTGCTGATGGTCGGCGCGATCGCGTTCATCATCACCCTGGCCGCGGCGCTGGCGGCGTTCCTTTGCGACCGGCTGGGTGTCGGCGTTCCGTGGCTCCCGTCCGGCCTGCACGCGGTCTCCGCGCTCTCCGGGCTGACCGCCGGCGCAAGCCCCGTATTGCACTCGGACATGGGATGGCAGTACCGGCACCCGTGGTGGCGCGAACGGCTCGGGGAACTGGGCATACGACAGTCGATGAGCCGCAAGGGCAACTGCCTGGACAACGCCGCCACCGAACAGGTGTTCGGCCATCTCAAGGACGAGTTCTACCGCGACCGCGAATTCGACTCGTAAGAGCGGTTCAAGGCCGAGCTCGACGACTACATCATCCACTGGAACACCAAACGACGCCAGATGCGACTCGGTGGACACACCCTGGAGGAATTCTGGAGAGCGTCCACCGTGGTCTGAGCCTGTATCCTAATAAACAGCGTCCAACAATCGGGGCGCAGTTCACCACGGGCAGGTGGCCGCCCCTGTTTTTTTCGCATGCCGTCAGGCGTTGAATTCGAGTTTGTTGAACGCGCCCCGGTATTGGGTCATGTCCATGCCGCCGTCGCGCCAGTCAACGAACCGATCCATGCCGGCTTCGGCGCGGCTGATGTAGAAGTGGCGCAGGCCCTTGCTGTCGGCCTTCTTCGAATCGAGCAGGGCCTGGAACTCCTCGGGCGTGAAGATGAAGAACACGGGCTTGCGCAGCTCGTCTTCGACGGAGAGGATGTATGCGCCGAACCGGGTGGTGTCGGCGTTGCGCGGGTTGATGGAGTGCCATCCGGACATGGGTTTGCCGGTGTCGGAGCCGAGGTTGCGGCTGGCGGCGATGAACACGGGGTGGCGCCTGCCGTCGTGTCCGATGATGTAGCGGCCCTTGCGTCCCTCGTTGCTGAACGTCTCGCCCATTTGGCCGACCTTGTCGGCGAGGGCTTCGATGGCGCGTTTGAGGGTGCCGCCAGTCACGGGCTTCGGGTTTTCGAGTTGGCTGACGCGGGTTTCGAGCTCGTTGAGGCGTTGTTCGAGGATCGCGATCCGCTGGCTGTCGATGTTTTCCATCTTTTGCTCCTTGATTTTTGGATTGTATTTCTTTCATCAGTATAGATTCTATATTAGATGTAAGTTATATACAAGTAGATTGCATAAAATAAGTAAGATTTTTTTAGAAAAACGCACCCAAAACCACGCTCCGACTAGACTGGAAAACAGCACCAACGACGGGAGCCAGCCATGACCAAGACCAGAACCACCACAGCCACCAGCATCATCCCATTGCTCCTGCTCGCCACCGCATGCGGAACGCCAACAGCCAACCCGGAATCCGCCGCACCGCAGACGAAAACACAGACACAGACGAAAACGGAAAAGAAGCCGGCGCCCGAACCTAAGAAAGAAACCCCAGCCGAGGAAAAGCCCGAAGAGCAGACCCCGACCGCACCAGAACCGGCCACGGATCCAACCTCCGGCGAATGGACGGAAACCATGAACTCGCCATCCGACCTATCCGGCCAGCTCGACGAAGCGTGGCTGCGCTGCTCACCACAGAACAACCCGACCCCGGAACTGTTCTCATGGAAACGATCAGTGAATCACGACGGCGTATGGCTGCACATCACGGAAGGCGGAATGGACGGATCTGTCCAGCAAGCCTGTATGGATAGTCTGTTCGGTGGAGCTAAGTCGGAGCCGTCCGGCGAATGGACGGAAATGGATCTGAATGGAATAAGTCGCTGGCAGAAACAGGATGACGGGGCTGCTGACATCATATGGAAGTCCGCGGATTGACTAATAAGGACAAAGCAATGAGCGTCACGAAATCGAAGACAGCGGAACACGATGCAGACATTAAGGACAACTCTCACGAACGCGCGAAGCTAGAGGCTTTCGCAGAAGCTCAGGCACTCATATCGAAACTGCCGCGCGAAACCGTTCTAGACACAATGAGCCACGAAGATAGGGAAACGCAATTTGAACGCCGAAGCGTCTAAACCACAATCAGGCTTCGCTACGACCGGCTAGGAGGCTAAATCGAGCGTGGCTCAGAATGCCTACACGATATATACTCAAATAGTCCCAATGCGGAATATTTGAGTATATACTTGCAATATGGCTATAGAAACAGCAGAGACTTTACTGACTACTCAAGAGGCCGCCGAAAAACTCGGCGTAGGTGATCGAAGGATTCGCTCACTGGTCAGTCAGCATCTTCTGAATGCAGTCAAAGAGGGAGACCGTCTTTACATAACCAACGAATCCGTTAGACGACTCAATCACGTTGACCGCAAGCGAGGACGCACATTCTCTCCCCGTATTGCCTTTGCCTCGCTGTACATGATCTCCGGAGAGAGCGTTAACTGGCTCAGCGCTTCGGAGAAGTATCAGCTCAAAAAACGTCTAACGACATTGAATGCAACTGATTTGGTCTCCTTGTGCAGAAATAGGGCAAGACTGTGTTCCATGTGGTGCAGAGAGAGCCGACTGGAAAAGGTAATTCAGGAGATACGTTTATCCGCAGGCACCGGCGAGCTGGCTGCAGAGTTCAATTTGACTGAAACAAGCGACGTGGAAGGATATCTGCTGGAAAGCGATCTGCAGCGAATAGTCGAACAGGCAAAACTGCGTTCTGACTTTCAACCCGCAAACGTCAGATTGCATGTATCCTCCTACATTCCGAATGGTTCCGGAAATATGCCAATCGGAGTATGCTCAGCCGATCTCGCCGATTCACTAGATGTCAGAGAATGCGGTGCCGGTTTTGATAAGCTCACGCAATTACTATCCCGTTTCCAATCCGATAACAAGGGTAAGGACAGCCGATGAATACAATCGATATTTCGGCCCAGGCTCAACCGTGGAGTACGGTCTTTGCCGTCGCTCAGCATTTTACGTCTGATGAATGGCTGCTCACTGGCGGTCTGATGGTTCAAGCGCATGCCATGCTCCACGGGCTTCCTGTCCGCCCTACCACCGACGCTGACTTTTTATTGAATATCCTGACCTATGATCGAATAGCCACACAGATGGAAAGCTATCTTGCCACTATGGGATACAGGTTGCAAAAAGACGCCCTAACTAAATATGCAACTCGATTTGAAAACCCTGCCCACGACAAAGTGGACATACTGGTAACGGATTATCTGTACGGAAAGAAAAAAAGAGAAGGTGCCACTCTTTCGGGAATGAGATTATGCGGTATGCCCGGAGGTGGTCAGGCCATCAAACGAAGCATGCGACTTCAACTTAGATATGACCAGCAATCCGCATCCATCGCAATTCCTGATCTACTCGGCGCATTGATGCTGAAGAGCGCTGCGTGGGAAGTCGATAAGACAGCTAGAAGAGACCGCCATCTCATTGACGCTGCATTGCTGCTCTCTCTAATCGACAGTCCAGATGAGGAAGCAAAAAGGCTCCATAGTTCCAATGACCGCAAACGAATTTTGCGCTTGCATGAGTTACTTGCTGCAGATTCCGACTATTGGTCGAGCTTGGATCAGACGCATCGGCAGGATGGAATCGATACGTTAGACACGCTAACCGATTGGGCAAAAGGAGAACATCATTAGGGTTCGCTACGGCCGGCTAGGGCTCGGCCGAGGGTGATTTCGTCGGCGTATTCGAGGTCGGAGCCGACCGGCAGACCACTGGCAAGGCGCGTGATCAGTATTCTGCTGGCTGCCCGTAGTCGTCGTATTGTTCTTCCGTCTCGGCTTTGCGCCGGCCTTTTTCCCGTATTTCGCTGGATTGGTCGGTGCCGCTGATTTCGGTGCGTCGGCCGATCCAGCCGATGATGGTGAATGTGATGCAGAAGATGATGAGCAGTGTGCCGATGATGGCGATGATGCCGAGGATTCGACCGTAGCTGTGTGCTTGGCCGGTCAACCATTGGATGAGGTTGCCGGCCGTTATGTCATTCGCGTATTCGGGACTGTCCGAGACGAGTTCCGCATGCTGGTTGTTGATACCGAGGAAATAGGTGGCGTAGCCGATCAGGGGAGCGGCTATCGCGGTCAGTACTCCTGAAGCCCACATGAAGAACTGATACCGGTTATACCATTTGCTGATTTTCCAAAGAATTCCCATGACTCCCATTGAACCAGTCAAAGGCAAAGAGAAGCCCCTAAAGTCCTAAGATATTCAATCTTCCGTTTGAGCTTTAGCAATGTCCTTTTTCATCTGATGATGGACTGCATGTTCCTTTAGATAGTCACGCAGATAGGGGATCTTGAAGTCTACATAACCGAAGCCGGTTTGTTCAATGACATCTTCTTTAATCAGCTGCGCCCTGTACACGCTTGCATACTTAACATCACGGTGAATTCGTTCGGCTATAACGCGGGTGTTCGACGGACCGTCATCTTGTGACATCGCAATCAGGTAATCTTTCGCCATTGGGGAAAGATTGTCAAATTCTGGACCATGAACCATACTGCCCAAACTGATTCGAGCTTTTTTTATGCCTTGCTGTGCGTCCTCCATGTGGACGCGGTCCAAGTGGTTATTCACATCTGAATAACGCCATGACCAGTATCCAACCAGCTGGATCATGAACGGATAGCCATTTGTGGCTTCGGTCAATGAATTCAGAACATCATAATTTGCATTTTTTCCACATTTGGAAATGGTTTTTTCAAAGGCGGACCAAATTTCCTTGAGATCAACACTCCCCAGATGATGGCATTCGGCACGTCTTAAAAAAGTCAGCACATCGTCATTAATGACGGTATCCACCATTGACGGAAGACCCGCGAACACAAATGCCACGTTCCTTTTTTCTCGGATTAAATGCTGAATTCCGATAGCGAGGGATCGAATCTCTGGCAAAGAACTCGGTTGAACCTCATCCAGTGTGATCAACACACCTTGCTCGGACTCCTTCAACCGATCCAGCCGATTGACGATGGCGTGCCTTATGTCCAGAACCTGGTTATCCTGTTGAAACTCAACCGAACCAAAACCCAATGATGCTTGAATTCCGGCACCTGGTACCGCAAAACCGCCTGAAGGTAGTTCGTATTTGCTTATGCGGGTTTCCGGCCTATCTAGCAGTTCCTGGATCAGCCTGCTCAGAAAACCGACTTCAGCGGTTTCGTCAATTACATACCATCCACGATTTCTGGCTATATCTCCGAGGGCATTCAGCATGACGGTTTTCCCTACGCCTCGGGCGCCAGTTACATATAGGAGTCTTCCTGGTGCGCCCACGCCATCATCTAGAGCGATTTGAAAATCATCTAGCTCGACCTGTCTGCCTACTAGTACAGGCGGTGTCATTCCCGCAGTTGGCTTAAATGGATTAGGCATGCCCTCTACCTTTCTGCTTGAGTATTTCCCAATACCATAACACAAAATCTAAAAAATCTAAAAAATCTAAAATCGTCTAAAAAAAATACAGATCCACAACCGGACAAATCACTTGGCTTCCTCCCCCCGCCTCTACAGGCGGGGGGAGGAAGCCAAGAAGCGGATCTTCCGCAGAAAGCAGCACCATGAGCAATCCGACACAGGCTCCTTCGGCTGGGCCGTCCTCGGCTTCTTCATTCCTATGGATCGTATTCGCAGGCATCTTATTCGCCGCATTCGGCTCCTACTAAAGAGACAAGCCGAAACGACAGTCCCATAAAAGACGAGGGTGGCACATCCCATATCAGGATGCGTCACCCTCCTTCAAGCGGAAACTGAAAGCGATTAGTTGCAGGGTACCTGGACGCCTGGTTTGCCACTGGTATCAACCGCCCAGCAAATATCCTCGTACCCGTCATCACCGCCGCCGCCCTGGGACGGCTGTGGCGCGGGCTGCGGCTGTGGCGTCGGCGTATAACCGCCTCCGGTCGAACCACCTGTGGACTGCTGTGGAGTGTACGTGTAGCCGCCACCGCCCTGGGATTGCGTGTAGCCGCCACCGGTGTATCCGGTGTATCCTCCGGTTGTTCCACCCATGTAGGAGCCGCTGTTATCCGCCTGCGCCTGGGCGGCATTGTCGGCCGCCTGCGCCTCCTTTTCGGCCCCGGCCTTCGCGTCCGCGTCCGACTTCGCCTTGATGGAGTCGTTGACGGCCTTCACGGCATCCGAGATCGTCTTCTCATCTTTCGATTTGATGGCGTTCTCCAATGCGGTGCGAACCTTGTCGTCCTCCACCCTGCCCTTGGAGTCGTTCAGGACCTTGGTCGCGTCGGCGACGGTCTTGTCGGTCTTCGAGGCGTTGACCGCATCCGCCTTGCCCCTGATCTCGTTCACGGTCTTCGCGTATACGTCCGCGGTCTTGTCGAGCTGCGCGGCCGCCGCCCGGATGCCCTTCAACCCATCCGCCGGGCATCCGGGGATATCGGTCTTCGTGGTCGAAGCGGCCTTCACGGTCGAGGTCAATACGGCGACCGTCTTCGCGTCCTTGACCTCCGAATCCTTGACCGTGACTGCGGTCTTCACCGCATCCGACTCCAGATACTCCGTCAGCTTCTTCTGCGCCTTCACCGCCTTGTCGTATGAGGTGGCGCATTCCTCTGAAGCCGCCGTCAACTGATTATGGTTCCAATACAGGTATCCACCGGTGCCGACAGCCGCCAAAACAACGACGGCAGTACCCCCAGCAATCAACGGAACCAGCCACTTCGGATGCTTACGATCCGGAGGCAGGTGGACTTCGAATTCCGTCACCGGCTCAACCGGTGGCGTGACGTTCATGTTCATAGGTTCTTCTTTCTCATTCATTTGTCTTTCCTTATACTATGTCGGTCAGGCTGAACCGTGTCTCCAATACACGGTCGCCGATCAGGCCTTGTTTCGTGGACAATTTCAGAATGCATCCAATGATATGCGCTTGCAAGCGCAACGGTAAGGTGGCCGCTCACAAAAAATATCGTTGACTTCCTCCCCACGGCTGAAGCCGGGGGATTCCTGTCGCGTATGAGACACGTTCCTCAGTGGAGGGGTCTTCCCATACGCGGAGCAGGGGTCGGCGTTTCAACGGGACTCTCCCATGAAACATTGGTTTCACGGGAAGCGTGTCCCTCCACGCCCTCGGCATCGTCCATGCCGGTTGTGTGTATCGCGCGGCCGAGGATGTTCTTGGCCGCGTTGATGTCCGCATTGTCCTTATTGCCGCAGTTGACGCATTGGAAGACCGCTTGGCTTTCACGGTTCTCCAATGCGACATGGCCGCAACGGTTGCAGGTCTGGGACGTGTACGCCGGGTTGACCAGTATGAGTCGGTTTCCGGCGAGACGTGTCTTGTATTCGAGTTTGTTCAGGATGTCCGTCCAACGGTTGCCGAGGATGCTGCGGTTCAATCCCGCTTTGGCCGCCGAGCCGTTGCGCAGGTAGCGTCCTTTATGGTTGGGGTCATGTTTCGGTTTCGGCTTGCGGGTCATTTGCCGGGTGTTCAACGCTTCCAAGGCGATGAGGTCGTAGTCTTCGACCAGTCGGGTCGTGATCTTCGCGACCCAATCGTCCTTGCGGTTGTTGACGCGACGGCGTATCGAACTCATGCGCTTCAATGTGAGTTTGCGTCGTTTCGACTGGAATTTCGCGGTTTTCCCATCACGTCGGCTGTTGGTCATGTCTTGTCGGGCGAGCTTGCGTTGCAGGCGCAGATACTCTCGCCTCTCCCGTTCGGACGGTTGCGGCATGTCCAGCATGGTCCCATTCGACAAGGCCAATGTGTGGACGCAGCCACGGTCGATGCCGGTCTGCTTGCCGGCGGCATTCCGTCGGATGGGCGACGGTTCGTTGGTGAACGCCAGAGTGCGTTCCGTCCAATTCACCGCCACGCTCGTGTAATCCCTGACGGGTTGGCTGACGCGCACGTGGATGGAGAGCATCCAACGGCATCCCGTTTCGCCCGGCTTGCGGAATTCCTTTTTCACGCTTCCGGTGATTACGACCACGCCACGCTTGCGTGACACCTGATGGTAGACGGCGTTGCCGGTCTTGTTCTGGTTGCGCCAACATACGAAATACTGGGGGTCGCGTTTGCGGGATTTGAACCCCGGAACACGACCGCCATTAATCTTCTTGCGCTTCAATCCGGCATACCATTCCGAATTCTCCACGCGCATGGGGCTGGCGAGGACGGCGGAGGGGATGCATGCGAGCCAAGAACACCGGATTCGAGCCTCGCTGTCCTTGAACGGTTCCCCGACGGTCGCCCCGCCCAAGGAGACGTCCACCCACATGCGCTCATGGGATTCCATGTCCTCCATGTAGCGGCGGATTGTCCTATGCTCCCGATGTTGGTTGAAACGGGTACGCCAACCATCGCACAGCCAGCCCATGATGCGTTCGGGATTGCGCGTCCAGCAGTGGTTTCGGCATGAATCGTCGCCAAGGTACACGGACGCGCCCGTGTGCTTGACTTTGACGATTCGTACCTTCTGGCTCATACCGTAAAATCTTACCACGAAAAATAATGACTAATCAAAAAATGGCGGCTTACCCCAGTCTTAAAAAGACGGGGCTTGCGCCGCCAATTTCGGTCAATTTCAATAAAAAACCGGTTAATTACAAGATTTGACGTTATGGTAAAAACCGCAAGAGTCCAGTGACCATCACTGGCGACAAAATATCCTTCCTATCAGAGGAGACGATATGGGGAGAAACAACAATCCCACTCGCGGTTCCACAATCCGACATGTGGTCCGCACGATCGCGGCGGCCAGTGCGGCCGTCGCCACCCTGGCGGCGGGCATGCTCGTCGCGGGCACGGCGGACGCGGCCACCATGCGCGACCCGTTTGAGCGCTCCATCCAGAACGGCAACCCGGGCCTGTGGGCGAACATGGGTACGATCACGTTCAGCAACGGACACAAGTACGAGGGCATGGAGCAGTCGCTCGGCGTGGTCGACAAGGTCAACGGGAGGAACGCGTACTGCATCGAGGCCGACACGCTCTACACGGGCACGGCGGGCACGTGGGGCGAGTGGACGGACGAGCGGACGAAACCGGACGCGCAACGGCTCGCCTGGCTGGCCGACAGGTACAACGGGAACACGGACGACCTCACGCAGGCCGCGATCGCGGGCCTCATCCACCAGAAGCTCGACCCGATGGGCAACGAATACCTGAACGGCATCCAACGCCTCGGCTGGAAGGACGGCACCAGCTGGGACACGTTCACGGCCAAAATGAACAGCCTGTGGACGGAGGCGGTCAACGGCACGCCCTCGAACCTCGACATGCAATACCGGTACACGACCGGCAAAAGGAAAGGCCTAGTCACCCCGAGCATCATGAACGGGAACGGCGTCGAAATCGCGGGCATCCAGTACACCGTGACCCTGAAGGGCCCGGCCGTGTTCGACCAGACCGGCAATAACACGATCAGCGGCACCACCACGAACGAGGCCATCCACCTGTCATGGACCGCAACAGGCAATGGCAAGGTTACTAGCATTGTTCAGCATAAGATCCCGAAGGCCACCAGACTGGAATCCCCGAACCAGAACCTGATGGGCCCGACCGACCCCCAGACCGTGTCGAAGAACATCCAGTTCGAGGTGCTGAACAACTTCAAGCCGACCATCCAGTCCGACCAGTCGGACCATCGCATCGAATACGGGCATGCGCCCGAGGATGATCTGACCTGGCATGTGGACCCGACGGGCGGCGACTGGATTGAAGGCGCGACCATCAAGAGCACCGGCACCCTCTACTACTTCGCGAAGAAGCCGGTCGAAGGCCAGACGACCGTCAAGGATGGGGTGAAGGCCGCGACCGCGACCGTCACCGGCGACAAGGATGGCGCCACCAATCATGTGGGCGCCGCCTCCATCACCATGGACCCCGGCTTCGTGAAGGCCCACAAGGGAGCCACCCCGTCGAGCCTGCCGGACACCGGCTGGTACACGTGGGTGTGGCAGATCACGCCCGACATGCAGGACGCCAACATGAAGCAGTACCTGTCCACGGACTACGACTGGTCTGACAACGTGCTGGAAGCGGAATCCACTCAGCACGTGCGCAACATGCAGCCGACCATCAAGTCGAGTGTGAGCGACGCCTACAAGACCGATCAGAGCACGGTGACCGGCGCCGACGGCACCGAACGTCCGAGCGTGCAAATCGGTTCCGCTCAGGCATCCGACAAGACCGATGTCGTCTACCTTGAAAAAGGCAGCGTCATCCGCGACAAGGTCACGCTGGGCGTGACCGACGTGAACGGTGACGGCAAGGTCGACACCCAGGACTGGCTGCACACCAAGGACGGTCAGGGCGAAGGCAAGGAAACGGAAGACAACCAGATCACGCTTACCGTGAATGGCTCCATCTACGGTGGCATGACCCGCGAACAGGCCGAACAGGCTCAGAAGGATACCACCGCGGGCAAGACCGTCGAACTGCCCAAGCAGGCCGTGAAGCTCGCCACCGCCACGTTCACCACGAACAAGGCCGGCGACTACCTGATTTCCAGCAGTGACGAGGACAAGCCTGTCGCCCAATGGAAGGCCGAGGATGGTGTGGATCTGACGAACCTGCCATCCGGATACGCCACGTTCGTGTTCGACATCGCGAACAGGGATCAGGACACGGAAAACCAGACCGGCATCGAACCGTCCAGGGACTATCCGTTCGCCAAGGATGTTCATGAGGCTCCGTTCACCGCGGATGAGACCGTCATGATCCGCCTCACCCCGAAGCTCGACTCCACGGTGTCCAGCAAGGAAGTCAAGGCGGGGGAGACCACCGTCGACAAGCTCGTCGTCGCCAAGACCAACGAAAAGGACGTGTGGCCCACCTACCCGGAGACCAACGTCACCGAAGGCGAAACCCCGAAGGGCACCCCGCTGAGCCTCGACTTCCACGGCGTCCTCTACAAGGTGAGTGACGACCCGTCCGCCGCGATCGAGGAAACCGACACCGTGCCCGAAAACGCGGTGAAGGTTCACGAAACCGACATCAAGGATGTCACCAAGTTCGGCACCTACACGACCGACTCGTTCACCCTGACCGAATCGGGCACCTACGCTTGGCATTGGGTCATGACACCGAGCCTGACCGGCGACCAGAACCATAATCCGCTCGCCGCCCTCGCATGGCGTCAGCTCACCCACGGCAAGGTGCAGCACGCTTTCGGACTCGCATCCGAGATCGTGCGCGTCCGGAAGCCTGAAACACCGAAGTGCGAGGTGTCCACAAAGTCGCAGGGTGAGGTCACGTTCGAAAACGGCAAGGCCGACCTGCACGATGAGCTCCTGCTTAAGAACTGCTCGGATGCGGCCAAGGCTGAATTCGAATTGTGGAGGCAGGCCGACGGCGACCAGTCGGGAGACGTGCTCATCACCGTCACCGGCAAGGTCGACGCGAAGGACGGCATCCACTCGCCGACCGTGACCGTGCATGAAACCGGCACCTACTACTGGCGTGAGAAGGTGTACGACCAGACGGGCAAGCTTATCTCCTATGGTGACGCGCGCAAGTCGAACGAGACTGTGCTCGTCAAGGAGAAGGGTCTCGCCTCCACTGGTGTCGGCACCCCGATGCTCCTGTGGGCCGGGGTCCTCGCCGGAGCTGGTATCGCTCTCGCTCTGGCTGGTTCGAGGAAGCGTATCCGCCTGTAAGGCGGTCACGCTGATCGGATAGAAACCTTGATGGGCTCATTCCGCCGTAGTGGAGTGAGCCCATCCTGCTAAAAGGGGTATGTCGGATTGGTGTCAGGTTTTTCTCCTCTGTCCTGATGCTTATCCGACATGCCTTTTCTTCGTATATGCTTGTTATACTGAATATGTTCACATAGAAAAAATAAGGAGACCAGGAACCCATGGCAGGAGAGCCGACACTCACACTCGTAGGCAATATCACCGCAAACCCCGAGCAGAGGGGAGATACGGTCACTTTCACCATCGCGCACAATACGCGTCGACGTGACCGTAACGGGCAGACCGTGGATGGGGATGCCGTATTCATGCGATGCGCAGCATTCGGAGACCTTGCCCAGAACATCATGCGCTCCTGTTATAAGGGCATGCGCGTGGTAGCCACTGGTTACATGAAGACCAACAGTTGGACGGACAAGACCACCGGCCAACAGCGTAGCAATCTTGAAATGATCGTCACCGATTTGGGTGTCAGCCTCCGGTTCGGCGTCACGCAATTTCAGAAGACCAGCGGCCAACAGTCCAACGGCAACGGCTACCGGCAGAACAATTACGGCGGCGGATACCAGCAGCCGAACAACGGCTATCAGCAAGGCGCATACAACAACTACCAGCAGCAGGGTTACAGCCAACAGGCTCCCGCACAGACACCGGCGCAACCTGCAGCACCCTCACAGCCCGCAATGGATCCGTGGGCTACGACCACGCCAGCCAGCACGGATCCGAACGGAGACGGCACCGACCCGGAATTCTAAACGGTTCCGACATTGATGAGGTTTTAGCCCGCAAACCCGGTATTTCAATGCCGGGTTAGGGCGTACCGAAGTTTACATATGGTAGCGAATGTGCTACGATTATTCCCATGAGCGCAAGCGATGAACGGTTCACACATGGTAGGACTTCGGTATACAATCTGAACTACCACATCATCTGGTGTACGAAATACCGTCGCAAGGTGCTTAAGAACGGAATCGACTCGGATTTGAAGACGATTCTCAGGGAGATAGCCGACGAGCACGGCTACCGCATTCCCCACATGGAGGTCGGCTTGGACGATCACATCCACCTGTTCGTGTCAGCGCCACCGAAAATCAGCGTGAGCAGCATCGTCAAACAGTTGAAGGGTACATCCAGTCTCCGACTGTTCGCCATGCACCCCGAACTGAAAAGCCAATACTGGAAACGCAAGGGCGAGCGGAGCCTGTGGTCGCCCAGCTATTTCGCGGAAAGCATCGGCTCGGTCAACGAGCAGGCGGTGGTCAAATACATCGACGACCAACGAGCGAAGGAGCGTGAATCACAATGACCATGCGCAAGGTGGCGCAGCGCATACCGTTCACGCCGTCCAGGACTCAGGCCGCGTTGCTGGAACGGTGCTTCGGGGACAGGCGTTTCGCCTACAACCAGCAGGTCGAGGCGTTCAACACGTACGACAAGGAGACGAACCCGAAACCCGAGTATCCGAACGTGACCGGCATGAAGAGCGCGAACGGATGGCTCAAGGACAGTCCGATCCCGTCGAACGCGTTGAGCAACGCCATCATGGACTTCCGCAAGGCACAGTCGGCGTACTTCCGCAAAGCCCAGTACGAGAAGCATCGTCCCTGTTTCGCCTCAAGGAACGACAGCATCCAATCGTTCCGCAATACCATGCCGATACGCCGTATGAACGGCAACCGGTACCCGTTGTCCAGGAAGCTTGGCTCGGTGCGCATCCGCAAACGCGACCGGCTACGCTATCCAATCGAGAGCCTGTCCAGCTGGACGGTGAAACGCGAGAACCGGACGTACTATCTCGTGCTCCTGTTCGACGTGGACATCCAGCCGAAAACACGGGCCGAGAGCCGTATCGGCATCGACTTGGGTGTCAAGAATCTCCTCACGCTGTCCACAGGCGAGAAAATCGACTATCCGAACCGGCTACGCCGATTGGAGAAGGACGTTAAACGGGAGCAGCGCAAACTGTCCCACAGAACGAAAGGGTCGAACAACTACCGCAGACAGAAGGCAATCGTAGCCAAGGCGTACGCCAAGCTCCGCCACTACCGCGATAACTTCCAGCACCAACTGTCCCGCAGGCTGATAGAAGAGAACCAATTCATCGGCATGGAGACCCTGATGGTACGGAACATGACGCGGAAGGCACGCAAGAGGCTGGACGCCGAAGGCAGACCCATGCGCAACGGCCAGTCACGCAAACGCGCGATGAACCGTTCCATACTCCGCGACGGGTGGAGCGGCCTCGTGGACAAGCTCTCCTACAAGGCGGAATGGTATGGTCGCACCCTCGTCCAAGTGGACAGGTTCTACCCGAGTTCCAAACTCTGCCACGACTGCGGGCACAAGTACAAGGGATTGCGGCTGTCCGAACGCGAATGGACCTGCGAAAACTGCCATATCCGGCATGACAGGGACGTGAACGCCGCGTTGAACATCCGCGACGAGGCATTGCGGCTCAGCGGGGAAGAAGCATGACGAAAGAGAAGAGGAACCGGCCGACAACCGGGGATAGCCCGCTAAAAATGGGAAGCCTCTGGATTCAGGCGTATCGTCTGAATCCAAGCAAGCCCAGTTCGCAGGAATCCCGTGGTTTCAACCACGGGAGTGTCAACGAGCTGGAAGATCTGGGCGACAACCTCCGCCTATACAAGGGGGATTGTCGCCGGCTCATCGCCTCCTTACCGGACAACAGCGTGGATTCCGTCGTTACCGACCCGCCGTATGAGATCGGTTTCATGAACCGCAGCTTCGATTCCACAGGCATCGCGTTCGACGTGGACCTGTGGAAGGATATCCTGCGCGTCCTGAAGCCGGGCGGGCATGTGGCGGCGTTCGCGGCCAGCCGCACCTATCATCGGCTGGCATGCGCCATCGAGGATGCGGGCTTCGAGATCCGCGACCAGATCGACTGGGTGTACGCGTCCGGCATGCCACACGGTTCGGATGCGACGCTCATGATCGACCGGGAACGCCGCGAGGATGTGGAGCCGACGCGATCCGAGACGGCGAAACCGTTCAAAGGCTGGTACAGCCAGCTGAAGCCCGCGCACGAACCCATCTGTCTGGCCCGCAAGCCGTTGGACGGGAATCTCGCCCGCAATCTGCTCGGACACGGGACGGGCGCGTTGCATATCGACGCATGCCGCGTCCCGTTCCGCAACATGGCGGACGAGGCGGAGTCGAAGGGCAAGAACCAGCATGGACGGTTCGGCTCCGGGCCGAGAGACAACCATGTATATGGTGCGGACAAAGCGAATCGCACCGACTACACGGCTGCCGCCCGTTTCGCGCCGAACATGCTGTTCGACCAGTCCACGGCCAAGGAACTCGACCGACAGTCCGGCGTCACCGTCAGTCGAAAAGGCAGACCACGCGCAAGCACGAAACCCGGTGACGGCTGGGGCATGACCCATACGGGTGCGGAATACGATGATGCCGGCGGCGCATCCCGCTTCTATCCCGTGTTCCGGTATTGTCCGAAGGCGGGACCGGGGGAGAGGCCGACCGTGGACGGGATCCTCCATCCGACGGTGAAACCGTTGGAACTGATGCGCTGGCTGGTGCGTCTGGTCACGCCGCCGGACGGGCTCGTGTTGGAGCCGTTCGCCGGCAGCGGCACCACATTGGAGGCATGCCTACTCGAACACATGCAATGCACGGCAAGCGAACTCGATCCCGACTACATAAAGCTGGTCCACGCAAGGCTCAGCAAACCAATACAAAACGAACTTTTCTAGAAAGAAGTCAACTACCTCATCCGTAAGGGCGAGGTAGTTGACGTATATAGGGAAAACGCAGTGCAAAAAACAAGCATTGCCCTAAATCGTCTTTTAGCCGATAATGTAGATTATGTCAGATAAGAATCACTCTCAATAAGAAGTCCGCTCTCCCAGCTAGAAAGAATTCCATGAACGCAAACCAATGGAAACGAGCCTTATTCAGCCACTCCGAGGGAGAAAATACAAGGACAAGCGCCGGCACAGAATATTCTCAGCAGTACAATGCGCGGCAGCGGAAAACGAATTGGCGGAATCGAGACCATCAAAGTGGGCATGGACGAAACTGGCGTTAGCGGATACTTCGGCTCGTCATCGTTCTGATTGGACAGTGTCGCCGACCGTATTATCAATGAGGACCGTCAGTCCGCTTTCGTCGAATTTGTCGTAGTTTTCAATGTCGTAATTCATCTGCAATTCCAGCCAGTATTCCGGTGATGTGCCCAACACGTAGGCGAGCTGGTATGCGAGGCTTGTGGTGATGCGTCTTTTCCCGTGTATCAGGCCACTGATGGTGGTTTGTGGCAGGTTCATGGCTTTCGCCAGACGGTACATGGTGATGTTGTTTGGTTGCAGGTATTGGTGTAGCAGCACGTCGCCTGGGAGTGGCGCATGTCCTACATCGTTCATAGCCAGACCCTTTCACGTAATTCACTGACTTTTTTCTGATAGTAACAAAAGAAGCTACCGTTTTGCTTCGGTATGTGGGAATACGGTTTTGCCCGCCTCTCCCCTGTTTCGGGTCGAAGGCGGGCAAAACACGTTTGGTGCGGTGAGAATCAGTCCTCGACTGCATGCCATCCATCGGCATGCTTGGCGGAACGTACACGCACGAGCACGCAGCCAGCACCGGCGATGGTCATGATCGCCGCCAGCGTGGCGATTGCGGTGGTGTCCGATCCGGTGGAGGCCAGACCATTGTTCGTCACACCTGCGGCCTGCTTCTTGGCCTGTTCGGCCTTCTGCTTCTTGGCTTCGGCATCCTTCTTGGCTTGGTCGGCCTTCTTCTGGGCTTCCTGCTGCTTCTTGGCTTCCTCCTCGGCCTTCTTCTGGGCTTCGGCTTCGGCCTTCTTGGCGGCGGCGAGCTCCTTGTCGGACGCCTGCTTGTCGGCGAGCTTGGCGTCATAGTCGGCCTTGGCGTTGGCGTATGCCTTGTCGGCCTCATCCTTGGCCTTGTTCGCCTCATCCAGCTTGGACTGCGCTTCCGTCAGCTTCGCGTTCGCCTTCTTGAGGTTCTCCTCGGCGTTCTGCAGACGCTTGATGGTGTTCCGGGCGTCGTCGAGCTTGCCGGTGGCCGTGTTGAGGTCGTCCTTCGCCTTCGCGTATGCGGCCTTGGCGTCGGCGATGGCCTCGTCGGCGGCCTTGACCTGCTTGTCGGCGGCTTCAACCTTCGCGTCGGAAACGGTCTTGGCGTCGAGCGCGGCCTGCTTGGCCTTCTCGGCCTCGGCCTTCGCGGCCTTGGCGGCGGCCAGGTCGGCTGCGGCCTTCGTCTTGTCCGTGTTCGCCTGCTTGATCGCGGCTTCCGCATCCGTCTTGTTCCTGGCGGCGGTCTGGGCCAGCTTGTCGGCGGTATCGATCTTCGCCTGTGCGGCGGCGACTGCCGTGTTCGCCTTGTCCACTGCCGTCTGGGCTGCGGTCTGGGCGTCGGTGGCGGTGGCGGCTGCGGTCTGGGCTTCCTTGGTGGCCTGCTGGGCGGCGGAGTACGCTTCGTTCTTCGCCGTCTGATCCTTCTTGGCTTCCTCCAACGCCTTGGCCTTGTCCTCGTTCGCCTTCACGGCCTCGTCATACGCTTTCTGCGCCTCGTCGGCGGCAGCCTGCAAATCCCTGGCCTTCTGCGCGGCCTGCTGGGCTTCCTCAGCGGCCTTCCGCGCGGCCTGCTGTGCGGCGGCCAGCGCCTTGGCCGCATCGGAAGCGTCCTGTGCGGCCTGCTCGCTCTTGGACAATGCGGTCTGGTATGCGGCGTCGGCTCCGGTCAGGGAATCACGGTAGGCAGTCAAATCAGCCAGGTATGCGTCAACGTCCATGATGCGGCCCGCGTCGGAGCCGATTCCGTTAGCGTTTTCGGTGAACAGCTGACTATGGGTGTTCCCGCCGATACCCGTGATGTTGCCGTTCTGGCTGACGCCGAAACCGGTGAGGGTAAAATCGGTGTTGACCAGCGTGGTGTAATGGCCATAAGCGCAGGGGTTGACGGGCTTGCCGTCCGAGGCCTTGCAATCCAGGACACCGTCGGACATGTCCTTCTCATACATGGACTTCTCCGTGTCGTACCAGCCGTTAAAGGGATCAGTGTAACCCCAGGCGAGGTTTTCGCTGGCGGGGAATTGAAGTGGATGGTTCACGTTGTTGTTGGCATAATCCGCATCCGCCATGGCCTGTGCCATCAGGGTGTCACTGACCTTGAGGGGCTGCAGGCCTTCCTTCGCGCGAAGCTGATTGGCTTCCTGGATGAACTTCAGGGCCTCGATCATGTTGTCCAACGTGGTCGCATCACCCTTGGCACCATTATGAATGGCGTCAAGATACTCGGTGACGGTCGGATCGGTGAGAACCTTGACTGCCTGAGAGGCACCCTTGTCGCCGAAGTAGGCCACTGCGCCCTGAGACAGCTTGTCCTGAGCCTCGTCTGCCGCTTCCTTCTTGGCATCGGCCTCGCTCTTGGCATCGGCGGCGGCCTGCTGCTTCGCCTCGGCGTTGGAAGAGGAGTCGGACACCGCCTTGTCGGCATCCTTCTGCGCCTGTTCCGCCTTCTGCTGGGCGGCCGCGGCATCGGCTGCGGCCTTCTTCGCCGCTTCGAGCTTCGCGGCCAGGTCGGAAAGACCTCCATCATCCTTGGACAATTGCTCGACCTTGGCATCGGCCTTCCGCTTGGCTTCAAGCGCCTTGGCCTCGGCCTGCCGGGCCGCATCCAGCTTGGCCTGCGCGGCGTTCACCGCCTCGTCGGCCTTCGTCTTGTCGCCGGTCGCCGAAGCCTGCTGCCTCCTGGCTTCCGTCAGCTCCTTCTCGGCGGCGGCCTTGTCGCTCGCGGCCTGCTTCGCGTCCGCGTCGGCCCGGTCGGCCTTCTTCTGCGCATCACTGATGGCGGTATCCGCCGCATCGGCCTTCTGCTGCGCGTCCGTGGCCTGCCTGTCGGCCGCATCGATATCGGTCTGGGCCTTGTCGGCGGCCTGCTGATGGGAGGCGGATTCGGCCGTGGCCTCATCCTTCGCGGTCTGTGCGGCCTGCTTGTCGGCTTCTGCCTTCGACTGGCCGTCGGAGGCCTGCCGCATGGCCTTGTTGGCGTCGTTGATGGCGTTGGAAGCGTTGTTCGCGGCCTGTTGGGCGGCGGCGATCTTGTCGGCCGTGTCGGTCGCATCCTGTGCGGCCTGCTGCTGGGCCTTGCTGGCATCGTCGTAGTTCGCCTGCGCCTGCTGCTGGTTGTTTGCGGCTGTCTGCTGCTGGGCGGCGGCGTCGTCGAGGTTCTGCTTGGCGGTGTCCAGTGCGGCTGCGGCGGCGTCGGCCTTGGCCTGTGCTTCGGTCACGCCGGTCGGGGATGCCTGTGCGATGGCCTGGTTGGCTTCGGTGGTGCTCTGCTGTGCCTGCTGGATGCTGTCTTGGGCCTGTGTGATTGCCTGATTGGTTTGGTCGCCGGTGGTTGTGGTTTCGTCGGCCATTGCGACTGCCGGAGCGGCAAGGGTTGCCATCACGGCGGTGGTTGCCACTGTGATCTTGGTGATGCCGTGTGTCATGGGGAGTTTCTTCTTTCTCGTGTATGTGTCTTCCTTTTCGGGTTTACCCCGATGTCGGGAGATTACGTGTTTTTGTTTCACAAACATATAGTAACACCTTTTTTTACTAACGCAAATTGTCACTATCATGTGTCTGTGGCAAACCTATATGATGACCCACGGCACGCCGACTGCGACAAAGCGAAAATCCGACAGCCAATATCCCCGTCACGGTGACGCCCGAAACAAAAGCCGCCTTTTTTACGTCCCCCGTGGCATCTCCGGGCAAGGGGGCCTGATCGGGCATGCTGTTGCGCTCCCCCGTGACAAGCAGTCGCAGCGTATTGCCCTGCCCCGTACAGGTGAGGAGCGTGACCTCGTCCTTCCCCTTATGGACACGCAACGATTTCGTGTCGGTAGGAGAGACGATGCGTTTGCTGGTGACTCGATAGGCGAGCGTGTTACCCATGACCTTGATATAGAACGGGTCGCCGTCTTCGAGTTCACCGAGCCGGGTGAACAGGGTCGCGCCTTTCAGATTCGAATGACCGGTGATTACGGCGCGCGTATTCTTGCCACCGATAGGCAGACTGGTGCCCGCCAGATGGCCGGCCGCATGTTCGAGCACATCTTGACCAGCTCCGTGGAGGATGGGCATGTCGACGCTGATCTTCGGAATCAGAATCTCACCCATGGCATCCAACCCATTCACGGACAGTTGACGCCGGTATTCGGCATCGCCCTCGAAATTGCCCTCGGTCTTCCCATCGAACACAGGTTCGCCTATCTGTGGCTGACCGCCTTCATAAAGACGCTGATTATATGCGATGGCAGATTGGATGACGCTTTGACGGGAGGATTCCGGAAACAGCGCGGCCGTCTGGCTGACGGATCGCGCCTGCTCGTCAACGGCGCGGTCGCCGAGCGTCTGCTGGATGCGGGGCATGGCGACAAGCACCATGCCCGCGATCAGGCAGATGACTGCGGCGACCGCGTAGATCCGGGAATGGCGGACGAGCCGGCGGGCGCGATTGTCGCGCGCCCGCTTGTCGCGGACCGCATCCGCGACGCTCTCCCACACGTCGGTTTCGGCCGCTGCCGTCACTTCGCGTGCTTTCCGCCGGTGATCGGCATGTGCTTACCGGTGCGCTTGGTTGCGGCCATGCGCATGCGTAGCATCGGCATCATCACGCCGAGCGCGATCAGCATGAGCGCGAATCCGGCGTACAGCCAGATGGTCGGCACCTGGGCCTGTCCGCCCGTGAACGGGAGCGTGGTCATGGCCGGCGCCCATTGCGCGTACACGGTGATGCTGCCCCGGTCGGGCATGCTGACCGTGCCCTTGCCGGGGCTGAGGATCGTGTCACCGGCGCCGGGCGTGGGTTTCATGGCCCAGCCGGTGAACCGGAAGCCGGGCCTTTGCACCTTGGGCTCCTTCGCGTCGGCCGGGATGGTGACCGTCGTGAACGCATCCGCGGTGATGTCCGGGTATCCGCCGGTTCCCCCGTTCGGATTGAACTTCAGGGTGACCCGGTTGATCCTCCACTGCGCGTACAGGACGCTCGTATTGACCGGGTTGCTCTTCGGGTCGGCGACCAGTCTGAACCCGTTGCCCGCCGTGTACGTCCTGCCCCTGCCGTCGGCCTGCGTGTTCCAGCCGGTGAACGTGTAGCCGGTGCGGGTGAACGGGTTGGCGATGACGGTGAGCGTCTGGTCGACCACGCCGTCCGTCCTGCGGGTCTGGCTGGTGGAGCCGCTGTTGCTGTTGTAGATCAGGTGCGCCGGATCGGCCTTCCATTGGGCCCACAGGGTCGTGGTGCCGGGGGTGAGCGTGTACCGGCCTCCGGGCTGGAGGCTCGGATTCGTGCGCCTGTCCCTGGCCCAGCCGGTGAACGTGTAGCCGGGGCGGGTGAACCCGTTTTGGGCGATGGTCACGTCCTGGCCGGTGTTGCCGGTGGTGTCGGGTGTGCTGCCTGTGGTGTTCGGCCAGTCGTTGCGGTACTGGATGGTTGCCGGGTTTGCCTTCCAGATGGCGTACAGGTCGTTGCCTGCAGGCTTCATCGTGTACCGGCCGACACCGTTCTTGCCTTCGCCGTATGCGATGCCGGAACCATCCTTGGCGGTGTCCCAACGCACGAACGTGTATCCGTCGCGGGTGAAACCATTGGCGTTTGTGGTCAGCTCGTCACCGGTGTGGCCGGATTGCGCCGCCGTGTTGCCGCCGGTCGCGCCGTTGCCGTGATAGGTGAGGGTCTGCGCAACGCCGGCCCAGCAGGCGTACAGGGTGCTGGACCCTTGCAGCGTCCACTTGTCGCCCGGGTTGACGGCCTTGCCCCTGCAATCGGCTTGGGTGTCCCAACGCACGAACGTGTATCCGTCGCGCGTGAACCCGTTCTGGCGTACGTTGACCTTCTGGTCGGTGACCCCGTTCTGCGGGTCGGTCTTACCACCGGTCGCGCCGTTGCCGTCGTAGGTCAGGCCGGCCTCGCCGGGCGTCCACTGCGCGTACAGGGTCAGCGTCCCGTTGGCCGTCCAACTGGCGCCCGGCGCGTACCTGGCGCCGCTCCCGTCCGGGCTGGTGGTCCAGCCGGCGAACGTGTACCCGTCGATCGTCCAGCCGTTCCCTCCGATGGCGGGCGTGTCGCCGGTGTGGCCGTCCCAGTTGGGGGTGCCGTTGCCTCCCGTGGTCTTGCCCGCGGGCGGGTTCGGATTGTAGCGGATGTGGGCCTCGTTGGCCGACCATTGGGCGACCATGGTGACGATCCCGTTCGGCTGCGTGGTCAGGTTCGTGACCCACTGGCCGTCGCCGTACGCCTGCTGGTTGTCGGCGCGCTTCCACCCGGTGAACGTGTATCCGTCACGCGTGAACCCGTTCCGGCGCAGGTTCTGGCCGATGTTGTATTGGAACGCCTGATCCGGGGTGCCGCCGCCGGTCGCCCCGTTGCCGGCGAATCTGACTGTGTACCCGTTGCCGACCCAGTGCGCGTACACGGTCACGTTGCCGGTGAGCGGCGTGTTGAAATCGTATTTGTTTCCGCCGTTCGGGGCCGTGTACCAGCCGTCGAACCGGTAGCCGGGAATCTTGCCCGTGTCGCCGGCCGCCCAACCGGATTTGTCGGCGGCGGCCGTGTTGTAGGGCACGGTCTGCGATGCGGGCGTGCCGGGCGCGTTGCTGCCGGCGGGCGCGTTCACGTTGTACGACAGGGTGGGGTTGATGGCCCACAATGCGTATACGGTCTTCGCCCTGGCGGGCATGACGATCTCCGTCCTGACGTTCGCGTTCAGCGTGTTCCGGTCCATGGTGTCGGCGACGGGCACGTCCTTGTCGTTGGCGTCCGTGTTCGCGCTCCAACCGTAGAACGTGCGGTTGGTCTTGCTGATCTGGCTGGAATCCCAGCAGTCGGAGTCGGCTTTCGCGGTCGCCAGGGTGATCCTGGCGCCGGCCGGATAGTACACCTGGCAGCCGGATACGGCGCCCGTGTCGGCGATGGTCTGCACCTGCACGCTGCCGTCGGATCGGGTGATCGTCCGCTGACTGGTCCCATCATCCTGTCTGGCGATCGTGTCGGTCAGCACCTTGCGATCGTCGGTGGTGGTTCCGGACTCCGGTTCGGTGTCCCTGTCGGCCGCAAGCCTGACCGTGCCGTTCATCCTGGAGGCGGCGGTTTCGGTTTTGCCGGCCTCGGTGCGCGAGGGCACCTGGCCGGTTCCGCCGTTCGCCTTGTAGGTGAGGACCTGGGTGCGGGTGACCGGCATGCCGAACGTCATGCGCACGCCGTCCGTGCGTTCCGTCGGGTTCTCAAGGTCGTACGAGTAGGTGAACGTGGGGCCGGTCCAAGTGGCGGCCAGACGGTGTCTGACCTGCTGCGCGCCGTTCAGGTTCGACTCGTCGCCCGCATCGTGCTTGATGCCCGCGTACCCGTTGGTCCCGTAGGATGCGAGTTCCGCGTCCCGCGTCCGGTAGGCTCCGTCGAATCCGGAGAGCAGCTGCACGCCCTCGAATTTCAGGTCCGGCCGCGCGTCGAATCCGTCCAGGTCGTTGAATCCGGTGACGCCTTTGAACGTGGAGGGCACGGGCGTGCCGTCCTCGTACGTGAAGCTGACGGTCCACTGGCAGCCGACGCGTTTCGACGTGTCGATGCCGCCCAGAGCCTTGCGCACGCTGGCGGGCACCTTGGTGTTGTCGTAGACGACGTTGATCCAGAACAGGCCGTCGCCGACGATCTTCCCGTTCCCGTCGAACCTGTTCAACTGTCCGATGTTGCCGCCATTCCACTGTTTCAGCGCAATGGTCGCGTTGATCCGGTGTTCGACACCGTCCGGATCCGTCCACGTGCCCGTATTCGGCAGGGTGGCGGATGCGCCGAGTCTGGTCGGCCAGTGGATGCTGCCGCCGGCCTCGTCCCGGGTGGTGGTCCAGTTCCCGTCGAACCGGGCGTCGGCCAGTCTGGTTCTGGTGGTGTCGAACGTGAAGCTCCGGTAGTCGGCGGGCACGTCCGTGTCCTCCAGGGCATGGGATGGGACGGACGTCCTGGTCGCGGCGAGTCGGACCGTGCCGTTCGAGGATGCGCTGATCTTGCTGGCGTTCGTCTTGGCCCCGCCGTTCGCGTCGTAGCCGAGCTTGTAGGCGAGGCGGAAGCTCAGGTCGTCGATGATGCTGTCATTGGCGGAGGCAGTAAGAGTACCGTCCTTGGCGACGCCCCTGTAGGCGATCATCGTGCGGGATTGTCCGGCTGGGATAATGACCGTGCCCTCATAGGATTCCCAGTCGTCGGAATGGTCCCACGGTTCGTGGCTGCCTTCCGTGGCGTCCATGGAATCGGAGTGCGTGTAGGCGACGGTTCCCACATCGCCGGTCTTGTCCCCGTACTTCTGGCCGGTCTTGGAGACCGTGGTGCGGGTCAGTTTGACTGGGGTGAGATGATCCTTGTCGGGGCCGGTGAGCAGGGTCACGCCGCCCGCGTTGCCTTTGGAGCGGCCGGAGTGGCGGATGCTGAACGTGTAGCTGGCGCCGGGCGTCGTGTTCACGGTCTGGGCGACGGTACGGCCCGCATGCACGTCGGCGGCCGTGTTCCCGTCCTTCTCGCGATGCAGTTCGAAGTTCTGGTTGCTGCCGATGGCATCGAGATCCTGCCAGGCGAACGTGGCGGCGGTCAGGCCGCCGGCCTTCACGCCCGTCTGTCCGGCCATGGCCTGCGCGTAGGAGCGGATCGTGCCCGCATTGGGCTTCACATACACCCAGGGCAGGCCCTGCCCCTCCTTGGCGATCGTCCACTTCGGGGTGTCGAACCCGCCGTTCACGGCCAGCTCGTCGCCCGCGGCCCTGGAGGCGATGGTCTCCACCTTGGCGTCCGGAGCCTTGAACGCGGCCGGCTGCGTGGAATCCGCCTTCGAATTGGAGGGCACCTTGCCCTTGTCGTTCTTCTTCAGATCATGCACCGTCAGGCCGGAAGCGGTTTTGTCAGCCGCGAGTCTGACACTGCCCGTGGTCTTGGACTTGGCGGGCTGGACGGTGTTCTCCTTGCCGTATTGATTGGATGGCACGCTGCCGGTCGCGTCCGAAGAATTCTTGTCGTAAGAGAGCTTGTACGCCTTGTCGAAGCTTAGGTCGTCGACGCAGTTGCCTTCGGCGGTGAAGTCGAGGCCCTGACCGTTGGAGTCCCTGACGCTCCTGAACGTGAAGCGGGTCGTGGTCGAGGTGGCGAGGTAGTCGCCGGTATAGGTCTCCCACTTGCCGTCCTGCGCGGTGCCGTGCGTGGTGATCGTGGTGCCGACGCTGCCGGTCTTGTCCGACCCGTTGGATGTTGTGCGGGTCGCCTGCTGTGCGACGGTCTTGCCGGGTTCGCCGATCATGACCTGCATGCTGTCGTCCTGGTCCGCGTTGCGGGACGCGTGCTTGAGGCTCCACTTGTACACGACGCCGGGCGTGGTGGCGATGTCCTGGTAGATGTACTTGCCTCGCTTGGCTGCGGCGATCTCGCCCCACACGTTGCCCGCGTTGGTCGGATACGGGGTGTGGTTGCGGCGCTGCACCTCGACGGTGTCGACGCCGGCGGTGGCGTCGTTGGATTTCCAGCCGAACTTGCCGGAATCCCAGTTGTCGAGCTTGCTGTGCAGCGGGTTGCCGATGATGCCGGTCTTCGCACTGATTATGGCGAGGTAGGTTGTGTCGTGCCCGCCGTAGACCCTCTGGTTCTCGTTGATGATCTCGTTGCCGCGATAATCGAACGTGCCGTTCACCAGATGGTCCGGCAGATTCGACGTATTATCCGCCACCGTCTTCACGTTTCCGGTAGTCTTCGATTCGGCGGGCTCGACGGTGTTCTCCTTGCCACGCTGATTCGACGGGACCTTGCCGGTCGCGTCGGATGCGTTCTTATCGTATGTGAGCTTGTACGCCTTGCTGAAACTGATGTCATCCAACAGATTGCCGTTCCACGCGTTGTATCCCTCGACGCTATGGAAGGCGAAACGCGTGACGGTGCCGGTGGCGATGTACGTGCCGGTGTACGTCTCCCACTGGCCCGTATGCGCTCCCTCCTGGAACTTATTGCCGTCGGGTATCTCCGGGTTGCTGACCTTGGTGCTGATGACCGTGCCGACCTTGCCGAGCTTGTCTCCATGCCCGTTCGCGGTGGTGCGGGTGGCTTCCTGCGCGGTCTCCTTGCCCGGTTCGCCGATGATGACGCTCATCTTGTCCAGGTGGCTGGAGTCGAGACTGGCGTGTTTGAGGCTCCACTTGTACATGACTCCCGGAACGGTGGCGACATCCTGGTAGATGGTAGCGCCGGATTGGGCGGCGCTGATCTCGCTGTAATGGTTGGTTCCGTCGGCCTTATAGTTGACCTGCACGTCGTCGGCGCGTTCGAGGTCCGGATAGTGGGTATCGCCGGTCTGCGTGCTGTGCCAGGCGAATTTCGCCTTGTCGAAGCCCTCGGGCAGCTTGTATCTCTTTCCGGGCACGAAGTATGAGCCGTCGTTCTGGCTGATATACCAGAACTTCCCGTCGTTGGCGGGCATATCGCTTTTGACCGGATATTCGAAGTCGCCATTGACCAGATGGTCCGGCAGGCCGTTGACGGCGTATTCCGCCACATCGTCATCCGCCGCGAGACGCACGCTGCCATTGGTCTTCGACTTGGCCTGCTTGACGGTGTTCGCGGCCGTATCCGACGGAACCTGGCCTGAAGCGTCCGAAGAGTTCGCGTCATAGGTCAACTTGTAAGAGCGGGAGAACTCGATGTCGTCCACGAGATTGCCGACGTTGTTGCCGGGCAGGGTCTCATCCTCTTTGAACCCTTCGAGGCTCTTGAACATGAATACCGTGTTCTTCTGTCCTTCGGGCACCTGGTAATAGCCTTCGTACGTCTCCCATTGTGCGCCATGATCGCGGGGATCGGTGTTGGATACCTTTGTGGTGATGATCGTGGACTTCCCGCCCACCTTGTCGCCATGGCCGTTAGAGGTGACGCGGGTCATCTCCACAGGCGTCGCGTGGGCCGTGTCGGAGCCCACGAGGACCTGCATCCTGTCGGCATGGGAGGATTGGCGGCTGGCGTGCTTGAGCCGGATCTTGTACAGTACTCCGCCGTTGCCGGTGGACACGTTCTGGTAGATGCTGGTGTTGTCCTGTTGGGCGACGATCTCCGCATACGTGTTCTTGGTGTTGCGATCCTGCTGCAATTCGACCCTTGAACCGTTCTCGGTACTGGACCATGCGAACCTGGAAGAGTCGAAACCGGGGATCTGCCCGATCTTTCCGTACTTGGAAAGATCGGTGACGGACATGTTGTACCAAAGCGTGCCGTCATCCGATTTGAGGAACGTGCGCAGATCGGCATAGGTTCCCTGCTCGTTCTCCTGAATATCGGAGAACGAGGGGTAGGAGAAATCGCCATTAGCGAGGGAACCGTACCGGACGTTCTCGTCCGCCACCGTCCTCACCTTGCCGTCGGTCTCGGACGCCTTGCCCTCGGTCATGGAACTGATCTGGCTGGCCTTCGCCTTCGTGCCGCCGTTCGAGTCGTAGCTCAGCCTGTACGCGATCTTGAACGTCAGATTGTCGATCAGGTTGCCCTTGGTCGGGTCCACGGCGTTCAGGGCTTTGAAAGTGAACGTGCTGACAGGCGTGTTCGCCGGGATCGTGACCTTGCCCTCGTAGGTCGCCCACTGACCGTCATGACGGTAATGATCCGTGTTGGTCGCGTGGGTGACGATGTCCGTGCCCGTCCAACCGGTCTTGTCCCCGGCCTTGTTGCCGCCGATTCGGGTCATGGTCACGGGCTTGCCGTTGACCAGCGCCTGCATCCCGTCGGCATGCTCGGAACTCAGTGCCGCATGATCGAAGCGCACCGTGTATACGGCGTCAGCGCTGTTCTGCGTGTCGATCTTCTGATAGATGCTTTTGCCGATTTCGCTGCCGACGATCTCCGCATACGTATTGTCCGTGTCATTGTCCCGCTGCAATTCGACGCTGTTTGCGTGGTCGGTGACGAAGCCTTGGGGTTTCCCGCCTTTCTGGTCGGAGATCCACCCGAATTTGGAGGCATCAAAACCGTCCCATTTCACCCATGCGACGTTTCCATCTGTGACATACGCATTGCGGATGTACTGCCCGTTGACCGGGTCGACGCTTGTGAACTTGCCTCTTGAGGTGTTCAGCTTGGGACTGATGACGTTCCAGCCGCCCGCGGGCAGGTAGTCGAATCCGCCGTTGACGAGCTCCCTTGGATACGTCGTGGCGGCCGATGCCGTCAGGCTCGTGATGGTCTTGCCGATGTCGGGCATGCGGATCTCGTCCGCGTTCGCGGTGCCCGCCATCAGGAGCCCGCCGCCCATCAGGGTGCCCGCCGACACGATGCCGGCGACCATCCGTTTCAGCCATGTGCGCATTATCGGTTTTCCTTCCCCCATCCCTCGCAATGTCTTCCGACGGATGGGCCAAGACCCGTACGAACCCCTCGTGGCGGGCCGGATAAAAAAGAATCATTCGGTGATGAGAGGCCGATAGGGGACGCGACCCCGCCCCCTATCGGCGGAACCCCGGCCTGGAGGGCCGGGACATGTGTCAGGCGGCCGGATTGCCGCCGTCATGCGTGAGCGTCAGCGCGTCGCGGCGGTTGCGCGCGCCGCGCACGGCCATCATGCCGCCGATCGCGAACAGGGGCATGGCGCAGGCCAGCCAGAACGCGAACGCGAGCACGCCGCCCGTCTGCGGCAGTTGGGTCAGATTCGCGACGTTCTTCACCTGCACCGTGTTGTTGTCCAGCCTGCTGGTCAGGTTCGGCACGGTGCCCGAACCCCTGTACTGGATGCTCGTGCCCGCGTCGTCGATGGTGACGGTGAACGTCGGTTTCGCGTAGCTGGCGTAGCCGGCCGGCTCCTTCGTTTCGGTGACCGTGTACGTGCCGTAGCCGAGGCCCTTGAACCGGATGAGGCCCCTCTGGCTCGCGTCGTCCCTGTTGTCGGCCGTCCCGTCATGGTTTGAGTCGCCGGTCACGAACACGGTGGCGGAACCCTGGTCGGCCGCATCCGACCATTTGCCGGTGTTCCAGTCGAGATTCATCCACTTGCCGTTGCGCTGGATCTGGAACCGGGCGCCGTCGAGCAGCGTGTTCACGTTGCCCGCGTCCACCTTCCGCAGGGTGAAGTCGTAGGCCTTGATGTCGACCTTGTCCTGGTCGGTGATCGTGGTGAACCGGATGCCGTCGGTGAACGTGCCGTACGTGTGGACGGTGTTGTTCGCCGGATCGGTGACGCTGGCCTTGTCGACGGTCATGCGGTAGGTGATGACGATCGTCCTGTTGGAGTATTTGTCGAGAAGGTTCCTGCCGTCGATGCCCCAGCCGCCTGCGGGGATGGCGAGATCCGGGTCGGCGGGCCTGTTGTCCGCGGTCTTCAGGGTCGGGTCGCCGGGGATGCTCTTCGCGTTGTTCTGCGTGGTCCCGTCGTAGATGACCGCGTCGGCCGTGATGTCGGTCTGCGGCGCGTTCTTCAGCCGGACGCTCAGCGAGCCCTTCACGTACGTCTGGCCCTTCGGCTGGTCGATGAGCTTGAACTTGACCGCGGAGGCGGCCTGCTTGTTCGGCACGGTCACCTCGACCGTGTTGGTGACGGTGTCGCCGACGGTCACGCCGACCGGATCGGAGGCGGTGCCGTCCTTGCCTACCGTGGCGCCGTTGCGCTGCACCTGGACCTTCTTGTCGACCCTCACGCTTTTCGCCTTGACGACCGCAGTGCCGAGGGTCCGCCACTGCGGGTCCTTCGCGTCGTTCTTCATGATGTTCGCGTTGCCGGATTTCGTGCCGATCATGATCGGGTTGCCCGCGGAATCGGTGATGTAGTAGAGGCCTTCGGCGGGCACGTTGATCGTCAGCGTGGACCGGGTGGTCGTCAGGTTCGCGCCGCCCTGGATGGCGGCCGGCTTCTTCGAGGACTCGGACAGGGCCTTGCTGATGTTGCGCAATTGCCTGGTCTGGGAGTCCATCTTGATGTTGGCGATGTTGCCCGCGTCATCGTAGCCGTACACCTTGGCGATGTCGTCGGCCGTGCTTGGATCGTACGCGTTGGCGATGCCGATCGCGTCGGCCGCCCACGCGTTCGACGCCGTGGTGCCGCGCACGCCGAGACTGCTGATCTGCGTGCCGTTCAGGATCTGGTCCGTGTACGTGCCGATCTGGTACACGTTGAACGTGTGGCCGGCCAGCGAATTGCCGTCCGCGCCATTCAGGGTGATGGTCGCACCCGCCGCCATTGCGGATGGGGCCAGTGCCAGGCCGGCCAGCATGCTCGCGGTCGCGCAGGCCATTGCCGTCACGATCATTGGCATGCGCCGTGTCGTTTGGTTGTCTCTCATTCCAGTGTTTTCCTTTCCTTGTTTGCACGTCCTGTCGAGGACGGGAAGCGACCCCACCGGTAGATGCGGCATGGTTGGCGTTCAACGGGTCGAATCCGGCGACTTTCACCGCGGACGGCCTGTATTTGCCTGGCTTCAGACCGAACTCGCTTATCGGCTTCGGCGTACGGCTGATGGGAATGGTCGTCTTCGTTTCCTTCAACGTACATGCAAAATCGGTTTATTCCAACATTTTTTCGGTATTTACCAAAGTTTTTTGAATAAAAAAAATAGGGATGCCTTTCGGCATCCCTTGTTGATGTCATGCTATAGGAGCCGGTTTGCAGGAGGGTCCCGCATGGCATCAAGATTCAACGTGGGGTTTGGCGGGATATTTGCATCTCCCTCCAAACCTTCGATGGGGTCAGGCGTTTCGCGGCTGATCGGATGACGCTTCGCTGTCATCGGCTTCCGGGGTCTCGTCCGTGGCCTTGCCCTTCGGCTTGCGGACAGCGACCGTGATTCCCAATGCTCCGCCGATGATGGCGAGGATGCCGATGAGCCAGCCGACCCAGCCGATTCCGACGCCCGTGGAGGCGAGTCCGAGAGCATTGTTTCCGTTGCCGCCGAATGGTTTGCGGGTGACGTGCACCTTGTAGGTGGTTTTGACCAATCCGTCACCGGATGTGACGGTGATGGTAGCGTCGGCGCCTTTCTTTTCGGTGCTGACGGTCATGCCGCTTGCCTTGTCGTACTGCGGGGAGACCATCCACTCGTCCGGGTCATTCACGGATGCGGCATATTCATGTTTGGCCGGATCGAATCCGTTGACGGCCGTACCGTCCACGAGGATGCCGGTCAGCTGCGCCTTGTGGGTTGCTGCCGTGATATAGGTGACGGTGTACGTGTGTTGCGCGAACGTGGTGCCGTCTGGGGCGAGTACGTTGACCGTGTATGTGTAGGTCATTCCCTCGTGGGCTACCGTGACTGTTGCGGATTGGCCGTTCTTTGGCGTGTAGGCGAAAGTGCCGCCTTCCGGGATGATGTAAGAATCCTTGTCGGATGTGACGTATTTGCCGGTTTTGTCGGTGTACCCGTGCGATGCGAGCACGGTGTCCTGTTGGTTGGCCGGGTCGACTGTGGAAGCCTGTTTGGCTGGGTCGGCGGGCTTGAATTCGGTTACCGCGGTTTTCACGGGGCGGGTGACGGTCAGACTGTAGATGCGGCTGGTTCCGGTTGCGGTGTCGGTGACGATCCATTCCTGACGGGTGGATTGCGCGTTCTGCGTGATGTTGCCGCCCTTGATGGTGACTCCGTCAGGCGCTTCGGGCAGCACATACGGGCTTGGATCCTTCTCCCCCAACGCGAGCACGTAGTCGAGCCGGTTCGGATCCCAGTTGTCGATGAGGTCGCCCTTGGTGTTTTCTCCGGTCTTGTTCACGTACAGGCCGGTGAGTTTCGCGGGGGAATCGGCTTTCAGGTCGGCCGGCTGGAATTTCACGTTCACCGTGTAGTCGGCTCCGTTCACGTTCACCTTGAGTACGCGGGAGGCTCCCTCTCCGAGCGCGAGCGTCGGTTTGGATGCCTGGGCGTCGACACCGTGGGTGAGGCCCAGCGTGTAGCTGTCGCCGACCGCATCGGCCGGTAGGGTCAGCGTGTATTCATGGGTGTCGGGGTTGAATTTCACATTGAAGTCTTTGGCCCCGTCGTATACGGTGGTTTCGCCTTTAGCGTTGGTGCGGGTCACGGTTAGGCCGGTGAAGCTCTTGTCCTGGGCTCGATCCGCGGTGACATCCACTTCCACCGGCACGGTGACGCTTTTCTTGCTGGCGGCATCCTGGATGGTGACGTCGCCGGAAGCCGTCCCGGTGAGGCGTACGAACTTGCTGACGGTGTCGCCGGTTCCCTTGTCGACAACCTGCACGTCTTTGCCCCATTTGATGGGCAGTGTGGTCTTGATGCCGGTGAGGGTCACCGTGTCCGTGCTGGGTTTGTTGGATTCGTCCAGTGTCGGACCGGCGTAATCCGCATGGTATTTTCCGCCGTCAACCTTGGTGAGTTCCGTTTCGGTGCCGTCCACGGTCACCGGGGTGCCCGAGGTGTAGGCGAACGGCAGTGTCACGTCGAATGCCGGAGTGGGCTTCGTCGCGTCGGCGGCCTGCTTGTAGACGGCGGTGCCGGATACGTTCAGCTGGCCCAGCTTGTCGCCGGATTCCACGGTGACATTCTGGTAGTTGGGACTCAGCGTGATCTTTCTTGCTCCGTCAGTGACGGTGATGTCGCCCGGGTAGGAGGCGCTTTGATCCAGGACCGCGGATGCGGTGTTGCCTTTCACGCTGAGAAGGTATTTCTTGCCTTCAACGGTGGTGTTCCATGGTTGGGTCGCCTGGTCGTCGACGATTTTGTCGACGATTTCATAATCCGTGACGGTCAACGTGAACTTGGGCGCGGAATCGGCGGCGCTGGTGTAGACGACGCTTCCGGTGATTTTCCCGTTCGTATCAGGTTTCTGGCTGGTGGTCAGAGTGTTCTGGGATTTGTCTGTGCCGGACACGACCATCTGGTTCTGGAACTTGCCTTTGACGGTGGCGATGGTCGCCGCGTAATCGCCGTTGGCGTCCTTTTCGAAGGTGACGGGCGTTCCCGCCACGGTGGTCGTGTATTCGGTGTCCTTGGCGGTCTGAGTTTCACTGCTGCCGTTGTTCCCGTTTGCGGTGTTTTCGTCGGCGGTGGCCGTCATGACGCCGGGCCCCGCCATGCCGAGGGTCAATGCCGCGACGGTGGCGATGGCGCCCGCGTTGCGCAGACCGCTGCTGTTACGTTTGGTCATTTTCGAGGGTTCTCCTTGCCTGAGTTTTCTCAAACAGTTCTCACTGTAACCTCAGGGTTTGTAATTAACTGATTTTTTATTGAAAATAACCGATTTTCTTCCGTTGCCGCATGGCCCGGCATCGACGGCAACGGAAGAAACTTCAGCCAACCGTCGCATCGTCCGCGGTCCAACCCATCAGCTTCAAAGCATCAGACACGTGGCTTCCGGCGCATTCGAGATCCTTGAACGTCTGACGTACGAGCTCCCGGACCTGCGGGTCGTCGAAATGCTGGCAGTCCAGCATGGTGCGTGCCAGTTCCGACGTGTTCATCGCATAATCATGCACCAGTCCCAGCATGTCTCGCTTCTGGTCCTCAGTCAGCTGCTCGTCTTCCAAGTCCGGTTCGCCGTAGTCGAATTCGTCCACTTCGCCCGGTGCGTACTGGAATCCGACCGGAGGTGTCGGCATGTCCGGTTCATGCCCTTCGCGCTGCCTGTCCAGCCATGCGTTCCAGAACTCCTCCCCCTCCTCGCGCGTCACGTTTTCGGGAAGGTTGTCCAAGAAGGTGTCTCGGATTGTTTGTGTGGTGATGTCTGCCATTTGTTTTTTTCTCCAATCGGTTTTTTCTGATGGCGTTTTTTTGATTCGATGTTCTTGCGATGTCCGGGGGGCTATTCCGCCCGATGCGGCCGAGCCGAGAGTCCGCCGATGATGCTTTGGACGACGGTCGTGACCGGGGCCGGATCGCGTGGATCGGGGTTTCCCCCCGGCCGTGTCTGCGGCAGGCTTTTCGTCGCCCCGTCCCTCGGGCCGCCCAGCATCGGGTGACGGGACAATTCCAACGCACGCTGCACCGCCTGCGTGGCGGGACGGCCACGGCCCAATGATTTGAGCAGAGAGCGTCGGAACTGCCACATCTCGTCGGGGTCGGAAATCTGGTTCTCCTCCATCAGCCGGGTGATGGTCGCCTCCGATGGCATCGACTGCCGTCGTTTCCTTCTCACGGCGAGGTTGATATCCCCCACCGTCATCCATTCGCCGTGAGGATGCAATGCGTAGAATTCCCGTACCGCGGCGTTGGCCTCGTCGAACGACACCGATCTGGACAGCTCCTCGTAGAAGCATTGGGCCTGCGCGTCGCTGATTGGCGCGTTCCCGTGATGCACGTTGATGCGGCGCAGCACCTGCAGAGCTTCGTTAAAGTTCATCGAATTCCTCCTCTCGCGGATGGGCTTCGTCCCAGGCGGCGGCCCGCGCTTGGACTTCCGCATTGTGCATGTCGTTCAGCATGCTCTTCGGCAGCCTGCCGTTCACCGGCAGGTTCTCCGGGTGTAGCGCGATGTTGTTGGGGTCGCGCCCCATTTTCAGGTTTTGGATGTCCCGTTCGAGCCAACGCCTGTATGTGGCATCCCAGTTGGCGCTGCGGTGTTCGGGTTTCTCCTGCGTGTAGTAAGCGACGAACAGAGTGACTTCGCGGATCAGGTTGACTCCCGCCTTGGCCGTGGCGATGCGCAGTTCGGGCGAGGGCTTCCAGTCGGGAGCCAACACGGTCTGACGGGTCGCGGGCTTCTTCTCTTTTTTCGGAACTTTTCTCTTCTTCGAAGAAACCGCGGAAGGTTTCTTCTGAATCGGAGAGGTTTCCTCAACCCTGCTGGAACTCTGAGAAGCTTCGAAAGAAGCATTCTCGTTTTCAGGCTCTGAGGCGGACTCGTCCGCCGATTTTTCGTTTTTCTCCGATTCTGGATTTTGAGGGGATAGAGAGGAGTAAATATCCTCTGTTCCCCTGTTCCCCTGTTCCCCTGTTCCCCTGTTCCGGGCGTGGAAATCTCGATGGGGTCTCGCGACACTCTCGCGACAGTCTCGCGAATCTGGGTCTGAACCGTTGGAATCATTGGGTTCTGCCATCTCATGAGACGGATACCTCGACTTGCCTGGCTTATCGATTCTCTGGTGCCTTGACCATGTCGCAATCTCCAGATATGGGGTGCCGTCGAACTCGTAGCGATATATCAATCCAGCTTCAGAAAGACTCGCGAGGGCTCGCGACACTCTCGCGACAGTCTCGCGAGGGTCTTTGATGAGATCAGCCGCGAACAGGTCTCCGATGATGTCGTAGTCGATATCCTTGCCTACCCCGTTATCATCCACGTAACTCCATAGACCTATGAAAACCAGTCTGGCGTCCCAGTTGAGATTCGCTATATCCCGGCTGCGCCAGAACTCCGGCTTGATGCTCCTGATGCGCATGGCTCTCTTTTCTTCCGAAGAACCCGGTCAGACGGTCTTGGATAGGGGAACGTTCTTGTTCATCTCGGCGAGGGCTCTTGCATAATCGCAGAGGCCGAACATGTCCGTTAGTCCCAGTGCCTTGCCTACGATGTCGAGTTCGTTGCTGTCCCATATGGTGTGCTGGTTGAGTCTGCGGCCCGTTGCCTCTCGCGTGGTTCCTAGATCTTTGGCGAGTTGTTTCACCTGGTAGTTCTGGGTTGCCATGCGAGCGAGGATCGCTTGGGAGATGATTTCGTTTGATGACATGCGATAAAAAACCTTTCGTATCTCATGGGAGATATTAGGGGTCGATTGGAATAGTGTCAATCTCTATGGAGATACGGCGTGTTTTATAGCGTGAAAAATGTTCTCTCAAGAGATAGAATGACAACATGGTACGGAATGACAGACTTAAGAAGACCGGGGAGAGCACCAAGCTCATAGCGGAGTTCGTTGAAGAACGTCGGCGAGCAAAGAGTCTGACCCAAAAGCAGATTGCTTCGGCCTTGGGCGAGAAGACGAGCCAATCCTACGTATCCGTCCGATTGCGCGGAAAAGCTGCATGGACGATGGATGACCTTGATGCCATTGCACCTCTCATAGATTTTGACAATGCCATCGAATTGATCGGAAACCTAGCCCGAAAACGAGCTACCGAGGAAAACGAGCCCGGGCTGCTTGCCCGTCAGTTCGTAGCCATCATGGATGGGGACAACGTCGTTCAGATTATTGATGGGCCATCCTCTTCCATTCCGGTCTCCGGACTTCCCCATGACACATCAGTCGATACGGGCGTTACCTCCGATAAGAGAGGCACGGGCCCTGTTCCTCGTGCACGTTCGGTTAAACCCTCGTCTCTATCCGATGAAGAGCGTAAGCGGATCGTTTTGGAGAAACTACGTAGGGGCGACGTGTCCCTAGCGGCGAACAAGGATCCGCATAAGCTCGCGGAAATGGAAGGCGGTGACGGCCGCTAGTGACGACTGCTTGCCCCCGTTCTGTCAGAGTATCCTCTTCTCAAACCGATTCGATAGGAGGATATTCAACCGTGCTGACGGCCGCACCATTCGACCGCCACATGCCCATCAACCGTGGCATGACCTACGAGCAGATGCTCGATGCCGTGGAAACCCAGCCAGTCCACGTCATCGAAGCCACGCTTGACGATGACACTTCAGGCCTCTACTGTGAGGCTATCCAGACCATAATCATCGACGAGCATATGACCGACGTGCAGAAACGATGCTCTCTCACCCATGAATTGTTCCACTGGCTGCACGCCGATGATTCGCATGCGGAATACGGGAAAAGCCATGCCGAATGGCGTGTGCGCCGTGAAACCGCCATGTTTCTGATCGACCCGGCGGACTATGTGCAGGCCGAACGGGAATATGATGGCGAGATCTATCAGATGTCCTGTGAGATGGATGTCACGGTATTCCTTTTGGAGGACTACCGTCGGATTTTGGAATATAGCCAGCCATTGCATAGCTGAGGAGAGATAAATCATGGGACATCTGGACCCGTTCCTGCAAGACCTCAATGGTATCGGAATCATCGCCATGATGGTAGGCATCAGTGCAGTGATAGTCCGCGTGGTTTTCTGCAAGACCATGCGGGACAGAATCTATACGGGCGTGGGGGGATTAATATCCGCGATCGTCATGTCGCTGGGTATTGATTATGCGATACGGCCATTCGCCGGTACTGGTGAATCGACTGCGACGAATGGACTGGGGTTCGTCCAGCTCATGATAGGTGTGGTTATCGCACTTATCGGAGGTGCCGTTTTGCGCGGCATCCTGAGTCATGACGATGGCGAACCACAGCCGACAAGCAATTCCCTCATTATGGACACGCAGACGGAGCTGAACCGTCTTGCACCCCGATACGGACTGGTGGCCGCCATGAGCAACGAGGACTCCTATTATGGCTGGTTCATGATAGACCACGACAACGGCGGCTCCCCCGACCCGTTGTATGAAGCCAGCCTCAACGCGAACCTGCAACAGGAACGCCAGCTCGGGAAACTGTACGGCGATCCGGGTTCCGGCTTGGACTATTCCGCTTTCGGAAACACGGCCGTACAGGCCGGCCAGCAGGGCGAATCCGCATTGGCCAGAATCATCGCCTACATGCAGCTCAACGTCATCTCCTTCTGGTCCTTGTACGGGCTCAACGAGAACCGCCAGCCCATCAACGCGGACATCGACTGCGTGCTGGTCGGCATAGACCCGCAACAGCAGGTGCATGCCTGGTTCGTGGACGCGAAGAACTACAAGGGCGGCAGCGACACCAAATACGTGAATCTGGATCCACGAAACCTGGTGCGCATGAGCATCAGCCGTCGAGCCCTCATCAAAGGCTCGGACGGAACACCCGTGGTCAAGATGAGCGAGAACATGGCAACCCAACGCGATAATTGGGCGTCCACGCTCGAAACCTATCACGTGGCGGCCCAATGGATGGTCTGCATGGTACCGGGTGGACATAACGGCAACCCGGATGTCAGCGAAGCCGTCTGGCCGGGCAATGTTCGTGTCGTGACGCCTGGACAGTTGGTTGCGGAAATCCAATCCCTGAGCCTGCTGCCGGTGGACAATATTCCGCCACGTGTCGTCAGACTGTTCACTTCTGCAGTCAAACAACAGGCTCCTGCGTCAGCAGCGCCGGTGACGAGCACTGTGCCGATGCCTGTGACATCACCCGTTCCAGCCCCTATCCCCCAGCCGGCAATAACGAACAACTGCCCCAAATGCGGTCAGCCATTGGACGGACAAACCAACTTCTGCCCGAACTGCGGCACACCGCTCAACGCCTAATCAGGCGGTCAGGCTCTTTTCGTTAAGGATTGATGGTTTGGTATCCAGTTGGGCGGATTCGAATTTTTCCGCAGCTTCTCTCTGAGAGGGAAACGAGTATCTGGTGCGGGTTTTGCAGTATGGGCAGCCGACCCGCCACCATGTTTTTGTGTGGGTGATTGGGCTGATGGCTTTCCGATATTCGCCTTTCATTCCGCAGTTAGGGCATAGTAGCGTCGTGTCGAACACGTCAACGTATTTGTCGCCCATGCGATCCAATGTCCGTTGCATGGCCAGGGTGTCCACGAGCTTCGGGTCGAAGCCGAGCCTTTTGACCTGCTCCGCGCTCCAATGTGCTAGGTGCCGGAGGATTTGCTGTTCGATACCGTATTGCGAATAGTGGTAACGTTTGCCGGTTTTCAGTTCGATGAAATCGTCTTCGTGGGCGAAGTCTCCGGCGCAGAACCGTTCGACGGCTTCCTCTCTGCTTTTGCTGGGGAAAATATTACAGGCGATGCACCGTTGGTTCGAACAGGAGCAGAAGTACGGGTGGCACCAGAAGCCGTCCATTTGTCCGTCACGTTCGCCACCGTGTATGAACCCGAGGGGAAGGAACGTGTCGCAGTCATGCGGTTCCGCATGACCAGTGGAGCAAAGCGGGCACGGATACTGTTCGCGCATTATCTTCGCTTCGGCTTTCCTCATGCTACGTTCCGCGGCATCCACCGCATCCTGCTCCGCCAGACGTTTGGCGATAGGCTCGTTGATCTGGCGAACGATATCGACGGGCAAACCGGTCTGCTTGGCGACGGATTCCACCGTGGAACGACGCGACTGGAGCAGGTCGGCTGCTCGTTCGGCTCGACTATGATATCGGGGCATGATCAGACTGGGTTTTTTGCCAGATGGAAGGCGACTGCGATGATTGCGGCCAGCATGATGCTGAGGCTGATAAGGATTGGATGTTTCAAGATTCTTTCCTTTTGCTAGTTTTCAAGAATGATTTGCGTGCCACTGAAGAATGCGAGACGGTCTGCTTCACGGATTTTCTTCGGATCGGTCACATCACGCATGAACTGTTCCCTGAAGCGCCGGTATTCGGCATCGTATCCGGAACCAGTGTTCTTCTTCTTTTGTGCCGGTTTCTGTTTCGGTGTCGGCCGACCTTTCTTGGAGGAGAGTCGTTCTCGGCGTCGCTTGTCTGCTTCGACCACACGGTTGATCTGTCTGGCACAGGAGACAACCGTTTTCCTGTCACCTACCAGATGAGCGGATACGGCTTTACGCCGCAGTCGTCCGATGTTCCGGCAAGCGTTGGCTGACAGTCCCGGCAACAGTTCGAACTCGTTTAGATACAGGATTCCACCCAGCAGAGTGAACGGTTTAATGCTTTCATTGGCTTCCGGCATCAGCATCTTCCTCCTCTTCAAGTCCAGTCAGCACTCCTGCATAGGCGTCTTCGATTTGCTGGCACCACTGTTCCATCGTCGTATCCAAGGAAATGAACATGGTCGGAGTGAACCCGCCGGTCATGTATTCATCAACGACTCGTCCCACCAGGTCAAGGTCATACAGTTTGATTTCACCGATCAGCCTATTGTCCCGGAAGAAAGCCAAACGTCGTTGCGAATATTCCACCACACTCATGCCGCTGATAGCCCAACCGTTCAACCCGTTACAGGAACAGGCCAGAGTGTGTTCGTTCTCCTCGACGATCTTCCAATCATCCTTTTCGACGATTGTTTTTAATGGTTCGTAGAATTTGCTCAAATTTTCTCCTTAATGACATTCCGGGCACAGCCACTCGTCTGTGGCGCAGTCCCATCCGTTTTCAATGAGTTCGTCATGGTTTCCCATTGCTGTTTTCCCGCATTTGCTGCAGGTCAGATGCCAGTGTTGCGGACAGTAGTGGTTTTCGTCTCCATCCAATTGCCATCCGTCGGAACTGGCGTCATCGTCTGCGTCGTCTTTGTCTGTGTAATAAGCGCTGCCGTCTTCGGGGTCGTATTGTTCATCGCATTCGTCGCAGTGGATTGTGACGAATTTCTTCTCGGTGAAACTCATAGCGTCCCCTGTTCTTGCGTCATGTCTCGGATGGCGTCCTCGAGCAGGCTTCTCGCGGCCTTGCATCCTTGAATGTATGCGCGGGATGGGTCCGTTCGGGCGTGGGCGTCGCTTGCATGCTCGAGTTTGAGTTCGCTGGAGATTCGTTTCCCTGCTTCGGTTTCCGTTTTGGCCAGCAGTTGGCGATCATGCTCGGTAAGCCAGGCGTCAAACAGTTCGGCTACGTTGGAGAATTGCGGGTTTGCCGACAGTGAATAGAAGTCCTCCGCGCCGTTTATGAAGATGTTCCTGGCTTCGCTGTCCGTCAACGGTTGGTTCACGCTCAATTGTTTTCCTCTCTTTGATGATGCTTGTCTTCGATGACCCGGATGCGTTGAATGCCGTCGAGATGAATGTGCATGGGTGTGCCGGTGATCCAATTCCAATACACGTGATCCAACACGACGGGAATGGTTGAGCCGTCTCTGATTCGTGCCGTGATTGTTCTCTCCCACCAGCATCCGGTGTTGTGTTCCAGAATCTGAACGGGCGCGGTGACTGTAAAGCCTTGCAGTGGCTTCGGGGCCGTGTCATCGTTTTTGGTTTGCGGAGACCCCGTCCTTTAGGGCGGGGAGGAAGCAAAACCGTCCTCCTTTCACAGATTGATATGATATAATGTGAAACATGGTCAGAAGGCATGCATGCAAGCGGGCGTACAGGTTCCGCTTCTACCCGACGCCCGAGCAAGAACAACTGCTCAGGCGCACGGTCGGCTGCTGCCGAAAGGTCTACAATCTCGCGTTGGAAGCCCGTTCCGTCGCATGGACGGCGGAGCGCAGGAGCATCACCTACGTCCAGACCAGCGCCATGCTCACCCAATGGAAGAAAACGGCTGAATACTCGTATATGAACGAAGTGTCCTGCGTGCCGCTGCAACAGGCGTTGAGGCATTTGCAGACGGCGTTCTCCAACTTCTTCAAGCAGACCGGCGACTATCCGAGGTTCAAGGCCAAATCCCACGGCGGAAGCGCCGAATACACTCGAAGCGCGTTCAAATGGGATGCCAAGCGCAGCGAACTCACGCTCGCCAAGATGCGCGGACCATTGCCGATACGATGGTCCAGAACGCTGCCCCGCAAGACGGAGCCGAGCACCGTGACCGTAAGCTTGGACGCTGCCGGACGATGGCACGTCAGCATCCTCGTCGAAGAGAACATCAAGCGACTCCCCAAGAAGAACAACGCCATCGGAATCGACTTGGGCGTGGACAGCTACGCCGTCACCAGCGACGGCGAGACCATAGCGAACCCACGCCACTACAAGAAACTCGCCGAACGGTTGGAACGGGAGCAACGGACGCTGTCCCGCAAAACCAAAGGCAGCAACAATCGTCGGAAAGCCGCCCTCAAGGTGGCCCGCACCTACGCCAGAATCACGGACATGCGCCGTGACTTCCTCCACAAGTTGAGCACGAGGATAATCCGCGAGAACCAAACGGTGGTACTCGAAGACCTCAACGTGAAGAACATGGCCAAAAGATGCGCGCCGAAACCCGACCCGGACAATCCGAACCATTGGCTCCCCAACGGCCAGTCCGCGAAAAACGGGCTGAACAGGAGCATCATGGACGCCGGATGGTCGGAGTTCCGTCGAATGCTCGAATACAAGGCCGAATGGTACGGGCGACAGCTCATAACCATCGACAGGTATTATCCGAGCACGCAAATCTGCTCCCACTGCGGGGCGAAGACCGGGCCGAAGGGCATGCCCGGCCTCAAAGTCAGGGCATGGACGTGCCCGGACTGCGGGACAAGCCACGACCGTGACTTGAACGCAGCCAAAAACATCCTCGCCGCAGGGCTTGCGGTTAGCGTCTGCAAGGACGGCAGAACCGGAACCAAGGTCTCGCATTAGCGTCCCCTCCCTTCTTGTTTTGTCGTATCGAACAGAAACCCGAACCGTGAGATTCGGGAATCCCCCGCATTCATGCGGGGGAGGATGTCAATGTTTTCTGGTTTCTTGATTCCGGTCACGGCTTGCACGGTGACGTATCCGTCCGTGTCGAAGTAGTCGACCATGGCGTTGTTGTTCTGATACGTGTACTGGTCGCCGACCTGCTGGCAGAGTTTCTTTGCGTTGCGGACTTTTGGAGTTTCGATGACGCAGGCTTGCTCTTCTACGGTCAGCTGTTCGTTGTTCTGGATTTTCTGGTTGATTCGCCGTGCTGTTTCATCCCATTCGTCGGAGGAGGCGCTTCCTCCATGAGCTTCGATGATTCCTCGTCCGGCCCTGTGTTCCGGACCGATGATCCGGTCTTCGGAATCCGCAGCCATATATTCGGCGTGGGTCGGCACGTATGTGGAGGATTCGCCTTCCGGCAGTTGGATGGTGAATCGGGCTCTCCAACTTGCGGAACCTGTACTTGTTCGGACTCCGATCTTCCAATCTTTTGGAAGTTGACCGTTCTTCTGCAATGCTTTGATGTCCGCGCGCATGAGTTTCGCGTTTTCCGCCGGACTGCGACTGGCATCGTATTTGCCGCCGGTGATGGCGGTGGATCCCATGTAGCCTTCCGACTTCACGGAGGGCTTGATGATCGGCTCATCAACGGTCGCCGAGCTTTTCGCTAACAATTTGGAGGCACGCTGAATCATGTCGTTGGAGGGAAGTCCCGCATTCTTGTTCTCGTTGGCGAATGTGCCATCGCTGTTTCTGAGCTGTTGTTTCGCTTGCGCTGACTTAATGGACATGTTTTCGTTCTTTCTATTCAGATGACGGGATTCGCGGGAACGCTCGTTGGATTGCCTGCTGCGACATACTGCCCATAGTCCGGGTCGTCTTTGCAGAGTGTCCTGTCTCCGCTGCCGTCATCGTGGTAGGTCATGTGTGATTTCACGCCTTGTTCGATGAGACATCCATGGGAGCAGGTGTTGAGACGGTTTTGTTCGGGTAGTTTCATATAGCCGTCGAGGCTGTTGCGGTCTGCTTCGGGACGGAGCACGAAGTCTCCTATTCCGTTTTGGATGTCTTGGATGCTTGTGTTGGCTGCGTGGCTCATTGGTGGGTCTTCCTTCAATTCTCTATGTGGATATATTCAGTATAACAGGCATATATCGTAGAAGAAAATCCCAATGAAAGATATTCACGGTTTAAGGCAGGCGCCTGGTGCCGAGAAAGCCGAACTGACGTCCGCAGATTCTCCAGCCTCTATCCACTTTAGGCATTCTCGAAAGCCTCCTGATCGAACTTGGTATCCACGTGGACGGTCCATCCGCTGCTGATCACCTCATTGCAATAGTGCTTGCGGGATGCGACCACCTGGGATTGCAGGTACCTGTTGTCCCTCAGCTGTTCCGCAGTGGGGTTGCCGAACAGTGGCGTCGGTATTCTTTTCGACCCGGTCTCCGTGACGAAGTACAGGTTGAGCACCGTGTCGTCTTTTACGCGGCGCATAAAGTCGCCGAGTTTTTCGGTCTTGTCTTCAGACAATGGATCTCCTTGCTGTTCCATACTCTATGTAGATATATTCAGTTTAACAGGCATAACAGAATTGTTTCAGAAAAAAGAAAAGGTGCGGCTCACCCAAAAAGTCCACAAGGGGAAGCCGCACCATAGGAGAATCCGAAAAAACCTGGATTAACACCGAGGGGACTTGGGCTGAGGAATGAACCTTCGTCCCGATACCTCAACATACCGTGCCGCTTCAGCCGTTAACGGCAGGATGTTGAAAGAATCAGCGAATTCCCGGATTTTCCTATTCCCCAGCGGTTTGACATTGCTCGAGGAACCCGATCGTCTCGCTTTTCTCCCAACTGCTCATGGAAAGTCCATACTTGTCTTTGATGTAGACGCGCTTGGCCATGTAGGAGCACTGGTAGCCGCTGTTGCTCGGCAGCCAGACGGATGGGGTGGATGCGGCCCATCGTCCGACGGACTTCTTGGGGACACCGCTCCCGTACAGGTTGATGCCCTCGCTTTTCGCATTGTTGGCATCCCCCTGGCTGGCAAGCAGCACGTCCGGATCGTTCGCGTATTTCACGCGATCGTTTTTCCTTGAGTTCTTCCACAGGCCGGAGGCCCATGCGTCGTTCAAGGCGACCACATGGTCGATCTGCACTGCGGTGCTGTCTCCGCTGACGGTCTTCCCGTTCTTCACGACGCTCTTCCGGAAGTTGATGGTCTGGCCCGTATAGGGGTCATGCAGTGTCCCGGATTGCACCTTGCAATTGGAGTCCATGACCGGATTGGTCAGGTCACGGTTGAGTATGTAGTCGCGGGTGGTTCCGTATCCGCAAAGCTGGTCGCTGTTCTGCCAGTCCCCGAAATCCTCGGCGCGATTGTAGCCCTTCGTATGGGGTGTTTCGGTCGGGAGGTTCCGGGCGGCTGTGATGGCTTCGGACACGCTCATGGGGCTTGCTGCGGAAGCCGGCAGTCCGCTCGCTCCCATATCCGTGTTCGTGGAATCCTTTTCTCCGGTGTTCCCCGAGGAGGTCAGACCGTCTTTGATCTGGCCTTCGATTTTCGACAGGTCCGGTTTTTTCAACCCCAAGCCGATGTTTGTTTTCTGCATGGAGTCTTCGCTCGGAAGTATCTGACTGATGCTGGTTATTGCAGGCAACCCGAATTGTGGGGCGACCGTGGCCCATACTCCGGTTTGGATGATGACGATGATGGTTATGAGCACGATGGCCAAGCCGCCAAGGATGCCGGCGACGGTTATGCCGGTCTTGTTTTTTCTCGATGCCACGACGGTTTCCTCTTCTAGAACAGTCCGCTGATAATAGTCCAGACGACCGCGATGCCGAATAGGATGACGATGATCGCTCCGAACAGGTCGGCGTTGCTGTTGACGAATTCCGCAAATGGGGGAAGTTCCGGTTTCTTGTCATTGGCCATGATGGTCTCCTTAGTTGTTTTGGCTGTCGGATGCCGTACCGTCCGACGATGTGCCGTCTGAGGTGTTGTCCGACGTGCCGTTGCCCGATGATGCCTTGGAACCGTCGGCAGTGGAATCGTCGGACCGGGTGTCCTGCGATGTGGTCCCGGCGGAATCGGTGCCGCCGGTCTCGTCGTCGGAGTTCGCCGAGGTCACGTCGCTTTTGCTCAGTGCGTTCGCATAGGGGCTCAACGTCCTGACGCTGCCATCCGCTCCCCAGTCGATGATCTTCGCGTTACCGGATGTAGGGTTCTTGACCAGTACGGTGATGTTCGTCTTGACGGTCGAGCCGCCGGTGTTGTCCGAAGATGACGTGTCGCTTCCCTTATCGGAACTGTCTTGCATCGCGGCATACGGTTCGAATGTGATGCTGATCGACGCCGCAGCATAGGGAGGCGTGTCACTGGATTGTTCCTTTGGTACGGATTGCCCGTTCTTGTCGCACTCCACAAGCCAGTTGATGCTCACGTTTTTGAATGTTCCGATGGCTGCTGGCTGGTAGGCGTGCTCGCTGTTCGGATCCCCGACCAGCACGGTGAACGCGTTGCTGTCTTTCCCGATGTAGGCTTTCGCCCAAGCGTTGACGACGTTCTGGAAGCTGGACGCCTGGTCGATGCGAGAGTATCCGGATGGCGTATAGGATTGGGCTCCGCCAGCGCCGCTTGCTTTCAACGGCAGCACTGTTGGCTCTCCCACGGCGGTGGCCACGTTGTTCTTCCATGAAATGAGCTGGGTTACGTCGCGGGTGGATCCGTCGGACAGGTCGGTCAGGGAGAACTGGTGGCTCCACCAGTCGGTATGTTCCTTTCCTGTTCCGGTGTCCTCGTCACTGGATCCGACTTTTGTCGCCGAATCCCATAACAGGTTCGTGGTCCCGTAACGGAATGGTCCTTTGTTTGTGTCCAACCATTTGTTGACGGACGCCAAGGCTGCCTGTTTCCCTGGTTTGTCTACGCTGATCTCCTTGTATTTCGCGCTCAACATGGAACCCATGTCCTGCAGCGTGCTGATTGCGTGAATGCTGATGACGGGAGCGACGATTCCGGCGATCATGAACACGGTGATGAAAACTTTCCACCAGCGGGTGTTTCGCATGGCGCGTTTGATTGCCGTCAGTTCGACTTCGTTCTTCCGTTTGTCTTCGGTGATGTCCATTGGAGATTCAACGGATGCTTTTCGTGCCACTTCGTCTCCTTGAGAATCTGAACGTGTTATCTAGTGTCAGACTATCCGGAGTCTCAGCGTGAAAGCGGTGGAAGTCGGGAAAAGAAAAAAGAGACTCGGATACTGCCGAGTCTCTTTTTGTGTCAGCGGGTCTGCGCGTATTTTCTGGCCAGCTCCATGTCAAGTCCTCCGTTGACGAAGCATTGTTCCACCGCGGCGTTAAGAAGAGCCTGCGTGGTCATGTTCGTCTCGACCGACTTGATTCGCAGCGCGAGATAGTTTTCATCCGTCAGGTTCGTGCCGAGCCTCCGGTCGAACGAATACACGGGCTTCCTCCGGCCGGCCCTCCCGGATGCTTCATTCGTTTTCGTCTCATGATCTTCCGGGATTGCTTCAGAGACTGCTTTCTGCTCGGGAGCCTCGACCGTCATCTTCGGTTCGGGGGGTTCGGATAGGAGAGGCCGACGCCCCATGTCGCGAGTGTCCTGCAGGCCGCGTCCGAAAGCGCTGTTGATATTCTTTACCATGTTTCAACTCCTACTCGATGCCGAACTGTTTGACGAGGTCAATGAGCTCTTGGGTGACGGAAGCGTAATCCCTGTTGTCTATCTGGTTGGTTCCGTACAGATTCTTGATGGCTTCCCTCTCGTGGATGACCGTTTCGAATCGTGTTGCCTCCAGCTCATCCAATTGTTTCACTGCGTCACGCGCGAGTTTGGTTCGCGCTTTCACTCGCGTGAGCAGGATGATGCCGTTTCTGGCGGCCGCATAGGTCTTCCCTGCATGGCTCAAATCGCTGATGGACGGCTGGCAGGGGATGATTGACACGTCGGCCGCCTGGAGTGCCGTCTGCACCGTTCCCGCATCGGATGGAGGCGTGTCGATGATGACCCATCCTTTGTAGCGTTCGCGAATCCTGTCGGGCATTCCGAGGATCACGTCATTGGTTTGGATCACGTCGAAACCCAGCTTGTAGGGTTTGTGCGGAGTCCCGTTGGCTTCGTCTTCTTTGCGACGACGATCGTCCTCGATTCGCACGTATTCGTCCCAGAGCGTCGCGCCACCGGTGTTGTCGGCGTCCAGAACCGTGACGTGTTCGCCGCGCCGGGCAAGGCATCCGGCGATGAGCATGGCTGTCGTCGTTTTTCCGACGCCGCCTTTGATGTCGGCGACCGCGACAAGAATCGTGCTTTTCAGCATGCTGTTTTCTCCTCTGTTCACGTTTTCCGCCGCCAAGGTGGAGGCGTGGGACGCGCTTTTTTTATGTGGCCACATTCAGTGTAGCAGAGGCGCATTTTTTTGTGGAACCAGCTCTCCCAATCAACAGGAAAACAACACAATGCGGGAATGATCAGGCAGAAAAAACACTTCCGCATTCATCTGCCAAACCATTCCCGCATTCCCACAGTTCTTTGCGAAAATTTTAGGATGCCGTAAACAACAGCCTCTCCAAAAACGCTTTGAGCAACACGCCCAAATCCGGGAGCTGACTAGCGATCCCCTGCATCCATTCACGGATGGGAATGCCCATCGCCTCCAGGACGCCGCTGATGACCCACACGAAGAACAGGCCCGCGCATATCCTCGCCGCAACGGACAACATTCTCATCGAACGTCCCATGATCTTCATGAAGACGCTGCCGCCGCCGACCGCCAACAGGAGCAGGGTCAGCACGGCTCCCGTTGGCGTGAACATCCAAGCGAACAGGACGGTGAGAAAATCGGCGGCTCCCTGCCCAGCCGTCTGAGTAACAGTGTCGGTGTTCATCAGAATGCATCTCCATCCGTTTCGAACTCGTCAGACGTTTTCTGGCGAGGTGGGTTCTTCGGCGCGTTGAGGTTCGCATGGTATTTCGCCGCTGCTTCCTTGACCTCTCCCGTGATACGCGCGCTCTCCAATGCGTCGGCGGCTTCCTGCTCGCTCATGTGGCCCTGTTGCCGGAAGTTGTGCATCATGCTGTTCTCCACCACCCCGAACGCCTTGTCTCCATCGGAGTTGAGACTTCCGTCCTCGGAGTGCATCTCGTTCAATGATTCATCGAGATCGAACGGATTGTCTTCGACCGGAGCAATCGGAGTCATGACCGTCGTGGGTCTGTTGCCCAGGCTTAGGATTTCGTTGCGGCTCTTCTCCGCTCTGGCTCCCAGTGCGTCGAGTCCGACCTTGGCTCCATGCCAGAGGTCACGGTTGGTGGCGAGCTTGCCCAATGCGACTGCACCTGCCGGCAGTGTGATCGGGTTGGATGTGAGTGCGGCAGCGGCGATACCGGTCGCCGCGACTTTGGCGCCACGCTTGACCACGTCACGCAACGGTTGGGATTGCATGACACCTAGGGCTGCCTTGCCTGTCGCGCCCAACAGCATAGCTCCTCCGCCCAGGCCGCGTGCGGTCTGATTAAGCAGGCTTGCACCTTTTGCCATGGTACGGGCGCGGCCGAGCGATGCGCCGGGATGGCGGGCCATATAGTTCTTGACGCGATCATCGTAGGACATGCCGCCCGTCATGAACGCCTGAGCTCTGTCGGCTTGGTTGGCGAAACGTGCGGCGACTCCTGCGAGGGACCCGCGTACGGTGCCTTCGTTCATGCGCCCCCATCTATAACTGAGGGAGTCTGCTCCGCGGGCTGCGATCGCATCGTATTCTTTCGCGTTGCGTCCGTACAGGTTGCGGTCGCCGCCGTCGAGGTCAAGATTCTTCCTCTCCGAATCGAGCATGGAGTCGAGTTTGCTTTCGCCGGCGGTGGGACCGAACATCCTGTGGCGCGGTCCGGCGTTGCGACTGGACATGCCGCCGTGGTTTCGGCTTGTGAGGAGCCGTCCCATGAGGAGACCGCTGCTTATTCCTCCGCCGATTCTCCTGAGGCCGGCCAGCACTCCGCCTGCCATGGCTCCACCGGTGGCGATTCCCATCATCGCTTTGAAACTGAACGGGTTGCCGACTTTGAGCACGCTGGTACAAAACAGGCTGATGGCCGCGATTGCAAGCACCGGACTGAAACCGCTGATCACGTTGTACATGAAGCTGCTGCTCATTTCGGAACAGAACTTCAACATAAGCTGGCAGATGAATGTGGCGATGGCTCCCAAAGCCGAATACAATCCGCCGGTCATGCTCAGGTTGCACGTGTATTTCACCCAGTTCTTCAACACGTTCTTCGGAGCTTCGCCTATGGGGAAAGCTCTCACGAGGAACGCTACGACGAGGAACAGCACCATCAGGACGAGCATGAGCTTGGTCATGATGAGGATGACGCTGAGCAATCCCCAGACGATCATGTTGCAGATGCCACCGAGCACGGAACCGAATGCACCCAGATTGTCAGGCGCTGAATTGCCGTACAGGTTGTCCAGGGTGATTCGCATCGCTCCTTCTCCGGTCGAAGAATCCTGCGTGTTACCAAGGTTGGCTTCACGCCAGGTTCCGCCGACGTTGGGGATATCGAAACGCCAGCCCAGGTTCGCGGCATCGGCGATGTCCGTGTTCTGGACGTTGCCGCTCGAATCACGGAAGTCATTGTCGTTGTGGAAGGCCTGATACTGGTCGCCTTTGAATTGCTTTGTGCCCAAAGCCACATTGCACAATTGGAGTATGTTCTGGTCTACCTTGACATCGTCCCCGTAGAAGTGGGCCCCGTTCCCGCCTGAGATGTCGCTGAATCCATCCTTCTTCAATCTGACGGTGAGCTTCCCGTTTTTGATGGCTCCTGTATCCTTGTCCCCCATGTTTTTGACGAGGATGTTCCAGCCGTCACGGCCGTACACCTTCCCACTGCCGTCGATACCGCAGGTCTCCCAAAAGATCCCCGCTCTGGTCAGTCGAACATATTTATCCCGGTCGTTCTGCTCCTTTTCCTTGTCATTGACGGAACTGTCCTGAGGGTCGATCCAACCGTGTTCGCTGAACAACCATTCCGCTGTGCTGGAATCGATACTCAAACCGGTTGCCGCATTCGTCAATGTCATTTGCACCGCAGGATCGGTGTTCGTGTTCATGTCAAGCACATGGCAGTACGCTTGCTGTGCGTTGTCGGCCACACCTGACGGCGTGTTCGGCCCCGCTGACGGATTACCCCATTGCATCGTCACCCACGATCGGAGAGCCGTTTCCTCCCACATGCGGTTCACGGCCTTGGTGATAGAGGATGTGTCTCCCCCGTTGCCGCTGGTCGCGGTGTCGTACTGCTGGTGCATGGCATACAGGTAATCCTGGCAGTTCGTATTACGGTTGAGTGCTTTGTTGCTGAACGCCATCATGTTCGATTCGCCGTCGTTCAACCCGTCCAGATCAAGTCCGACGGTGAGCTTGTTGACTGCGCCGTTGATGGTGTTGACAACCCACCAGGGACTGCCGGTCGCCGGTTCGGTCGCATTCTCCGCGGTTTTCGAGGCTCCTGTCCCCAACACGATGAGAGCCGCAAGACACAATACCGTGGCAAGCAGTCGTTTGCTCGCCTCTTTCGTGGTCCCGATGTCGAATCCCGCCGCGAGAAGCCATACGACGATGGCGGTCACCATCAACGCCGCGGGAATGCCGCCGGCCATGACACTGTCGATAAGGTTCGCCGTGGCGTGGTCGACCGACGCTCCGGCGGTCTTCAATGGGGTGAAGCTTGCCGCGAACTGGCTTAGCGACAAGGCGCACGACCAGCAGAGCTGCGTGATCTGCATCAGCATGTTCGGCAGGATGTCCCTCGTCGTATGGCTGATCATGGCGGGCACGTTGGCGATGAAACCAAGGATGCCGCTCGATGGTTCGATGCGGCTGGTTATGCTGCCGACATTGCTTCCCCATCGGCCGGACGGAAGACATGTCGTGTAATCGACTTGGGTGCTTGTGGTCGTAGCGCATGCCGGCGCACTCGCACCGCCATCGTTCTCGACCATGGCGAATGCTTGGGAGGGCAGTACGACCACTGTCATCAGAACGACGAGCAGAACAATGAACAGCATGTTCCGTCGCGCTTTCATCCTGACCGGGAGGCTGGGCTGCATTTGAGTTGAAGCGCTCACAGTATCCACATCTCCTTCAGACTGCTTAGATGCTCTGGCTGATTCGAATTGGGGTAGAAAACCTCTCCGGCGATGTTCCGGCTCTGCAATCTCCTGAGGAGTCTTTTCCATCGGACCTGCTGGGTCCGGTCTTTGACTTGGCCGACCATGAGGAATGGTGCGGCGACCAAGCCGATGAGGATGAACACCACGCCGAATGTGATGCCGATGATCGGGGCGAGCATAAGACAGATCAACAGTCCTATAACACCGCCGATGATTGTCGAGAACACGGTCTTGGATCGGGCTTCCGTGCTTTTCGTGATCATGAACGTGTTCTTACGTTCGATTGATGCGGTGGATGAGACCTCGGTGATGTCATCCATGGTTTCCCTTGGATGCAATTGTCTTTGCTCGCCCATGAATATGTTCCCCGATCAGATTCCGAAGTAGTCTTTGCCTTGGCTGCCCACGGCGTTGACGATCCAGTCAAGAGCTGTCAGCAATGCCGGAATGGTTATGGTCGGGCCAGCGAAGATGAAGATGACGGCGAGAACGACGATGACTCGTGTGACGCTTGGACAGAACATGGAGACCAGCTGGTTGCTTCGCCCCATCGCCTTGCTGATTCCTCCCAGGATAAGCCCCAAGGCCAAGATCACTGCGGCAGCGGCGCCCACCTTGGTGATGAGCTGTCCGGCGGTCGAGTTGAGGATGCCGTCGAACATGGCGTGATAGCTTCCGACAAGATTGCTGGAAGCGGCGATTTCTATGGTGTTGCCCATTATTGGATTCCCTTCGAATTTGGTTTGAAGGAACCCTCCTGCGTTTCCCGAGTGTATCAACGGAATCGGTTGATAACGATAGGTTTTCGGTTTTTAACAAAGTTTCTTGCATTCTCAGACAACACGGGGGACACAGATTAAGAAAAACCCATCCGGCATCAATGGAAGCCGGATGGGTTGGCATGTTTTTTTGCGGTCCTACTTGTCGCCGGGGCGATAACCGTCGTCGAAGTCTTTCACGCTCACGATGAATGCCGGCTGGATCTGTTCCATGTTTCTGGTTCTTACAGCGGCATGGTATTTGGGGAGGTTCGTCACCGCTCCTCCAGTCCACCCATCCAATCCCTCATTGTCGGTCAGACGTGCCGCGGTCAGCGTGGCTATGCGCGGAATCGACGTGTTGTAGCTGATGAACGTCGTGTACCCCAGGAACGAATCCAACAACGTGTCGGACAACTGGGTCGGGTATTGGGTGGCGAACACGAGAATCAATCCGAACGAACGCCCCTGCTCCCTAAGATTCTTCAACACGTCGTCCGACCCGTTCGCCAGCAGGCTCAGCTCGTCGCAGACGAGCATCGTGTGTTTGCCAAGCGTTAACCAGTCCTTGCAGTGTGCGAACACCGTGTTCCAGAACCGGTACATGAGCCACGAGCCCAGAATCTTGTCCATGAGCTCGGGAAGCGAGTGGCCATTGTGCGGGGCGAGCACGATGTGATAGTCGCCCGGGTGATCCAATATCCACTTCCATGTGACGGTGCTGCGTCGCGGTGTGAACATGTGTTCGATGGCGAGGAACTGGTTGACCTTGTTCACCGAGGCGTTGGTACGCTGCAGTATTTCACGATCGCTTCGCGCCGCCTGCCCCTTCTGATCCGGTCGTCCGTACAGTTGTTCTGCGGCACGCGCGGCCAACGTCATGTCTATTCCGAGAGGATCGTCCTTCAACTCCAATGCGAGAGCCCTGCATACCTGTCCAAGCGCTCTGGCTGATCCGGTTTGACCATCCGACCCACACAATGCGACCACGGCCCAGCCGATGGGTGACTGCTGTTGCCTGAGTTGACCGGCCCCGGGATACTGTTGCTCGAGTTGTCTGCATCTTCTTAGGATGTCCCCCGGCTTGTGTTGGTCGTATCGGCTTGCGGCCACGCCGATGGTCATGGATTGGGTGATGATGTTTTGGGAGTCGTTCTGAATGTCGCCGGCATTGAATGCGTATCTCATGGTTTTGGCGACGCTTTCCGCCGTCTCCTGGGCGTTCCTTCCCTCCTGCATTCCGAGCAAATCGAGACCGATGCTGGAAGGGTCGGTGAGGTATATGACACGTGGATGGGAGTCAATCCCCTGCGTTTGCCGATACCGGTCCAGCACTTCCACTCCGGTGTCGTCCTTCATCCAGAAGTGGATGAGTCGTGAATCCGTTCCCCACACGTCACGGCCGGTATCATTGCGATGGCTGATGGCCCATTGGCTGATGCCGTGGGTCAGAACGGTTTTTCCTGATCCGGCTTCACCGCTGATTGCGATTCCGCCATAGAGCTGTGTCGGATCCAAGTATCCGGGACGTCCGGAATCGTCCAATCCGATCAGGACGCCTCCATGGGACAATGGTTCGGGCACCGGGTGAAGATCCTGTTTCACCGCCGTGGATTTCTGCACCGGCATGAACAGTGTGGTCGTGGTCATTGGGCTGAAGACCAAAGTGGTGCGTTGCGGGCCATATCCCGTCGCATACACTCGTTTGTCTTTCATGCCGAGTTTTGTTTCGGTGTCACTGAGATTCGCCTTGCGTTTGCGGCGAAGCCACCAGTATCGGCGTGGGCGTTGGAGAATATCATCCCATAGAGTGTTCCTCCACCATCTGATTCCAGCTGCAACAGTGAAGGCAAGAGGAACGATCCACAACCATGACGGTATCGGCAACAGCATCAAAGAGCAGTACGCCAACAGTCCAAGACATGCGAATTTGTAGTGCGGCGGTACTCGGAAGTACATTCGAGTGCTGTTGTCGTCGTTCAGCATGGCTTTCGCGTTTGCGGAGAGTAGTCCACTCAAAACCCAAGGCACCAGCAGCATCGCCGCTACCGTTCCCGCCAGCCAGAAGAATGTGGCAAGACGAATCGGAGTGATGACGGACAATACCATCGTCAACAGGGTGACAGCCAAGGTCACGATGAGTCCGCCCAACTTTGGGTAGCTGGGATGACTGCTCATGTTGGAGAGCAGCGGGAACATGGCCTGTCCAGCCCGTTGTGCGAGTTCTGCGTTCCGGCGGCTGTCGGCGCATGCTGCGGTGACTCGCGCGCAGAGCGTGTGAGCGGCGACAAATTCGTTGCCGTCCTCGACGGTGGAATGCTCGTCGGCAACCCAATCTCGAATTCGGGCCTGTTCGAAATATCCTTGCCTGCGGAGCGTTACGCTGACATAACTGTCTGCCGGCATCAATGCTTCGACGCTTTTCCGAATGCCGGCGGAATCGGTGCGCATCTTCTCCATCGTCGCCTTTGAATTCAAGCGGGCCCGCCATGGCACAAGAGAGTGAGCTGATCTGCTGATTCCTTCCGGCAGTTCGGGTTCGCCGTTCCCTGGCGGTGGGCTGATGGAAAAGCCGGCGAGATCACCCGCCTTGCGTATGCCTTCGCCATCGCCATGCACATATTCACGGACCGGCTCGTTTCTCACTCTGACGAGCAGCAGCGTGCAGTCCTCCAGATTTCCTGGGACATCATCCGCGATGGATCTCAACTGGTCGCCATCGAGTTGGCTGATGCTGCGAGTCACCTCGTACCATGCTTTTTCTTTTTCTCTCATTCCGATGCCCTCCTGTCAATTTGATTGTTCTGCGGTTGCCGGTTCGGTGGAGTAGAGCATGGCCAAGGGGAATCCTTCCGGCAAGTCGAACTTGGTCAGCTTCTCTCTTTCCAACAGTTGATATAGCCATGTGGTCATGCGGACCGTCGCATCCTTGTCTGCCAACGCCCATCCCAAATCCGCATACCCGTCCTTGACGGTGCTCTGGTCGCCGATGGTTTCCCTCATCCGTCGTATGGTCTTCACCGCAATGTATTTGGAAACGTCGAACATGATCGCATCCAATTGCCAGAGTCGTATTTTTTTCAAAGCCGGATTGCGTTGCAGGTTGACCATGAGGAACGGGACCACCAGCGAACGGCGTCCTGTTTCGCAAAGCGTCCGTATCTTCTGCAATGCACGGTAGCGTTCGGTCTTGGCTTCCTCCAAACGCTGCTGGTTGGTTGCGAAATTTTCAGGAAGAGAGTTCAACGCTTTCACCTCCGATATACCCGTAGAATCCTCCCCGGTATGCTTCCGGCTTCCGCCATCCACTGACATCCCAGCCCCATTGGTGTCTGATTGTTTCATCCATGACCGTCCATCCCCAGTCACGGATTGTCGTCACAGGTTTTGTTGATGGGGTGCATCGGCTCCAGTCCGGTGAGAACATGCTGCGTTCGACGTTCAGCATGTCCCGGTATGTTCCGATCCCGCCGGTCGGGTTGCCTTGCTCGTCGAACCAGTCATCCCATAACGCGAATCCCATACGCGACGCCACGGATGGGTCGCCGACCAACATCTCGTCGGCATGGCTTGCCGTTTCGATGATGCTGCCCAATGCCGGGTACTGCCATTGGCTGGTGTCGCGTATGAGCAACCAGATACAGATGAGTCCACGTCGTTGCATCGGCGAGTAGGCGAGCAGCTTCGACCAATTGGAGATTTTCTGGCTCATGTTATTTGGGTGGACCTGCACTTCGATTCCCGCAAGCACGTTGTTCGATGCGAGTGCGGTGATGTCCGTCGAACAGCTGTGAGGCAGTCCGGCTTCGCTGACCGCCTGCGGGTCGATGAGCCGGAACGCTCCCCAACCGTCGCCGCCGACGAGTTTGATGTCCGGATTGACACCAAGATGCAGTCCGACGTGCGCCGCATACGTATTGTGGCGCACGTGGCGTCTCATTCCGATCAACTGCTTGTCCGAAAGCATTCTACGAAGCCAAGTTGCTGAATTAAACAGGCCGAGCGTGTTTCGGATGAGTTTCTTGTCGGAGCTCAACGACAACCAGGTTTGCGGGATTATCTGCCCGGAAAATCTTTCGTAAGGACTGAAGCCGATGTCGATGACTCCCAGCCGACACAACGCGCCGTACAGGTTCGGTTCGTCGCGATGGAATTCGGGAGCTCCTTTCACGGAGAGTCCCGCCCGAAGCTGGTCGACGGTGCATGTCCTCCATGAAAGCAATGCGCCGATGATGCTCGTAACCAATTCACTGTTTGCCTTGACCATGCTTTCCGCGAACAATCGGTTCGGGACGATCCACTGATGACGTTGCGCCAACACTCCGGGGTGTTCGTTGTTCGCCACGTCGCTTCCGCGAATCCAATCGGCGTCGCTACCCATCGGCCATAAAGCACGGTCATCGGGATTCGGCGTGAGTGAGAGATCAACCACGATGGAACCACCCCTTTTTCTTTTTCACTTCGAACCTGGCCGGTTCGAATCCCTTATCGGGCAGAACCCATTCAAGGGTCTGCTCTCTCGCCAAGTCCAGATTCGAGTCAGCCCAATTCGATTTACCGGATGCGATCAGATTGCCGGCCTCGACCGTCTGGTACTCGACTCCGAGAAAAATCCCGTATCTTGAATAATCAAGTGGCCGGTAGTCTGTCATTCCGACCGGGACCGTGTCTTTTATTCCGATACATTCTCGGGGCAAACCGTAACGGGGAAACGCGCTGAGCAGATTCAACGCATCTCCTTGCGTTTGCACGCCGGCCTTGACGATGACCAGGCAAAGGTCGCCGGCAAGAACGTAGGGGACGACCATTCCTCCGGCGGCTGTGGCGCTGTCCTGCAGATCATCTGCGCTGATACGGTCGAGATCCAAGACGACGAAGTCCCAGAGCTTGCGTGCTTCCTCGATGTATGCGCGGTAGTGGTCCCACGACACCATCGCACCGGCCGGTGGAGCGAACGAAACATCGTAACCGATGTTGAACATTCGTCCCGAATTGGCGCCGTATTGTGCCGCCATGCCGGGACGCCAGTCGGCTATGGTGCGCGCCGGCATACGCTGCCCAGGGTCGAAGAAGGAACGTTGCGATGACTGTCTCATGTTGCCGTCGATAAGGAGGGGGCGTAGTCCTTTTTCTCTTGCCCGCTCGCATAATCTGCGTGAGGAAACCGTCTTTCCCACGCCTCCAGTGTTCGATGTGACAATGATCATGGGTGCCGTCTGGCGGGTCCTGTTCAGGATGATATCGCCTACCAGACGCTTGTCGATTGTCTGTATCCGCCAGAACTCGTGGACGAAATCCGTGATGCTTCGGTCCATGAAATATTCGGGGAGGGCCTGCGCTCCGATGGGTATCTGTCCGCGGTCGATCCAGTAGATTGTCCAGCCTGCATCGGCGACCGGCATCCAGTTTCCCGGGAGGTTCGTGAACACGATTCCCTGACGGCCTGGACGCACCGGGTGCCTTGTCAGGAAGTCTGCCTGGGCTGCGAAATCCTCTCCTGCGGGCACCCTCCAACGCTGTTCGGGGACCTTGGATCGCAGCACGTCGAGGATGCCTCCATGTCCGATTATCAGACTTGCCATCTTTTCTCCAAGTTCCTTTGAACTGTTTTTTGCTTGTTCCGGGGGTTTGCTCCGGAAAGAGACCATTTTTGACGAAACAACACTGATTTAGTTTTATTGACTGTTTTTTTGTTTTTGTTGCTTGTTCGTCAATCGTCCTGTCTGTTCATTTCTTGATATTACGTCATATCTTGTTATGTGCCGAATATTTGTTGAAATTAACCATTCAGGATGATGACTTTGCTGATGTATGGGTTGTTGCGGTTCGTTGCTTTGTTGCGTTTTCGTTCCGTAGGTTCGTTGCTTTGTTGGCAATGTTGCGGTTCGTTGCTCTGGTTTTACCCTGCTGTGATGCGGTAATGATGTCTTGGTGTTTGTGTGATGTGTTGCGGGTTGGCTTCTTTCTCTTGTTCTTGGATTGTCTTTTTCTTATTTTTTTCTTCTCTTCTTTTTTCTGACTTTTCTTGGTTGCCTGCCTGCTCTTTTGTTTTTGTCCGTGATTTTTCTGGTCCGCTAGTTTGCATGAGAAACGGCGGCCGCGCGGCGCCGCGCCGAAGTCAAAACGGTTAATTTCAATATTTTTTCGGTTATTCGTTGTTTGCTCGGATACAGTCGTTGAAGACGGTTCACTCGAACGGTCCTGCCTTGACGAAGGGAGTTAACGATGGCAGATTTTCCATGGAACAACAATTTCGGCACCCCGACCCCAGCCCCGGCGCCGGTCGACGATTCCAAGCCGGTGAACGAAGCCGGGCAAGCGGACGATTCTGAGAACTGGTCGGCATCGGGCGAGGATTCTCAGCCTGACGTCCAGCCGGAAGAGACGGATTCCGTCGATGAGACAACGCCCGACCGTGAGGAAGAAACCTCCGTCAAGGGTGCCAAGACCACGCGGCGCAAGACCGCGAAGAAAAACTCGTCCTTCCCTCATTTGGAAGCCGCCTCGTACGCGAAGATCAAGGACATGCTCGACGTTCTTTCCGATGACCGTACCGCGAACATCGCCAAGATTCTGTGCGAGACCAGCAAGACCGACGCTCCGGTTCTGCTTGAGGTGTTGACGGAAACCAAGACGCGGAAGCGGGTCGCCGAATTCTCCAAGTTCGTCAAGGAACTGGCTGGCGCTCAACCGTCCGACCTGAAGATGAGGCTTGCTTTCGCGTTCATGGAAGACAAGACTCTGTCCAAGACTCTGTTCGCTGTTTTGAATGCCGCCGAACCGGATCGTGGTTTCGGCCGCGCGTCCGGTGAGCCGATGAAGGATGTCAATGCGGTGGCTGAACACTGGGGTGACGGCGTTGATCTCAGTGTGGTTGAGAAGCTGAAAATCTGACGGCCGGCATCTCGGGATGCTTGAACGGTTGGATACGAACATGGATCCGTATCCAACCGTTTTTTATTATTCCGCGATGAGCTGCACACGGTTCTCCGCCTTTGGCGGCATCCCGTATGGTCTGATCACGAGGCCCGCCCTCGTCAACGAGAATACCCAGATTTTCTGAATCTGGTTGAGCTTTGTGAGGCTGACGGTGAGGTGTTTGGTGGACACCGTCTCCGTGCTCGTACCGGGGACAATCTTGTATAGATTATTTCGACTGATATACAGTTCCTTCTGCTCCGGACAGTAGAGCGTCGCGAACACCAGCAGATCCAAGGACAGGCTTCCGCCACTGGTTCCGACGACGGCGGAAAGAGGAATCTCCTTCGGTTCGCGCGACATCAATCGGACGTATTCCCAAGTGAAGGTAATGGTTTTTTCGTTCCAGCTTTCGCCTTGGACGATGTTCGTCTCTTCGATCGGTTTTATTTCTTTGCCGTCCCTTGAAGTGAACGTGATGTCCTGATAGCCGATGATGCTGGTGACCGTATTCTGTCGGCCGCAGCCTCCCGTCAGCATGCCCATTCTGCGGGCCACTTGCCGTACGTCCTTGCCGATGGTCAGCGTCCTGGTCTTGCCGTTGTAATCCGCGTTTTGTGTGTTCACGAACGTCGTGAACAGGATGCTTAGGAGTCGAGGCGTCCTGCCGAATGCGAGCGGATGTTCGTTGCCGCGCACGTATGGGATGAGCGGGTATGCCTCTTCCGCGACGTAAAGAATTCCGAATCCTGTGGCTATGCCGTTGTCCATCCCGACGCTTCTCAGCCTGTGTATTTTGTTGAGCATCCCGACTCTTCCCCTGTTTTTGCTTTTTCGGTTGATACCAACAATTTTACGGTTTTTCATACGCGACATGCCAACATACCCAGTAAGGCAGATGCTTGTTTTACACCGTCGAACCGAAGACCTACTGGCCTTTCTTCCTGGGACTGAGGTTCAGACACTGCAGCCGGTAATGAATTCTGCAGGACACCAGTTTCGGGTCGAGTTTCCCATACGCATTCCGGGCCATGTCGATATACAGTCGACACCCCGGATCCGACAAAGCGAAATCACCGACACTCCAACCCAATGGTTCCTCCTCGTGAGACTTATGCCTCGCCATCAGAAAAAACAACCTCCGATTCACACCGATTCGCATCCGGATTCGACGGCCGACGCGCCGTCCAAGTTGGTCAAAAAAAAGGCGGGCATGCTGGAGGCGTTGGGGTCGTCACCCGGCATGCCCGCCGGTCGTGGTTCTTATTTGTTCCACTGCGGGTCGTTCGGGAATGAGATGGGCGAGCCGCCCCACATCTGCCTGTCTGAATTGATCATCGCTTCGGTGTATCCGCCGTCCATGAGACTCTGGGTCCTGAGGTCGAGGTCGGGCCTATAGTGCTTGGTGGCTGGCGGTATCATGCCCATCATGTCCCCGCTGTTGAATCGGAGGACTTCCTTGTCGGCTTCCTCGCCGGCGATCAGCACGTCGATGTTGTTGAGCAATGTCATCGCGCTTTTCGTGTACGGGATGTCCCCTCTTCCGATGCTTCCCGTGAAGGTGATTTTGCATTCCCGGAGAAATTTGATGTGTTCGTCGATGTGTTCCAAGAGGTTTGGTGGTGTCGCTTCGACGAGGTGCGATCCGATGTTCGGTTCTGCCGTGAAGGTCATGTTGGCTCCTGTTTTTTTGATATCAACCGATTACGTTTTGTCGTTTTGGGGGAACCGCAATCGCCGTCTTCGGCATCGCTTGTGGTGGCCCTGAGGTAATTGCGTTGGGGGTTCCGCTGTTTTCTCGGTGTGTATCTTTTGTTTTTTTATGTGGACGCGTTCAGCATATCGCGACACTCCGAAGATTCACCCCCTCCCCTTAATTCTCTTTTACTTGTTATACTGAATACGTCCACATAAATCGAAAGAAAACAACGACAACCAATGGAAGAACACGACAAACGCTTCTGGCGAAACATGACATTCACCCAGCTCAGAAACCGACGGGTACGAGTCTCCGCATACGGCGGCGACATGATCCTCGAATTCCGACTCACTCCCGGAATCGGACACACGCTCGGAGCCCGGCAATACACTGTCAACGGCTTCGACATCGGCGAACTGTTCCACGAAGGCCATGACGGATTCATGGAACTCACCCGGCAGAAAGCACCCGTCAGCATCAAGCTGCTCCCCGACGAACCCGAATACAAGATCATCGAAGACATCACCGGCGTGCAACCCGGAGACGTCTTCGTGCAAACGAACGGGAACAAATATCCAGTACAGGAAATCACCGATGACGGCCATTGTCTAGTCCTGATTGACTCCAACACCTATCGGATTGATGACGACGCATTCGACCATGCTTTGCGACCGGCACCCGAACGAATTCCGGATCGCCCCGGACTGTGGGAGGACAAGTCAGGCGGCCTGTACACCGTGTGGAAAAACGGTCAGGAGCTTTGGATCATGCAGATACGCGAGTCCGATGGGCGTTGGATGAACGGCCCTGCGCTGCTAATCGGCAAGACGGGAGAAAACGTCAACGATTCAACGACAAAGGATCTGTCCTCGAAAGCTCCATTCCGATTCCATGATGAAGAACTGTGAGGAGAGAGAATGCAATCCGTCACCAACATTTTCGACCAACTGCGTCTCTCTCCGCCTATTCCTGGACCGCTACACAAGAGAACGGTTGACGCTGCGGATCTTGGCACCACCGCCGAGGTTCTTGCCGCGGCGAAAGCCCTATACCGGCTCGTCGAAGGTCGTAGCGGCCGTCAGATTCTCGACTTCGGGCAACTCCCGAAACGAGATCAGAACCGGTACATCAACGAAGCGTTCAAAGCTTTCAACGATGCGCGAAAGGAAATGAAGTGCGGTTCCGAACGAAAATCCTGAACCACTTCTGCCGAGGATGCGGAACCCTCCTGTCGGCAGATGAGAGACAGACCGGACTCTGCTCTTCCTGCTGGTTCGAAAAGGAGAAGAAGCAGTCCCTTGATGACAAGGACTGGCAGGAGGAACTGCTTCGAGAACTCGACGGATATCAGCCGATGGCGGGCCGATAAGAGACCGTAATTCAGAACGACAAGGAAACCGATGAGTATTTTTTTCATACAAGAAAAATCAGTTGACGGTTGGAAGCCCGCCTGGCATCGGAGTCTCATGCCTTCTTTCGAGAGCAAAAGACAAGCCATGCGCACCGTCCGAAGATATGTCACGCAACACGACCGAACGAGGCCAAGCATGTTCCGGATTCTCAAGATGAAGGTCTGATATGACGGTGCTGCGCATCGACAATGACGACGGATCATGCCGGCTGGAGATACCCGGGACCAATCGCCGCTGGTCCCTGATCCTGTTGAGGGTTCCCAGCTTTAACGGGTTCAGCGCATACGTGACACCACAGGGCGGAAAGCTCGACGCGAACACTCCGAAAACATCCGTGTCAGACATCAGCGACCTGATTTCCGTACGCGACTTCATCGATGAAACCATCGCACAACACAATCAAGGACCAATCAGTGGCAGAAGAACAAACCCACTTTGAAATCATCGAATGCGAGAACCACATACCCGTAGCGATCCGTCAATTCGACTCGGAGGAAGAGGCTATGGAATACCTGAACATGCGCCTCGAATCAGAACAGCCATCCCATCCATCCGAACGCCATGAGGCACGGGAATCCGATGGGACGACGGCGCAGGGGCTGCATGAGGTCTCGGAACAGCTCCGTATCCAATCCATTCTGCGCATGCTGGAAATGAACGCGAGAGGAGAGTTCAACGCGTTCGAACGCATCGAACTGTATGCCGCGCTCAACAATCAAAGAACAAGAAAAGCTCTTGGAATCACCGTCGAATCCTCTCCTTGCAAACAGAACCGCCAAAGGATTAACACGCAATGACATCAGGGAAAAAGCTCGATCGGGAAACCGTCGATTACCTTCGTACGCTGCCTGAAATCGTGCGCAGAGTGCAAGGCGGACGAATCTACTACACGAACTCCTTCAGGACGCAAGCGACGGCACGCTATGCCATGGGAGACCGGCCCGTCGACATCTTCCGCGACAACGGGATAGGGCCCGAAGTGATCGGGTACAAGCGCATCGAACGCTGTATCGCCCGGTGGAAAGAAAACCCGGACGAATTATCCACAGTAGATAGTCGAACGTCGCGTTTGAAGCGCATCGAGGAAGAAATCAAATACCTCGAGCAGCAGGCGAAGAAAATCCGACTGGCCGAGGACAAGGAGGCGAGCAAGCAATGAACGATCCGTTTAACCAGGAACTACCACACAAGGATGAAGCGGAACGCACCGTATTGGGTGCGATGCTCCAATCCCGTACCGCCATTGACGAGGCGCGTCAGAAAATCACAGAAAACGACTTCTACCAGCCGAACAACAAAACGATTTATCGTCTGATCTGCGACCTGTCCGATCAACATGGCGACGTTGACGCCACACTGCTTTGCATGACATTGACCGAGCGGAAAATGCTTGATCGTGTTGGCGGCCTGAACTACGTCGGCAAGCTCATCGATTATGCTCCGACCACGTCGAATGTCGGCATCTACGCGGACATGGTCAAAGACGCGGCGAAACGACGCGACATCATCGCCATCGGCACCCGCATAGCGCAAATGGGTCATGCGAACGATGCCGACACCGACAGCATCATCGGCAACGCCTTGGATGAGGCGTTCCATATCGGCGAGGACGATTCCAGTACCGATTACAAGGACATCTATACGGTTTCCACCGATATGCTTGACCATCTCGACAAGATTCAGAAGGGGGAAATCGCCGAAGGAGTCCACACCGGATTCAGGGACATCGATGACGTGACCCACGGTCTGCAACCGGGGCAGATGATCGTCGTCGCCGGACGCCCGGCCATGGGAAAGTCCACGTTGGGAATGGACTTCGCACGGAATGCGGCCATTCACGACGACCAATGCACAGTCGTCTTCAGTTTGGAAATGAGCCGTGAGGAAATCGCGCAACGCCTGTTCTCCGCCGAGACGAACATTCCGTTGAATGTTTTCCGTGACCCGTCTCAGATGACTGACGAACGATGGCGAACCGTCAACGGTTTTTGGCAGAAGCTCGAGGACAAGCCGTTGTATATCGATGATTCCGCGAATCTTAAGGTCCCTGATATTCGAGCGAAATGCCGCAGGTTGAAGGAGACAAAAGACCTGAAACTCGTGGTCGTCGACTATCTGCAGCTCATGTCCAGCGGACGCATGACCGAGAACCGTCAGCAGGAGGTAAGCGACTTCAGCCGCCAGTTCAAACTGTTGGCCAAGGAGCTGCAGGTGCCGGTCGTGATCCTCAGCCAGCTGAACCGCAACGTGGAAATGCGCGCCGACAAAGTGCCTCAAATGAGCGACCTACGCGAATCCGGCTCCATCGAACAGGACGCCGACGTGGTGTTCCTCGTACACCGTCCCGACGCCTATGACAAGGAAGATAGGCCCGGTGAAGCCGACATCATCATGGCCAAGCATCGCAACGGCCCGACCGAGACTTTCCACCTTGCTTTCCTTGGAAGCAACAGCAAGTTCAAGGACATGCCGCAGGACTATACGACCGGAATCTGACCCACAGGAAAATAGAAGGAAACAGATCATGGGAGAGAAAATCACCGCCAAAGTGGAAACCATCACCCCGGAAATAGCGAAAACCATGCTCGGCGAAAACGTCAACAACCGGCGTATCAGCCGAGACAACGTCAACTTGTTCGCCCGCGAAATTCGCAACGGCGAATGGCGGTTCAACGGTGAGGCCATCAAATTCGGCAAAGACGGGCGACTGCTGGACGGCCAGCATCGTCTGCTCGCCGTCATCGCCGCCGACAAGCCGTTGACCACGCTCGTCATCCGAGGGTTGGAAGACGAAACCCAGCAGACCATGGACAGCGGAAAAACCCGCACCTTGGGCGACGTGCTCACCTTGCGCGGAGAAAAGTACTCCACGCAGCTCGCCTCACTGGCCCGCGCCGTGTATCTGGCCGACCAGCTGGGCATGGAGGCCGCCGCTCAGAACGATTTGAAACCCACACGCGGTGAGATTATCTCGTTCATCGACCAGACCCCGCAACTGGCGGACGTGCTCGCCGCATCACGCGCGTTCCGCAGCCAATCCGGGGACATGCTGACCAGCAGCATGTTCGCCTCGCTCTGGTGGACGTTCGCGCACATCGACACGGATGCGGCCAACAGGTTCTTCACGAGCCTCGCCAGCGGCGCGAACCTGCAAGCCGACGATCCGATCCTCATACTGCGCAACACGTTGATGGCTCAGCCTCACAAGGCCGGCCGTTCCACCCGCGACAACCGTGTACGCATCGCCGCATTGACCATCAAGGCGTGGAACAAGTGGCGTAAGGGCAAGCCTCTCCGCCAGTTAAAGTTCTCAGCCGGAGAATCGTTCCCTACGCCACGCTGACCGGTTATCCACAATCCACAACAACTGTCCACATAAAAAAACAATCAAAAAAGGAACCATCATGGCATACAACAAACGCTACCGCGTCTCCCACACATTCGAAAACGGGACCCGATTCATCGGCACCATCGGGATAAGGAACGCAACCCCGGATTTCCCTGAAAACATCGAAGGCCGTATGATCGTGGAATCGGTTAACGGACGATTCCAAGGCGTCTTCAAACTTGTCAACGGGACTGTCGGCCGCGTTTCTGGCGTAGTACTTCCACCTCAGCCAAAAAATTGGATCTTCGAGCCACAAGGTGCAGACAAGTATCTGCAAAACGAGACCGGGCCGAACGTGGAACTGCCGCGCACCGAACTCGACATCGCATCCAACCGGGAGCCCCAGTATGACAGTGTCCTCAGCGACGGGACTCCCGACGATGCGGAATTGTTGAGTCTCATCGCCTGACCGGAGCGAGAAAAAAAATGGCCCAGATACCATCCGGATTCACGTTCAACGACGACATCACCGAAGACGCAAGCGAAAGATTCCCGCCGCCCGCATTGGGCTCCACCAGCATCAACTGGAATGACGCCGGCAGCGTATACGACGCGATTCAACAGGTCAGCGAACAGTTCAAACAAGCGTTCGCCGACCTCATCGACCAGTCCGCAAAAGGCACTGACGATAGCGTGGAATCACGCCTGTTCTTCACCATCGCCGCCTACAGCGCCATGAACGAACTGCACGACATGACCGCCCCCATACTCTCCAGCACGCTCATGAACCAGCATCCCGACTGGGTGCCGGTCATCAACGGCTGCGAAAGCAACGAGGAACTGATGGAAGCCTGGCCGGACGTGAAAACCGTGCATGACGCGCAAATCCAAGCGAACAAAACCGGACGACCGGTACGAGTCCATTTGAAGGACGCCGACGTGGACGCGATCATCTCAGTACAACCGATAAAAGAGGAGGACTTCCATGCTGAACGAGCGGCCTGAAGGCAAAGACAAATTCGGATATGTGCTTATCGGATTGCTTGTCGCCTTCGTTATAATCCTGGTAACTTCGGCTGTCATCTGGAATTCAAATCATCCTGAGAAAGTCCAAGAAAACTTTGAAAAAATCGACACCCAGCAAGCAGAAGAGAAGAAGGGCGCCAAGCTCGGCCCCTACACCATCCAGTTGAAGGACAAAAAAGTAGTGGACTGCGTAGGTGGAGCCCTATATACCTATAGCGGGATAAATGTTATACCAACCTGCGATTGGGATCACCCAAGACAGCTGGCCCCTGATGAGAAAGCCAACAGGCAAGCCACATACGTGACCCTAGGAAACGGCGAACAGGTTCCCTGTGCAGGCAACAGTTACATCGAATGCGGCTGGCAGTTGAAAGACGAACGATGAGCTTCACCAGCCTCGCATCGCATGTAATCCTGCTAATGCTCGTCAGCTGGATGGGCGCCGAATTATTGGCCTCTGGGAATCGGATGATCCGTAGGGTGTTCGGGAAGCTCAGCGTACTGCTCGGCATGTATGCGTTGACATGCCTGCTGATAGACGTATCCAACCTGACCCATGGGCATGCCCCGTTCATCGGTCTGCCGGTCAGCGGAATCATGCTGTGCGTCGCGGTTCTGTATGCGATTCGACATATCGGCGGATACAGGAAAGGACAATGATGGTTGACTATTCCGATTGGTTGAATTCTCTGCCTAGGGAATTCCATCTGAATACTGGGTGGTTTCTGGTCATTGCAATCGTCTCCGTATCCGTCATGTTTCTGATACTCGCTCGCTGCAGAGACCTCACCGATAGCTTAGGTTGGGAAAAATGCCAAGCATGCATCACAAGCCTCATCATCGCCGCCTGGGCAATTGGACTGCTTTGGTTGTCAACTACAACCGGAACGGAGCCACAGTACTTGACGTTCACGGAAAAGACGGAACGGACGTTCAATGTCAGTCATCTGCGTTGCGAAAATATCGGCGGATGCCCATCCAAGAAGCTGCCGGAAGATAGAACCGAGGCCACGTGGCTGCAGGGCAACAGGTATGTCAAGGGGTGGATACTTGTGGACGGCAACAAAGTCGGTCTCGTTGGATCCAATGGAATCCTATTAACGGTTAAGGAATCGTAATGAGCAGGACAATGACCTATGAGCAGCTGGAGTTGAACGGTTGTTATGCGATGCTGTGCGAAGCGTTGCGCGCCTGGTATCGGATCCAACATGACCATATTCGCGAGATCGCGGCGAAAACGTTGAAGGATGTGTACGGGTACGAATTCCACTCGAACGGCGGAGGCTGCCCGTGGCGTCTCTCGTCCGTCGACCATGAGTGGGCGTTGAACAGTATGCGCGCTCTAGGCCTGCCGGAAGACAAGTTCGCAGAGAACACGATTGTCCTTGCTCGCCTGCTTGACGGCCAAAAGAAGGACTATGAACTCACGTCGGGACATACCTTGGAAACACCGAAAACCGTATACGGTTCCGACATTGACCGGCTTGTCGTAGTCGAACAATTCCATAATGCGTTCCGACGTATCACCACCGACTGGGACAATACTCTAAACAGAAAAACCATGGACAAGAACCTGGAACAATTGCTACCCATGGCCGCGCATGCGGTACGAAGCGACCGTGAGGGCGGGACACCTGAACTGCGGCCGATGCTCGACCTATGCAAGAAAAGGCGGGAAAACAATGAGTGCCGATAGCAGACTTCTAGTCCAGGCCGTGCGCGAAGGAATTAATCGGGAGCACCTGCTTCTGAATGATGTCGACGGACAGCTCGGGTGGAGCAGAGACAAGACGAAGAACGTTTTCTCTGGTCGAACCAAACTATCAGGCGACGATGTGCTGGACATTCTCAGCAATCCGAATGTGCCGATTCCGGACTTTAAACGGTATCGCATGTTCCTGCGGATCAGACAAGCTTTGCTCACGCCGGCGGAAGACGGGGAATGAACGGGACCATCGAACAGTTGCGTGCAGCCGTCTACGGGCAGGCGATAGGTGACGCATTGGGCGTACCATACGAGTTCCACGACCGGAATACGTTCACCTGCACCTGCATGATCGGACACGGCACGCATAATCAGCAGGCTGGCACGTGGTCGGATGACACGAGCATGATGCTCGCCACCTTGGATTCGCTGATCGGCAACGACTGGCAAGTGGACATCGAGGACATGCAGCACCGGTTCAACGCTTGGCTATATGACGGCGAATATGCCATCGACGGAAACGTGTTCGACTGCGGAAACACCGTACGAGAAGCACTCCACCGAGGACATGGACTCCATGGCGAATGGGACAATGGAAACGGTTCTCTGATGCGTATCATGCCTCTCGCATTCACCGAAGCCGACCGGGAGACAGTCGGTGAGGTGAGCGCCATCACGCACGCCCACCGGTTGAGCCAAGAATGCTGTTGGGCTTGGGTGCAGCTGCTTCGTTCAGCGTTGCACGGCAACGGTTTAGGTCGTCTCGGTTCATATGCGAAAGGTTACGGGCGTGATTCCGTCAAATCAGGCGGATATGTGAAAGACACGTTCAACGCCGCCATCTGGTGTGTGTCCAACACCAGCAACTATCGGGACTGCGTGCTCGCCGCCGTCAACCTCGGCGGCGACACCGACACCACAGCAGCAGTCGCAGGAAGCATGGCCGGAATCCTATACGGATACGAGGCCATACCCGAAGAATGGGGGGAACAATTACAGGGCAAGAACATCATCGAACGGGTATTGGATCGTCTTTTTCCTGGGAAAAAACAATTCCCGAAAAACGAGGATTCAGCTGAATTCTCACGAATACTCTGAAGCCAACAGCCCCTGAAAGAAAGGCATTCAGATGGTTGATTCCAGGAAATCCATTCAAGCAAGACAACAACGTCGCCGAGCAAACGGTGAATTCGCGGAGGAACAGGATACCGGTCTGCCCTCCGGCGACACGTTGACGGACTTCGAACGGAAACGATTGAATAATGCGATGCTCGCCGCCGAAACGAACATCATCATGGATCCGGATGTAGCCGACTGCGCGGGATACGCCACCAGACGATTGGATGAGCTCATCGCCCGTCCGGCAAAGCCTGGCGAAACCGATGACATGCCACTGATCATTGAAAACCTGCGATACGATCCACAGGCCCCGGGCGGCTCCCATGCCGACTATATCGCCGACCATATAGAGGCCGCATACGCCGGCATACCGGTCAAAGCGCCTGACCGTACGCAATTGGAACAGGAAACCCGACAGCATATTCTCGAAACCGCATTGGATCCGAACTGGGAGCTTCACAAGCTTGGTTTGGAGCCCGTACAGCTAGGCGAACACACGAACGCATACACGGGACCGCAGCCGGAGGATTGGGTCGGGGATTACGACGAGGAAGCTGCGGAACGCCGCTATGAAGCCGCATGGAAAGGAAAACAGACCAAGAAGGCCCGGTACGATGCGGCGGCGGAGAAACACCTGTCACCGTTGAACGATGACATGCGCGATCTGTACGTGAAGAACGTCGACCGTGGGCTGATCAACGGCAGTGCGTTCGATGACAAGATGGCTTTCGCTGACGCATTGCATGAACTCCAGGAGGACGGCTGGAATCCGGAAAAAGGTAAGGAATACCGTCAGTCCAAGGACTTCAAGAAACTGGAGAAACAGTTGCTGAACGGGCGGAAACCGACCCGCCGCTACCGTCAGATGCGCGACGCATTGTGCGACAACGAACGTGAATACCGGTATTTCATGGAGTCGAAACCCGATGTGTTCGACCCGAATGAAAAAGTCGAGAAACCATTCGCCGGTTTGGGGCCCGATGTCGGTCAAGCGGCGATGCTCCGCCTGACTGCAAAACATCGCGGCATCGAGGATGCCGTACGGTTGGCCCGCCGTGACCAATCCATTGAATACACGGTGGCCGATGCGAAAACCCATACGTTCCGGTCGGATCACGATGAGTTGAGGATGACGTATCTAAGCGATGGCAGTCCTTATAAGCCGGAGCATACGATCATCACCGCGAACGGCATCAAACCGGCTTCGGTGATGAGCTGGATCCACCGTGAGAAGCCCGGTTCCCCCGCATGGGAGCAACGGGCACGGCAACGGTTCATGGAACAGAATGTTGACGTCCTCCCCACGGTTTAAACCGGGGGATTCCTCCTATCGTTTTGCGGTAGGAGAGGTTCTGGTTTCTAAGAGACTGCCACGGATTCGCGTGTAGCGTTTCCGATAGTCTTACGTCCCTGTTCGACCGGGGTGCCGTCCGCGCCCCACAGGTTTTCCGATGTGATGGCGAGCGTGTCCAATCCTCGTTTGAGGATGTTCCGGGCGGCGTTCACGTCGGCGTTCGCCGTGTACGAGCATTTCTTGCAGACGAAGACCGCTTGGCTCTCGCGGTTCTTCTTGTCCACATGCCCGCATCGGCTGCATGTCTGGCTCGTGTAGGCGGGGTTGACGAGTATCATGCCCACGCCGTCGGCAAGCTTGGTCTTGTATGCGAGCATGGACGATAGTCTTCCCATGCTCGCCTGTCGGAGACTACGGTTGAGTCCGTGTTTCGCGGCCTGCCCGTTGGGCAGGTATCCGCCCTCGTGCAACGGGTCTGGAACAGGCTTGTTGCGTCGGCTCATGTTCGCTAATCGTAGGTTCTCCAACACAATCAAATCATTGTCACGCACGAGTTGGGTCGTGTATTTTTGGTACACGTCGTCCAATATACGTTTGGATTTCGCATGCAGTTTTGTGATTTCCAGCCGGGTCTTCCAATATGCGCGGCTGGTTCTGCCACTATTCGCGTATTCTTTCTCACTGAAATATCCGGCTGTCTTGACCCTACGGGCTTGGCTTTTCTGACGCTTCCGGATTTCACGGTCGATGGCTTTCAGCCTGTTCTTGGGTAAGTCCATGAATCGACCGTTGGAGTCGGCGGCTGCATGCGCGCATCCACGGTCTATGCCGATGGCCTTTCCGGTGGGCTTGCGTCTGATAGGGAGGGGAATGTTGTTGAATACTACGGTACGGTTCGTCCAATCCACTTGGATGGCCGTGTATTCGCGTATCGGCTGACTGACCCTAACATGCAGGAGGATACGATACCGTAACGGTTCACCGGCTTGGGAGTATCCTTTCGGATTCTGTCCCGTGATGGTGATTATGCCATGATTCCTGTTGACCTGACGGTATACGGCGTTGCGTCCCCCGTTGTACCAGCAGATGAAATGCTGCCCGTCACGCTTGTACGATTTGAAACGGGGCATTCGTCCCGGCTTCAACCGTTTGCTTAATAGGGTTTTGCGTCGTTTCACGGAGGTGAACCATTCGACGCGTTCGATTCTGGTCGGGGATTCCAAGATGAGGGATGGCACTGCGGTTAGCCAAGAGCATTCTTTCCGAGACTGGCTGACGCTACGAGTGTCGAGCGTGCCGCCAATGGGGATGAGAGTCTTGTCCTTGCCGTATTTGCAACGGTTGGAACGCAGCTGGTTGAACCGGTAACGCCAAGCGTTACAAAGCCATTCCATTGCCTGACTGCCGGTATTCGCGTAAAGCTTTTCGGAACATGGGTCATGCTGGTCGGTATAACCGATGAACGGTTTGGCACCGTCCAACGTCACACGTTCCAACACGACTTTCTGGCTCATATTTCTAATAATACCACATTACGCGTAATATGGAAAAAAGAAAGCTGTGATTCCTCCCCGCGCCTAAAGGCGGGGGCACCCTCACAGCAAAACGGTGGCGACTGGCGTTCTGCCGGCTGATCGTATTCTGCTTCGCTAAGCGCACTGGAGTTTTCGGTGCGCTTTTTTTGTTTTTCATTATCCTATTTACGTGTTATACTGAATATGTCCACATAGAAATGAAAGAGGAAACCAATGAGCATCACAATCAACGGCCAAACCAGCCCAGCCACAGAATTCGCATGGGACGGCTGTCACAAAATCTACCTGCTCGACAACGGCGACGCCGACAAGAACGGCAAATACGGGTACATGCTCTCCAAGAACGGAGAAGCCGGATACAAGGTGCTGCCAGTCTCGGAACTACAGCGCGTATGGGACCAATCCTGCCCGCTCCGCTTCATCAACAACTGGGCGCTCGACAAGAATTATGTTCCCCAATGCTACGAGAAGCCCGTCACCATCGAAGCGCGTTGAAAGAGAAAACCATGAAATCATACAAGACATACGCGGAAGAATACGGTCTGGATATCGAAGTCGTCCGATGGGTGTTCAACCACATTCGCGTCACCCGATACGTCATGTCGGAACCTATCGGATACAAGATCGCCTTCAAATATCTCGGCCAGCCGGTTCACCTTTCATCGGAGTGGAAAACCGGAGTCGCCGAAAAATCGTTCCGGGAAATCGTCAATATACGAAGAAAAGCCATCACGACAGAAGCAAACCCGGAACTCGTTCCAGACAAGGATTAACATGCCGTTATTCACGCGCATAACTCTCAACCCAGTCAACCCGGACGTGCGCAAAGTGCTGCGCTCCCCCGAAGCGATTCACGCCGTGGTCAGCGCCGCCACCTCCGGCAGTACGCGTCCTTTATGGCGTTTGGACGGGGACAGGCTGTACATCGTCTCCGACCAGTTGGATACGGATCGGCTCGAAGCCCGACTGGGCAAGCCGATCATCAACACACTCGACTACCGGCCGTTCCTCGACAAGCTGCAAAACGGCGAAACCCGTCGTTTCACGTTGACCGCAACACCAGTCGCAAGCAAGGACGGGAAGCGCACCCCGTTGCGCACGCCGACCGGAATACACCAGTGGGCGGAACGCAAGCTCACCCAGGCCGGAGCCCGTTTGGATACGTTGGATATTCTCAATGTTCACGCCACCCGGTTCAACCGTCAAGGCCGTAAGCTGACGTTCCACACCGTCGAATACACGGGATCGTTCACCATCACCGACAGGGACAAGCTCGCCCAGGCGATGCTTGCCGGTGTCGGTCATGGCAAGGCCTACGGGCTGGGCCTGCTGCTGCTTTTCTAACCGTTAACCGTAATAGTCGAAAGATATCTTATGGCAAACAATTCGTTCAATCTCACCACCGAACCATGGATTCCCGTTCTGGCAAACGGCAAGCATGAGCTCTACTCATTGGAGACCCTGTTCGGCCATCCGGCCTCTATTCGTCAACTGGACATTGCCGACCCGCTAGAAAGAGTCAGCATTATCCGACTGCTGCTCTCTATCATGTACGGTGCGCGCCAGAACGGATACTCGTCGTCGGAAGCCGCCAAACGTATCATGGAAAACGGCCATGACCCAGAAATCCTCGATTACCTGCGCACATGGGCATACCGGTTCGACCTCATGTCGGAAACAGAACCGTTCCTGCAAGTCGCCGACATGATGCCGCAAGGCAAACCCAAGGACTACGGTTTCACCCGACTCCACCCCGCAATGCAACGCCCCCTCTGGCAGACCCACGACCCATACAAGCCCGTCACCCCTGCGGAAGCGGCACGAATGCTGCTCGTCTGCAACATGTACGATGTGGCCGGAGTCCACACCGGCATGAACGGCGACCCGAAAGCCGCGGAAGGCAAACGTACCCCACAGGGGGTGGCGCAGGCCGGAGGACTCGCTATTGCCATCATCGACGGAAACAACCTGTGGGAGACCCTAGTGTTGAACTTCTGTCCCACGAATAATGGCAACAAGCCCATCTGGGAGTATCCGCCGCTCGAATGCGCGGACATGGAACCGGACGCCACCGGCCCCGCATACTATTACACGTACCCGTCCCGCCGAATCCGACTGCTCTGGAACACGGACGGCCTATGCACCGGCGCCTACGTCACCTACGGGAACCGTTCCGAATGGACGACCCCGGAAAACGAATACATGGCCTTCTGGACACAGGACAAGACCGGCAAACCCAAACCGGTGAACCTCACGTTCGGCCCGCTGATCGACCGACCATTATGGACGCAATGGGATAAGGCGTTCGTTGAACCTGACGGCGACGAACACTATCCCGCAACATTCTTATGGGCATCGAACTTCAATTCGACCGTCAGCTTCGACACGGTTGCAGCCCAATACGGCAGCCAGTCCAGCAGCATCGCACGAATCCGCCAAGACCACATGACCTTGGATATGCGGCGTATCCATGAACATGCAAACGTCAGCGCCATCGTGGACAAACTCGTCAGACAAGCATGGCCAAAGGTCAGCAACAACGACAACCCACACGACGCTTGGGCCAAAACCGACGCACTGATACTGCCCTATCTGGCAGGCGGGAAGGAACCCGACCTTGACTAACAGCTACCTCACATGGGCACGACCCCGATTCGCCCGCCTGCAAGACGGCTACCTGAACGGCACTTACACGCGCGCCGACCTCGCCAACCTACGCAACAGTTTCAAAAAACCTTGCGGCTCGGATCCGAAGGCATCCAAATGGTCGTTGAACGGCATGAAATACCGCGGTTTCAGCAAACCAACCCTCATGGAACAGGCATCATGGTACGCATTCGGCCTATACGCCTACCATCAGCAAGGCAACCAGTGCAAACCCATGTACGTGGAGGGTGAACACTTCAACACGGCTTTACGCACGTTGGCCGATACCGGCGAAGACGTTGACGAGCTCTACAGGAAAATGATGAACGCGCGAAACATGCAGGAGGCCGCACCGTTCTGTCTACGTATAATCCGACTGTTTAACGAGTATGACATTCCATTGGATCACGCCCTGCTGGCATTGGATCTGGCGAGACTCAGCAAACCGGACTCGGCAAACACAGTGCGGCGCGACTGGGGCCGACTGCTCAACTGATTGTCCGCCGGCCTGCGATCAATGGACAATCAACTCAGGAAACAGGTATGCAATTTGCATAGACGGCTCACGCATGACCTCAAAAACGTTGAAAACTAAACTACCTACCCCGCACACGCGGGGATAAGCCGAACAGGGACGGGCATGGCGTCGAGTGGACGGTACCTACCCCGCACACGCGGGGATAAGCCTAAACCAAGACGATGGAATCACCGACTTGGAAAACCTACCCCGCACACGCGGGGATAAGCCTGCAGCCCGACACAACACAGTGGAAAACAGTCAACCTACCCCGCACACGCGGGGATAAGCCCCAATCACTGCAACTTCGCGGTTTTGCAGTAAAACCTACCCCGCACACGCGGGGATAAGCCTTCATCAGGAAAAACGACACCAAAGCCAAAGCAACCTACCCCGCACACGCGGGGATAAGCCTAAACCTCGATAGAGCGATTGCGGTATATGACCTACCCCACCTACCTCGCACACGCGGGGATAAACCCCTGTGAGCCACTTTTATTGACATCTGACTTTTCTCTGTTATACTGAATATGTCCACATAAAACAGAAAGAGGAACCAATGACCAACATCATCGAAAAACCCAAGACCAACACACTCATCGAAGAATACCGCCAACAGGCACTGGCATACGGGCACGAAAAAGCAATCCGCACCTTCGCCACCCCCATGCTCCAAGCATGGGAGAAAGCCTGCGAAGGATACGCCGACGAAGACACGGAACTCGAAGGGTTCGCGGACCTCATGTCCGAAGTATTCAACGTCAGGGATGCGGCAATCGCCGCCGCCATCAACCCACGATTCAAGATCGGGACCATCATCAACCTCGCGGCGAAAGCCCACACGCCATACTATAAGAGGCTTCTTTTCAAAACACTTGTCGACGGGTTCACCAACCCCGACATCAAACCCGACCACGACCGGCTACACAATGCCATCACAGCCGCATGCGGTCTCACCGACCTTGCCTCGGAGAAGAAGTACCGCGCCCATCCCCTTGCCGTCGCCGCCTATCTCTCATGGTGGGACGGGAAGATGGAGGATGCATATTCCTACGCGATTCTCGCTCTCGATGCGGATCAGGCCACGAGTCTCGCTGCACTCGTTCTGGTCGCGCTGTCGAAGGGCAAAAAGCCCGCCTACCTCAACTAGTCCTCACCATCGTTCGCGGGGGCTTCCCGCCCGACAGCCCCCCCCCACGGACAAAACGGAACCAATCCACCATCCACCAAAAAACCAAATATCAGGAGAAACAATATGGGATTGTTCATCGACATCCACGCCATCCAGACCCTTCCGCCCGCCAATCTCAATCGTGACGAGAACGGACGACCCAAGACCGCCATCTACGGTGGTGTGCCACGTATGCGCGTCAGCTCACAAGCATGGAAGAAGGCCATTCGCGGCAACTTCCGCGACACCCTCGACACCGGCAGGCTCGGCTCGCGCAGCCGTGAGTTCACCAAGATGATCGCCCAACGCCTCGACCGTGATCCGGAGGACGAGCGCCTACTGAAAGCCACCGGCGAACTGATGAAGACGGCCGGCCTTCCCTCTGACAAGAACCGACCTGGCAGCACTAGTGCGCTCCAGTTCTTCGGTGAACAGCAATGGCAGAAACTCGCCCAATACGCCGAGGAAGCATACGGCAGCGCCGATTCGAAGAAGTCCATCGCCTCCCATCGTACGGACATCAAGAAGCTGCTCGACTCCGACCAGAGCATCGACATCGCGTTCTTCGGACGTATGAGCGCCAGCAGCGACAAGGGCACCGGCAGCGAGTACGTGGTGGATGCGGCCAGCCAGTTCGCGCACGCTATCAGCGTGAACCGAGCAGACGTGGAAAACGACTATTACTCGGCCGTTGACGACTGCGACAACACAAGCGGCGCCGGCATGATCGGTGAAACCGGATACTTGAGCGCCACCCTCTACCGTTACGCCTGCATCGACGTGAACCTGCTGAACCATAACCTCGGATATGATAAGGAAGCCGTACAGCTCGCCCTGTCCACGTTCCTGAACGCCTTCGCATTGAGCCTCCCGTCCGGTAAGCAGAACAGTTTCGGACATCAGACGCTCCCCTCGTTCATCGAAACCGTAATCCGCACCGACCGGCCCATCAACCTCGTGGAAGCCTACGAGAAGCCGGTCAATACTGACACGATTCCCACCAGCGTGACGCGACTGCTCGAACAGCAGGCCGACTATCAGAACACGTATGGTCTGGCCGCAACCGACACGTTCACCATGGCCGACCTGAACGCGCGCAAGGCGATGGACAAGGAGCAGCAGGACATGTTGCTCACACTCCCCCAGCTGGTCAGCGAGACCACCAATACCGTCATCAAGGCGCTCTGATCACCATGCCGACCCTACTGCTCCAGTTGAAAGGCCCGTTGCAATCATGGGCCGCCGAAGACGGGTACACGCACCGCAACACCGGCAGCCTACCCACCAAAAGCGGAGTCATCGGACTCGTCGCATCCGCTTTGGGACGTGCCCGCGGAAGCGACATCAGCGACCTCGCAGCCCTCCGATTCGGCGTGCAACCAGTCCACACAGGCCCACGCCTGACGGACTTCCAAACCATGGGCAAACGAGCTGACGGCAAACCCAACCCTTTGGAAACGAAGGAATACCTACAGGATTCCACATTCACCGTCGGATTGGAATCCACGGATCTGCGACTCCTCATCAGAATCGGCGCCGCTATCCAACACCCCGTATACATGCCATACCTAGGACGACGCGCCTGCCCACCAGCCGGCCCTATCCGAGTCGGACTGGTAGACAAGCCGTTGGAACAGGCGTTCAAAGGCAAGGAACAGGCGCACGTCGAAACCATCGATGGCACGGAAGCACACTGGGATCAGCCAGCCAACAACCGAGTATTCCAGGCACGCTACTCCAATGCTATTGACCCGTTATTCAATGCGGTAGCCGAAGCGCAGAAAAAGCTGAAGCCATGAGCGACTTCACGCCGGCGGACCTGCCACGGGTGGCGGAACGTATACCCTACCTGTACTTGGAGCAGTGCGTCATCAAACGCATGAACAATGCGCTGGTAGCGGCGGACGAGAACGGCGAAACCCAATTGCCCATCGCGACCATCGCGGTGCTCATGCTCGGGCCCGGCACAACCATCACGCACGATTCCGTCGTCCTGGCAAGCGACACCGGCGCGATCATCGTATGGGCCGGAGAGCAGGGAGTCCGCCACTATTGCAGCGGTTCCGCACTCACCGGCTCCACCAGACTTCTGGAACAGCAGGCCAGACTCGTATCCAACGAGAGGTCACGTCTCATGGTCGCCCGACGAATGTACGCGATGCGATTCCCCGGCGAAGATCTGTCCCATACGACGATGCGCCAACTGCTCGGCATGGAAGGCACCCGAGTCGCAGCCCTGTACACGGCTGAGGCGAAGCGCAACGACATACAATGGCACGGCAGGAAATGGGATGACCGTGGCGGAGCGGTCAACATCGCACTATCCACGGCCAACAGCTGCCTGTATGGTGTAGTCCATGCGGCGATCACCGCATTGGGATGCAGTCCGGCACTCGGTTTCGTTCACTGCCACAACCGCCGCTCGTTCCTCTTCGACATCGCGGACCTGTACAAGGCGGAGTATTCGATCCCGCTGGCTTTCCGACTGCACGCCTGCACTCCCAGCCTGGTTGACGGAATCGCACGACGACGAATGCGCGACATGATGCAGGACGGCAGACTGCTGGAACGTTGCGTACATGATGTTTCCACTCTCCTCTCGGAGGAGCCCGATAACGAGGACAATTGTTCCGTCTGGACTGGCGGGCAACGATACGGGAAAGCCGGTCAATCGTGGGCACCGTCGTGATACGACTCGAAAGCGCTCCACAAGGACTGCGCGGACACCTATCCCTATGGATGGTGGAAATCAGCAGCGGCGTATACGTCGGAGACCTCAACACCCGGATACGTACGCGACTCTGGCAACGAGTCCTCTCGGAACTCGGTACGGGCAGAGCGACGATGGCATGGCATTCCCAGCATCAGCTACATGTCAGCAGCCAAAACGGAAAGAAGACGATAACCGCTTTCGACGGAACCATCCTAATGTCCAGACCGCCTAAAGCCAAAGACAATACGGCCTGAAAACAGGTACGCAATTTGCATAAACAGCCCTCGCATGGCATTGAAAACGTTGAAAACTAAACTATCTACCCCGCACACGCGGGGATAAACCTCAAGACGGTGCGACCGCCCTGCTTCTTCCTGAATCTACCCCGCACACGCGGGGATAAACCCACCTACACGGTGCTACCGCCGTTCGATCGGGAATCTACCCCGCACACGCGGGGATAAACCTGTTGCCAAGCTGACGTTTTTTCATGGCGGTCAATCTACCCCGCACACGCGGGGATAAACCGCTGGAGGACGAGGGCGCGATCTTCCACTCGAAATCTACCCCGCACACGCGGGGATAAACCGCCAAGATCGTCGACGGCATAGGGGGAGAGCAGATCTACCCCGCACACGCGGGGATAAACCCAAGGCATCCACCCAATCAATCCTTTCGCCTGAATCTACCCCGCACACGCGGGGATAAACCGTCGGCATGACTCACCAATGTAGCGCCACCACAATCTACCCCGCACACGCGGGGATAAACCCCATTGGGATTTCGACTGGCTCGATCGCATCATATCTACCCCGCACACGCGGGGATAAACCTGAGCACAAGTTTGATGGGGACGGGGACGAGCCATCTACCCCGCACACGCGGGGATAAACCGATGCCCTTTTCGAATTTCGTTGAACTATCACGACTTACCCCGCGCATGTGGGGATGGTTTCTTATCCGTTTTCCCATTTGCCTGTTATACTGAATACGTTCACATAGAAATGAAAGAGGAAAAACAATGAGCCCTTCGGAAGCCAGCGCCACGAAAATCCCTGCCACCTCCATAGACCGGCACTAATTGGAGTGGGGGCAAAAATGAATCATCCAGACCAACTCAGCCGTGAATATGCGGCGATCCTTCCCGCCTTGAAAGACCACGGCTATCGAGCCGACGTGAAAGCAAGCATCGCCGACGAACGTTTCATCTTGGTCGTCAGCGGCAAACCCACCACAAGAATCTACCGGGACGGAGGATGGGTTCGCGACGATGGTGCGAGAGGATCCACTCCAGCCGACCTACTCAGCTTCTACAAGCATGAGCATTACACGGAAGCCCTGAAACATTGGACGAACAAGGATTGGCGTGGAATCGCCCGTGACCTGCTAATCGACAACGGTGTCCGCATGGGATCGGTCCTGTCCGCCGTTTTCGAGGGTGCTCATTTGGACGTGGAGTATCGACCGTTATCCGGCCCGGTGGAAACCATACGTTTCAACCGTGTGCAAAGGAAAACGGAAGACATGCTGAATCGCATGCGACAGGCGAACATGGCCGACCAACTGTCGGAAGCCGCATAAAAACCACGCAACTTATTCAAACATCAACAAGGAGATTCACCCCAGTGAGGACACTAATCCAGGCCCTGAAGACCAAAGAGTTGAGGAAGAAGATTCTCTTCGTCCTGTTCATCATCGTCGTCTACCGCATCGGTTCGTTCATTCCGACCCCTGGCGTGGACTACAACGTGGT
>PVMN01000557.1_pt1 | contig 76054 bp, 60 predicted proteins | sample 1853401 | NCBI WGS metagenome assembly PVMN01 (sample SAMN08533510, study PRJNA380276) | Human gut metagenome, whole genome shotgun sequencing project.
ATGATATAATGAGTCCAAAAGAAAAACAAGCGGCACCGCAGGTGGCATTTGTTTTTCTTGGACCATTAACGAACGAACCGCCTGCGTCAGCAGGCAATAGAGCGCGTCAGCGCGGGGGTCGTGAGTCTATGATATAATGGCTGTAAATTCTCTTGAACCCACAGATATTGTTTGTCAGGGAGGACAGAATGCAGAAGATGCATCATTATTGTACACGGGTAGGAATTTTCTGAACTGAAAATTCCGTACAGTAGTACCGATGCATCTGTCAGTGTCCCATATTAGAAATAGAAAGTATTGACATTTGTTAGTATTACGGCGCATAAGGGCGTCTTTTATGGAGCGTGATCATGATGAAAATGAAAAAAATGTTATTTGTTTTTAATCCCCGTTCCGGGAAGGAAGCCATCAAGAACCAGTTGTCCGATATTCTCGGGATTTTCTGTGGAGCAGGCTATCTGCCCTCTGTCTATGTGACCCAGGAACCGGGGGATGCGGCGAAGATTGCCGAGGAATACGGTAAGGATGTGGAACTTTTCGTCTGCAGCGGCGGGGATGGAACGCTGAACAGCGTGATCTCCGGCATCATGAGGCTGGAAAAGCGCCCGGAGATCGGATATCTCCCGGCAGGTTCCACGAATGATTTCGCGAGAAGCTTAAAGATTCCGGCGAATCTCACGAAGGCAGCGCAGGATGTGGTGAGCGGAAAGTCCTACGGCGTCGACATCGGAAAATTTGGGGATGAGCGGTATTTTGTTTATATCGCCGCATTTGGCGCTTTCACGGAAGTGTCGTACAGCACGCCCCAGGACATCAAGAACGTTCTTGGGCATCAGGCATATATCCTGGAGTCCATCAAGGCACTGGGAAATCTCAAATCCTACAGGATGCATTTGACATGGGATGACGGTGAGACGGATGGAGAGTTCGTTTTCGGAATGGTGACGAACACCACAAGTGTCGGCGGCTTCAGAGGACTTGCGCCGAAGGATGTTTCCTTCCATGACGGCCTGTTTGAGGGCGTGTTTATCCGGACACCGAAGACTCCGGCGGATCTTCCGAATATTATAAGTGGTCTGCTTCTGTTCCCGGAACAGGAAAATAAGGACGTGATCCGCGTGAAATCTTCAAAGTTTACGGTCACCGCCAAGGAAGAGATCCCGTGGGTCCTCGACGGTGAGTTTGGCGGATCGGTTACTGAGGCAAAGATCGAGAATGTGAAGGAAGCAGTGACCTTAAGCTGCAGCCCGGAGCCGGAGAAGCAGGAGGAGAAGACGGCGGGCTAACAGGGGCGGCAAGTGCGCAGACCTGCTGAATAATTACAAAAAGTGCTAATAAAACGTTAAAATTCAACAAAAAAGGCGTAGAAAAACATTGAAAATTGTCGCTGGATAGTATATAATGAACTATCGTGGAGCAGTTTGAGCAGCCCCAACCTGAAAGGACGTTATTCAGTGGAAAAAGAAGTATTTTTAGACAAACTTAAGAAACTTGTCGCACTGGGCAAGTCAAAACAGAACGCACTTGACGCGACGGAGATCAACGACTTTTTTGCCGGAGATAACCTCGGACCGGAGCAGATGGACGAAATTTATAATTACTTAGAGCACAGCAATATCGACGTTGTGCCGGTAATTGATGACGCAATGCTTGCGGATGATTCCATGCTTCTGGATGATCTGGATGATGACTATCGTGAGGACAAGGACGGAGAGGACATTGACTTAGACGCCATCGATCTTCTGGAAGGTATCGGAACAGAGGATCCGGTCCGCATGTACTTAAAGGAGATCGGTACCGTGCCGCTTCTTTCCGCGGATGAGGAGCTTCGTCTCGCGAAGAGAAAGGCAGAGGGAGATGAGTCTGCAAAAGAGCGTCTGATCGAGGCAAACCTTCGTCTCGTCGTAAGTATCGCAAAGCGTTACACCGGACGTGGAATGAGTTTCCTGGATCTTGTACAGGAAGGAAACCTTGGTCTGATCAAGGGCGTTGAGAAGTTCGACTATACAAAAGGATATAAGTTAAGTACATATGCGACCTGGTGGATCCGTCAGTCTGTGACGAGAGCCCTTGCGGATCAGGCGAGAACGATCCGTGTTCCGGTGCATATGGTAGAGACGATCAACAAAATGTCAAAGATGCAGAGAAAGCTGACTCTGGAACTCGGCTATGAGCCGTCCGTGACAGAACTCGCGGAAGCGCTTGAGATGTCCGAGGACAAGGTTATGGAGATCATGCAGATCGCGCGGGAGCCTGCATCCTTAGAAACTCCGATCGGTGAGGAGGACGATTCCAATCTCGGCGACTTTGTTGCGGACAGCAATGCCGTTACACCGGAGGGAAATGTGGAGTCCGTAATGTTGAGAGAGCACATCGACGCACTTTTAGGTGATCTCAAGGAGCGAGAACGCCAGGTCATTGTGCTTCGCTTTGGTCTCGAGGACGGACATCCGAGAACTCTGGAAGAGGTCGGAAAAGAGTTCAACGTAACGAGAGAGCGTATTCGTCAGATCGAGGCGAAGGCACTGAGAAAACTTAGAAATCCGGTCCGCAGCAAACGGATCAGGGATTTCCTGTAAGATCTCGTTTTGGAGAAATAGAAATACAGGCAGCGGGAGAAGATCCAGCTGCCTTTTTCTGTTGGGAGTGAGTCAGGGCAGTGATATCTGCCGGGAGAACATATGAACAAGCGAAATTATCAGAAAGAATTAGATAAAAAACTGGAAGAACTGCAGAAAGAGGAGAAGATGCCCACTCTGTTTCTTCACAGCTGCTGCGCGCCCTGCAGCAGTTACGTTTTGGAGTATCTTTCCAGATATTTTGAGATCACGGTCTTTTATTATAACCCGAATATCTACCCGCCGTCAGAGTACGAGGAGCGGACATCTGAGCAGGAACGGCTGATCAGAGAGTTCAATAGGGAGTGGGAATATGAGGCGGACCGTCATCTGATCCATTTTGTGGCAGGAACCTATGTGCCGGATGACTTCTATGCGGCGGCAAAGGGACTGGAGCAGGAACCGGAAGGCGGTGCCAGATGCACGGAATGCTTTAAGCTCCGTCTCTCCGAAGCGGCGAGGGAGGCAAAGGCCGGCGGCTTCGACTTTTTTACGACGACGCTCACGATAAGCCCCTTAAAGGACGCAGAGAGGTTGAACCGGATCGGGGAAGAGATGGGAGAGGAGTATGGTGTAGAATTCCTGCCCTCAGATTTCAAGAAGAGAAACGGATATAAGAGATCCACGGAGCTTTCCAGAGAACACGCGCTCTACCGCCAGAATTACTGCGGCTGCGTGTTCTCAAAGAGAGAGTCGGAAGCGCGCTTAACGGAGCGACCAGAATAGGATGCCGTCTTTTTCGGCGCGCCTGATCGCGCCCGTCTCCGCAAGCCAGTCAAGGCAGGAAAAGAGCTTCGGCCAGGTGTTGAGATAGGAGAAAAGGTAGGAATACCGGTAGGTCTGCATGCGCTGGACATAGAGTGCCTGATCGAGCTCCAAAAGTGTCATCGGGCGGCGGCTTTCTGCTAAAGCCAGACGGAGCTGGGTGCAGCGTGTCTCATATTCAGAGATGATCCGGTCGGTCTCCTCGCGGATCTCGGTGAACTCTCCATAGTGTCCAGGGAGAAAGCGGTATCCGGTATAATCGGCCGTCAGTTCTTTTAAGGACGCAAAATATTCGGCGAGGAGATGCTGGTCTTTTCCTGCTGTGATGACGATGGGGGTAAGACCGAGAATCACCTGATCGGCGCAGAAAAAAAGCTTTTTGTTCCGTTCCACGAGGCCACACTGTCCTGAAGTATGACCGTAGAGAGGGACAATCTCGAAATGATAGTCTCCGCAGGAGAAGATGTCTCCCGGCGAGATGGGAGTAAAAGGAAAATTGAAATTTATGTTGTTTTCCTTTGCAAGCCGGTCCGCACCGGTGTTGATCTCCTGCCAGGCATCGGGAGCCAGTTCCTTTGTGACTCCGCATTCCCTGGTATAAGACCGGCGCATGGTGTTGTTCTCGTAGAGGCGGTGGTAGCGGTCGGAGGCTTCCGTGATCTCCACAGGGTTCATGAACGCCCGGGCACCACGGTCCGTAAAATAGGAGACATATCCGCTGTGGTCCGCGTGGTTGTGGGTCACGAAGATATCAAGGTCTTTATAGTTGACGGAAAGCTCCTTCAAGGTGTTTTCCATATCGTTTAAGCACTCCGGAACCTTCCAGGAGGTGTCGATCATGAGACTGCGGTCATCACTTTTTATCATATATAGATTTCTCGATGAGGTCCGCATGGCTTTGTTGGTCAGGGTGACCTTATATAAGTTTGGGGCGAGAGTTTTCATTGGGAAACTCCTTAGATGTACTAAAATGGTTTAGTCCTGTAAATTTCCAGCTTTTACTGTAGATCGTTTTGATTTTATCCCGGACCATGTAAAATGTCAATTCATTCCGGAGCGCTCCATTGACATCATGGAAAATGTAGTATACAATGAAACTGCTGAGTCATAAAGTCTGAAACGTCGTAAATGAAAAGTAATCATTTGGGGCGGTTTTTATGTTTATGAACCTTTTATAAACAGAATAGGAGGAACAGGTTATGGTAGAAAGAAAAGTTACAGTCGTAAACCCGACAGGTCTTCATCTTCGCCCGGCGGGACTGCTCTGCCAGACATCCATGAAGTTCGATTCTAAAGTGATGATTTTTTATAAAGAAAAAGAAATCAACGCGAAGAGCGTATTAAACGTAATGGCATCCGGAATCCGCTGCGGCGATGAGATCACAGTACATTGTGACGGTCCGGATGAGAATGAGGCTGTTGAGGCCGTTTGCAATCTGATCGAGACAGGCTTAAAGGAATAAGAACCGCATATTTAAAAGAAAATGTAATCTTCCGGTCAGAGCAGCAAGCGCTGACCTGTTGAACCGATACAAGAAAATATGCAATGTGGCAGCCGTGGGCTGCCATGGCTCCCGGAACCCGAGAATAACGGATCTGGTGGGAGAATAAAAGTTAGAAAGTGAGATAGTAATGAGCGAAACAGCAGAAAATTGTACCCACAACTGCGGAACATGTTCCGCAAACTGCGGAAGCAGAACGAGCGAGCCGCAGAGTTTCCTTGAGAAGTTAAATCCGGCAAGCTCCGTAAAGAAAGTCATCGGCGTTGTCAGCGGTAAGGGTGGCGTCGGAAAATCCTTAGTAACTTCCCTGATGGCATGCCGCATGCGTGCAACAGGCGCGAGAGTCGGAATCCTGGATGCGGATATCACAGGACCGTCTATTCCGAGAGCATTTGGAATCCATGACGGTGTGACCGTGACTCCGGATGGAAAACTCCTTGTCCCGGCGGTCTCCTCCACAGGTGTTGAGGTGATCTCCTCCAACATGCTCCTGGAAAATGAGACGGACCCGGTGATCTGGCGTGGTCCGGTGATCGCAGGTGCGGTAAAACAGTTCTGGAGTGAGACACTCTGGCAGGATATTGACTACATGTTTGTTGATATGCCTCCGGGAACCGGCGATGTGCCGCTGACCGTATTCCAGTCTCTTCCGGTAAGCGGAATCATCATCGTAACTTCTCCGCAGGAGCTCGTTGCCATGATCGTTGAGAAGGCCGTTAACATGGCAAAGAAGATGAACGTTCCGATCCTTGGCCTTGTTGAGAATATGAGCTACCTCGAATGTCCGGACTGCGGAAAGAAGATCTCCGTCTTCGGCGAGAGCCATCTCGATGAAGTAGCAAAAGAGTATGGAATCCCGGTTCTTGCCCAGATTCCGATCCGTCCGGCGATCGCGAAGGCCGTCGACGAGGGAACCGTGGAGTACGTGGAAGCAGACTTCTTAGACGATGCCGTGAAGGCCGTGAAGGAAGCGTAAACGAAGTGAGAATAAGATACCATGCACAGGGCAGCTAAAGAAACAGCAGCCCTGTGTTTTTTATGTAACAGGAAATTCCGAGGAATTCCCTGTTACATAAAAAGGCACTAACGTGCCAGGGATGCGCACTCGCGCGAAGATGTAGATTGTCGCAAGCGACCGCGCGAGGCGCAAGAATGTGCCAAGGCACATTCTTTTTTACTGTCATGATTCCATCCAACTGGGTAAATGCCCATCCAGGAAAGACAGATGAATGCCACAGCCGGAAAAATTCATAAAAAAGACTTTGGTATAGGTAAAACCTATAATAACTTATTTCTTATCTATATTGGACGAATAAGCTAAAAAGTGATATCTTATTAGCACACACAGAGATTAGAGAATGTACGTCTTATACGTACATGGGAGGATAAAATTGATTCAGTTAGACCACATTGTAAAGACATTCGATACCGGCGCGGATAAAGTCCACGCGGTCTCCGATGTAACGCTCCATATCAAGAGCGGCGAGATCTTCGGTATCATCGGATTCTCCGGAGCCGGAAAATCCACACTGGTTCGATGCATTAACCTGCTAGAGAGACCGACGAGCGGAACCGTCACGGTTGACGGAAAAGTTCTCACAAATCTGCCGGCAAAAGAGTTGAGGGAAGCGAGAAAGAAGATCGGAATGATCTTCCAGCACTTCAATCTGATGCGTTCCAGAACCGTAGGCGAGAACGTCGCTTACCCGTTAAAGGGAAGCGGACTCACAAAACAGCAGATCAAGGCGAAAGTCAGGGAGCTCCTGGAGCTTGTTGATATTTCGGAGAAGGAAAACGCGTATCCGAGCCAGCTTTCCGGCGGACAGAAACAGAGAGTCGCTATCGCGAGAGCCCTTGCGAACGACCCGAAGGTTCTCCTCTGCGACGAGGCCACAAGTGCCCTGGACCCGCAGACCACAGGAGCGATCTTACAGCTCTTGAAACACTTAAACGAGAAGCTTGGGATCACCATCGTGATCATCACCCATGAGATGGCAGTTGTCAAGGAGATCTGCGACAGAGTTGCCGTCATGGAGCACGGAAATGTTGTCGAGGAAGGCGATGTATTCTCCATCTTCGCGGCACCGAAGGCGGGCATCACGAGAGACTTCATCCGCACCACCTCAAACCTTCAGAAGATCGAAAAGCTCATCGAGGATAAGTCACCGCTTGTAGCATTAAAGCCGGGTGAGAAGATCCTGCGGTTGAATTACATCAAGAAGAACACATCGGAGGCATTGATCTCCGAGACTTCCAGAAAATTCAACATCAACTTAAATATCATCTTTGCGGACCTGGAGATCGTTCAGGACGCGCCGATCGGCGGTACCGTAGCGATCGCCAGCGGGAAGAAAGAAGATATTGAGGCTGCGGTTGAGTATCTGAAAGAGAAGAATGTAGGAGTGGAGGTGCTTGAGAATGGCTGATTTTTTAAATACGATCATCCCCAATGTTATGACGAAGCCGGATGAGTTATGGGAAAGCTTCGGGCAGACGGTCTACATGGTAATTGTATCGGGCGCTATCTCCATGGTATTTGGACTTTTCTTCGGAATCATCCTCACCGCAACTTCCCCGAAGGGCGTTTTGAAAAATAAGGTTATTTTCAATATTTTAGATAAGTTAGTAAATATTTTCCGTTCGATCCCGTTTGTAATCCTTTTGACAGCGCTGATCCCGCTGACCCGTATGGTCGTCGGAACAGCTATCGGCACAAAGGGTGCGATCTTACCGCTGATCTTTGGTACAGTGCCGTTCTTTACGAGACAGATCGAGAGCGCGCTGGCTGAAGTGGACTACGGTCTCATTGAGGCGGCGGAGAGCATGGGAGACAGCCCGTGGCAGATCATTTTCCGTGTATACTTAAAGGAGAGCGTACCGGGAATCGTCAGAGCGATGCAGATCACATTCATCAGCCTGGTAGGACTTACCGCGATGGCAGGTGCTGTCGGCGGCGGCGGACTCGGAGATTTCGCAATCCGCTACGGTCATTCCAGAGGGCAGACAGATGTCACGTATGCGACAGTTATCATCATCCTGATCATGGTAAGCCTGATCCAGAGCACCGGTTCGTACGTTATTAAGAAGACAACACATTAGATAAGGACCGGAAAAACAACATAGCCTGAAACGGCGGCGGACAGGATCTGTCCCGTATCAATAAAAAGGATCTGATCGGTCCGTGCGGCGAACACGGAGAAAACCGGGAAGAGACAAATATAGTTTAGGAGGAGACACATTATGAAGAAAAGAATTTTAGCACTCAGCACCGCAGCAGTTTTAGCATTATCCTTAACAGCATGCGGCAGCAGCCAGAAGGCAGAGACAACAGCAGCGGCAGGTTCCGCGGCAGCAGATACGACAGCAGCATCCGGCGAGAAGACGGTGATCAAGCTCGGCGTAGTCGGCGAGAACAATGAGCAGTGGCAGCCGGTCATTGAGAAGCTTGCTGAGGAGAATATTGATCTGGAACTTGTAAAGTTCGCGGATTATCCGCTTCCGAACCGTGCATTAAACGACGGCGAGATCGACTTAAACTCTTTCCAGCATATTGCATATTTTGAGGATGACTGCAAGAACAACGGATATGATCTTTCCATCATCGGTGAGACCATCATCGCTCCGTTAGGACTTTATTCCAACAAGATCAAAGACGTTTCCGAGATCAAGGACGGCGATATCATCGCGATCCCGAACGATGCTACAAACGGCGGCCGTGCGTTAAAGCTCTTAGAGTCCGCAGGTCTCATCAAGGTTGATCCGGAGGCTGGTTACACACCGACGAAGAAGGACATCACAGAGAATCCGTTAAACCTTGACATTAAAGAGGTTGAGGCAGCAAACACAGCAAGCCTTCTTCCGGACGTCGCAGCGGCAGTCATCAACGGCGGCCATGCGGTTGACAACGGTTTAAACCCGGAGAAAGATTCGATCTTCCTTGAGAGTGTTGAAGAGGGAAGCGACAACCCGTATGTAAACATCATCGTTGCGAGAACAGCGGACAAGGACAATGAGCTTTACAAGAAAGTTGTAGATTATTTCCGCACACCGGAAGTTGCGAAAGTGATCGAGGAGACTTACAAGGGCGCTTACATTCCAACATGGGAGTAATCTTTAGAAATTAAATAGTACGAATGGCCAAAGAGGCAGGATATCCCGTTTACTTGCGGGTTTCCTGCTTCTTTTACGTGAATTCGTAACGATTCAGCACCTTCATAATTAGAAGCAAAAATCCATTCCGAACCGGCTGCGACGATGGGATTTTTGACTTTTAGTCTATGTTTTCTTACGGTCAGAGCAGCAAATGTGCAGACCTGGTGAATAGTTACTTGAATTCACAAAATTTTCTTGTGAAACAGACAACGGTTTTCCTGTGACAGCGACGCCATGGAACTGCTTGCTTTTTCTCCCGAAATCCCGTATGATTTACATAGATATTATATTTTAATGGTAAATTTTACATGAAAAACGAGATAAAACAGAAATAACAGTCAGAAAGGGGCAATGCGGATGCCGAGACCTCAAGGTGGACGAAAAACAAACATTGATATGACGGAGGGAGTGATCTGGAAACAGCTGGTGTTGTTTGCAATCCCGCTGATCATGGGAAATGTATTCCAACAGCTCTACAATACCGTGGACAGCATCGTTGTGGGAAATTATCTCGGAACGTCGGCCCTGGCTGCTGTGGGTGCCACCACGGCGATCTGCAACACGCTGGTGAACTTCTTTAACGGAATCTCCATCGGAGCCGGTGTGGTGATCAGCACGAGTTTCGGCGCGAAAAACCACGAGAAGCTTCACGAGGCGGTGGAGACGACGATCCTTTTCGCGGTGATCGTCGGATGTTTTGTCTCCCTGATCTCCATCGGGGTCGTTCCGGTGATGTTAAAGTGGATGTCCACGCCGGATGATGTGGTCGGACCGGCGGGTGAGTATTTAAAGATCTACTTTGTCGGAGTTCCGGTGCTGTTCCTCTACAATATGGGAAGTGCGATCTTAAGGGCTGTGGGAGATACGAGACGTCCGCTCCTGTTCCTGATCATCAGCAGCTGCTTAAATATTGTTCTGGATATCCTTTTTGTGGCGGTATTCCACTGGGGGATCAGCGGTGTGGCGATCGCCACAGTGATGGCGGAGACAGTTTCCGCGTTCCTGGCCTGCATGACACTCACAAGAACAGATGGAGCCCATAAACTTGTCTTAAGAGATTTACATATCAATAAGACCTGTCTCGGTGAGATCTTCCGGATCGGACTTCCGGCCGGTGTCCAGCAGGGACTCACAGCGTTTTCCAATGCTCTGGTACAGGCATACGTCAACGGTCTTGGTTCCTCGGTGATCATGGCGGGCTGGAGCTGCCACTCGAAGATCGACCAGTTCGCGATCCTGCCGGCCCAGAGCATGGGCCAGGCGGCAACCACCTTCGTGGGACAGAACCTCGGCGCGAAGAACGTAAAGCGTGCCAGAAAAGGCGTCCGACAGGCGATGTTCATGGGTGTCGGCGTACTGATCTGCATCTCCATCGTCATGGCACTCTCCGCGAGATCTCTGGTATCCCTTTTTAACAGGGATCCGTCGGTTCTGCATTACGGAACTCTGTTTATCCTGATGACCGTGCCGTTCCGCTTCTGCAGCTCCTTCAACCAGATCCTGGCTGGTTCCTTAAGAGGCTCCGGTGACGCGAAGGGTCCGATGTGCATCATGCTCTTCAGCTTCGTTGTCTGCAGGCAGATCTATCTGTTCTTTGTGACAAAGATCGCCTTCAACGAGTACACCGTAGGTCTCGGCTACCCGGTTGGGTGGATCGTGTGCGCGGTTATCTCCTACTTTTACTATAAGAGAAGCAGATGGGAAGAGCAGGTGGAGAAAGAAGCATAAAATGAATAAAGATGTCCGCTGCCTGGTTCAACATGAACGGAATGTCATGGAAAACGGCAGCGGATTTTTGATTTTGTGTTCGTTGCGCTGATGGGAGATATGTGTTATACTTAACTGCGTATGTCGTTTTATATGAATACGATATGGTGTTATATCAGGCGGATTTGATGTGACATGACACTGACAAGAGAAAAGAGGCAGGCAGCCGGACTGAAAAAGCGGTTGGTTGTAAGGACAAAAGGTTTGGACTTGGAACGATCATAAACGTCGGTGTGGCCGTATTTTCCCTGGGCTTAAATAAAAAAGTAAATGCCGGCAAATACAGAGTCTGTATTTGCGGTTGAAAGATAAAAGAGCAGTTGTAAAAATAACTGCGCTGTACAAAAAGTATGCGGCTGTGAAGCTGTTACAGTGATAGAAACAGGAGGATTTTATGATATTATCCTGCAGCAATATCTGCAAATCATTCGGAAGCGACGATATTATCAAGAACGCTTCCTTTCATATTGAAGACCATGAAAAGGCGGCGATCGTAGGCATCAACGGAGCGGGAAAATCGACGCTCTTAAAAATAATCGTAGGTGAACTGCAGCCTGATTCCGGTGAGGTGGTGCTGGGAAGCGGGAAGACACTGGGCTACCTGGCACAGAACCAGGATCTTTTGAGCCACAGGACCATTTACGAGGAGATGCTTGACGCAAAAAAATCTGTCATCGCCATGGAAAATCGTCTGAGGGATCTGGAAAATTCCATGAAGACGGCATCCGGGGAAGAGCTGGAGACCATGATGAATCAGTACAGCCGTTTAAGCCATGAGTTTGAACTCATTAACGGCTATGCCTGGAAGAGTGAGATCGTGGGCGTCTTAAAGGGACTTGGTTTTACGGAGGAGGAGTTCTCCAAGCAGATCTCCACGCTTTCCGGCGGACAAAAGACACGAGTTTCTCTGGGCAAGCTTCTTCTCACAAACCCGGATATCATTCTTCTCGATGAGCCGACGAACCATCTGGACATGTCATCCATCGCATGGCTGGAGACTTATCTCTTAAACTACCGCGGTGCCGTTCTCATCGTTGCCCATGACCGGTATTTTCTTGATAAGATCGTATCGAAGGTCATCGAGCTGGACAATGGACATGCTGTGGTCTACTCCGGGAATTATACGGCCTACAGCGAGAAGCGGGCGCAGATGCGCGCGATCCAGATGAAGGCGTACTTAAACCAGCAGCAGGAGATCAAGCACCAGGAAGCGGTCATCGAAAAGTTAAAATCCTTCAACCGGGAAAAGTCCATTAAGAGAGCGGAGAGCCGGGAAAAGATGTTAGATAAGATCGAAGTCCTTGAGAAGCCGACGGAGGTCAATGACGCCATGGATATCCGCCTGGAGCCGAATATCTTAAGCGGAAACGATGTGCTGACAGTAAACGGTCTGGCGAAGTCCTTTGGTTCCCAGACATTATTTACAGACCTGAATTTCGATGTAAAGCGCGGGGAACGGGTTGCTATTATCGGTGACAACGGAACGGGAAAGACCACGATCTTAAAGATCATCAACGGTCTTGTGGAGCCGGATGACGGTGAGATCATTCTTGGTTCCAGAGTCCACATCGGATATTATGATCAGGATCATCAGGTGCTCCACATGGAAAAGACTTTGTTTGAGGAGATCTCCGATGCCTACCCGGGAATGTCCAACACCCAGATCAGAAGTACGTTAGCGGCATTCCTCTTTACCGGGGACGATGTGTTTAAGCGGATCGGGGACTTAAGCGGCGGCGAGAGAGGCCGTGTTTCCCTTGCGAAGCTCATGCTCTCCGAGGCAAACTTCCTGATCCTCGATGAGCCGACGAACCACCTGGATATCACTTCGAAGGAGATTCTGGAGAATGCCTTAAGCCATTACGGCGGTACGGTGCTCTACGTCTCCCATGACCGTTATTTTATCAACAAGACCGCAACGAGGATCCTGGATCTCACCGGAAAGCGGATGATGAATTATATCGGTAACTACGATTATTATCTGGAAAAACATGAGGCCATGATGAACGCCCATTTCGGGACCGAGAATGTGGAGCCTACCGGCGGAATCGTCGGATTCGGCGCATCAAAGACGGGAGCGGCGGCTGAAACTTCCGGAAAAGCGGCGGAGAGCAGCGCGGACGCAGGCGGAAAGCTTGACTGGAAAGCCCAGAAGGAAGAGCAGGCCCGCCAGAGAAAACGTCAGAATGACTTGAAAAAGGTCGAGGACGAGATCCACAGACTCGAGACGAGAGACGGTGAGATCGACGGACTTCTCTGCGACGAGAGTGTTTTCTCCGATGTGGCGAAGCTCATGGAGTTAAATAAAGAAAAAGAGGAGATCGCAGGGAAACTTGAGACTTTGTATGAAAAGTGGGAGGAGCTGGCTGAATAAGCAGCAATCATTAATATCCGCTGAGTCTCAGGTCCGTTGCTGCCTGCGCAGGGTGTGAACAGCAGCAAACCTGTTGAACAGATATAGATATACTCAAAAGAAAAATGTTCCGTCCGGTCGGGGAGATCATGGGCGGGACATTTTCTTTTTTATGGGCTAGGGCAGTTCCAGCCCCAATTCGCCTAAATTCTTTGACAAGGATTTGACAAATAATATAGATATGAGTATAATAGATTCCATCGTTATATGAAAGTTTTGAGAAGGTGAAACCAGAAAATGACAGACGAAAGACAGATTTCAAAGGCGGTTATTTCCAGACTTCCGCGCTATTACAGATATCTGGGTGAGCTGATGGAGGAGGGGATCGAAAGGATTTCTTCCAATGAGCTGAGCGCCAGAATGAAGGTGACGGCGTCCCAGATCCGTCAGGATCTTAACAATTTCGGCGGCTTCGGCCAGCAGGGATACGGATATAATGTTAAGTATCTCTACACGGAGATCGCAAGGATTTTAGGAATCGACAGACAGCACAACCTCATTATCATCGGAGCCGGAAACCTTGGACAGGCCATCGCCAATTACACAAATTTTGAGAAGCGCGGATTTATGATCAAGGGAATGTTCGATACCAATCCGCGGCTGATCGGTCTCGTGGTCCGTGGTGTGGAAATCCGCGGGATCGATGACCTTGAACAGTTTATTATCGATAACGAGGTGCAGATCGCAGCCCTCACGATCCCGAAGTCCAAGGCTCCGGAGATCGCAGAGCGCCTGGTAAAGGCCGGAATCAAGGCGATCTGGAACTTTGCCCATACCGACCTAAATGTTCCGGATGATGTGGTCGTTGAGAATGTCCACCTCTCCGAGAGCCTGATGCGACTTTCCTATCGTGTCTGCAGCATGCAGGATGAGCGGGAGCGGAAAGCAAAGGAAAAAGCAGAACAGACGGGAACCAATGAGACATGTTGATTGGAGTTGGCTGTGATTTGATCGAAATTGAGCGCGTAAAAAAAGCCTGTGATAAAGAGGCTTTTTTGTCGCGTATTTATACCGAGCGTGAGCGCCGGCAGGCAAAGGGAGATCCCCGGGTCCTTGCCGGCACTTTTGCCGTTAAAGAAGCAGTGGCGAAGGTGTTTGGAACGGGATTCCGGGAGTTTATGCCGATTCATGTGGAGGTCTTAAGAGACCCTCTTGGAAAGCCCTATGTGGAGCTTCATGAGGGAGCCGCAAAAACAGCAGAAGATCTCGGGATCACAAAGATCGAAGTGTCGATCTCAGACACGAAGGACCATGCGATGGCGTTTGCCGTCGGAGAGGGGGAGGCCGGATGAAAGCAGTTCTCAGCGGAAAAGAAATGAAAGAGTTCGATGCAAGGTCCATCAAAGGGTATGGGATTCCATCCTTAGTCCTGATGGAACGGGCAGCGATGGCAGTTGCAGAAAAAGCAGAGGAGATACTGGAGAAAGAACGGGCAGGGACCGTCTGGTCCGTCTGCGGCTTTGGAAATAACGGGGCGGATGGAGTTGCCGCCGCCAGAATGCTGTTTTTAAAGGGGTACGATGTGAAGATCGTTTTCCCGCAGCGGGATGGAAAAGGAAGCGAGGAGCTGGAAGCCCAGCTAAATGTCGTAAAACGGCTGGGAATTCCGGTGATGACGGCGGAAGATCTGCCGGACCCGGTGGAAAAGAAGATCCCGGTGCAGCCGTTTAGAAAGGCCGGGGAGAGAAAAAGAAGCTGCCGGGGCGTGATCCTGGACGCAATCTTCGGGATCGGCCTTTCGAGAAATGTGGAGGGCGCATACCGGAAGCTGATCCGGTGGATCAATGGGCAGGAAGACATGAAAGTCATTGCTGTCGATGTCCCGTCGGGCATCAGCTCCGATAACGGAAGCGTGATGGGAGATGCAGTCCGCGCGGATGTGACGGTCACGTTCGGAGAAAAGAAGCTTGGACAGGTGCTGTTTCCGGGGCGGGAACTCTGCGGACATCTTTTCGTGAAAGATGTGGGCTTTGTGCCGGAGAGCAGCGCAGAACGAGAAAAGCATGTCCAGATGCTGGATCGGGAAGATCTTTTGAGGATCCCGGCCCGCATGGCTGACTCCAACAAGGGAACATACGGAAAGGTTCTTGTGATGGCCGGAGCGAAGAACATGGCGGGGGCTTCCCTGCTTTCCGCCAGAGCGGCATACCGGATGGGAGCCGGCCTCGTAAAGGTCTTTACCCCGGAGGAGAACCGGCTGATCGTACAGGAAAAGCTTCCAGAGGCCATTTTAGCTACCTACGACACGAAGGAGGCCGAGAAAGACCCGGAAAACTTTGCGCGAAAGATCGCGAGGGAGACGGAATGGGCCGATGTGATCGTTCTGGGACCCGGGATCGGGATGGAAGATTATGCCAGATGCATGGTGGAAAATGTCCTGAAGGACGCCTATGTTCCGATCATTCTTGACGCGGATGCCCTGAATCTTGCGGCGGAATACCGGGAACTGACAGGTTATTTTACGGAGAATATTATTGTGACGCCGCATATGAAGGAGATGTCGCGGCTTACAGGAATTCAGATTGAAGAAATGAAGGAGAATCCGGTCCGCACTGCCAGAGAGTTCGCGGATCAGTACGGCGTAGTATGCGTCTTAAAGGACGCAGCGACGGTGATCGCCGGAAGAGATGGTAAGACATTCGTGAACGGAAGCGGGACTCCGGCTATGGCCAAAGGCGGTTCCGGTGATGTGCTTACGGGCGTGATTGCCGGACTCGTAGCGCTGGGACTGGAGGAGAGTGACGCGGCGGCCCTTGGCGTTTATGTACACGGTCTCGCCGGTGAGGCCGCTGAGAAACACTTTGGAGTCCACGGAGTGTTAGCAGGAGAGATCGCAGATTGCCTTCCGGAGGTATACAGAGATGGAATTTGACAGAATCTACGCAGAGGTTGATCTCGGGCGTATTGAAGAAAATATGGAGGCCATGAAGGAGCATCTTCGTCCGGGAACGAAGATGTACGGCGTGGTAAAGACGGATGCATACGGACATGGGGCAGTTCCGGTGGCGAGGACCATCGACCGTTTTGTCTGTGGGTACGCGGTGGCAACGGTGGATGAGGGGCTTAAGCTCAGGAGACATGGAATCGAAAAAGAGATCCTGTGTCTTGGTCCGGTTTCAGCCGGCCGCTATCAGGAATGTCTTGAAAACGACATCAGTCTGCCTATGTTTGAATACCAGAGAGCAAAAGAATTATCAGATGCCGCTGTGGCAGAGGGAAAGACCGCGAAGATCCATATCGCGGTGGATACGGGAATGAGCCGTATCGGACTTTTCCCGGATGAGGGATCCGTGGAGACCGTAAAGGAGATCGCAGAGCTTCCGGCTCTCAGGATCGCCGGTACGTTCACCCATTTCGCCCGGGCGGATGAGGCAGATAAGACGAAAGCAGGGGAGCAGTACAGACGGTTCCATGCGTTCTGTGATGCTGTGAAGGCAGCGGGAGTGGAAGTACCGGTCTGCCACTGTTCCAACAGCGCAGGAATCGTGGAGCTCCCGGATTTTAACATGGACGCGGTCCGCGCGGGAATCACGATCTACGGCATGTATCCGTCGGATGAGGTAAAACAGGATATTATTTCTCTGAAACCGGCGATGGCGTTAAAGAGCTTTATCACTTACATCAAGGAGATCGGACCGGGAACGGAGGTCAGCTACGGCGGAACCTTTAAGGCGGAGAAGACGATGCGGATCGCTACGGTCTCTGCAGGTTACGGGGACGGCTATCCGAGAAATCTCTCCGGAAAAGGAGAGGTGCTGATCCATGGAAAACGGGCAAAGATCTTAGGACGGATCTGTATGGACCAGTTTATGGCGGATCTTACGGGGATCCCGGAGGCCAAAGAGGGAGATTCTGTGACTCTTGTGGGCAGAGACGGGAATCAGGAGATCACTATGGAGGAGCTTGCAGAGATTTCCGGCGGATTCCATTACGAGATCCCATGCCTGATAGGAAAACGTGTGCCGCGGCGGTACGTGAAGAATGGAAAAGAAGTGGGCGGCATGATGTGCAGGGATGAGGAGTACGAAGGCTTCTGACGGTCATGCTCGAAAACCGGTACGTCTGAATAAAATATCATAAGTGGGAAATACTCTGGACTATAAGAAGCACGCGTTGCAGGCTTCTTGAGGGAGCGCGGCAGCCGCCGGGGACAGGTGCAGGCACAGCCCCGGATCTGCTGACCGCATAGAAATTCAGGCGGAGTGTGAGACTTGTGATTATCAGACGGGGCGATATTTATTATGCGGATCTGAGACCGGTGGTCGGTTCGGAGCAGGGAGGCGTGCGGCCTGTGCTCGTGATCCAGAACGATGTGGGGAACAAGCACAGCCCCACGGTGATCTGCGCGGCGATCACATCGAGGATGAATAAGGCAAAACTTCCGACCCATGTGGAGCTTTCCGCCAGAGACTGTGACATGGTGAAGGACTCTGTGATCCTTTTAGAACAGCTTCGGACCATCGACAAGCAGAGGCTCAGGGAAAAGATCTGCCATATCGACGGGGAGCTGTTAGGCCGGGTGGACGAGGCGCTGAAGGTCAGCCTGGAACTTGGAGGCTATTAGGAAAATGCCTGTGAAAGGGGCGGAACCTGTTACATAATCGCGGGTGTATTCCTTGACGGGGCATGGATTTAATGCTATAGTGGACAAATAGTAACTGTTCAGTAGGTCTGCGCATTTACTGCGCTGACCGTAAGAAAACTTAGACTGGAAGGCAAAAATCCTATCGGCACAGCCGATTTGGAATGGATCTTTGAAACAATTCAGCCATGGATCTGGAACCGGCTGGATGCAGTACTGAAAATGATAAAGGAGTGTAGGTAATTCTCATGGACGATGGCAATTCGTGGATAGGAATTGTTTTATTTGCCGCATCGGTGATCCTGTTTGCGGTGATGTACGGATTCGGTGCGGCGGTTCAGGCGCTGAACACCAGTGCGCTGGAGGATGAGCGCGACGAGGGGAATAAGAGGGCGGAAAAGCTTCTGAAGATCCAGGAGGATCCGTATCTCTTTATCCGCACGAACCAGCTGGCAACGAGTATCCTGACACTGGCAATGGGAGCGTCTTCCCTGCTGTTTGTGGTACGAAATCTGACGGCGCTGCTCGGAGTGCGCACGAAGCTGCCGCATCTGGCAGCCGTTGGAATTTCATATGTCGCGGGACTTGTGGGAATCGCATTTCTGCTCACGGGACTGGGGATCGTGATCCCGAAGCGCATCGCTGCGAAAAGTCCGATCCGGTTCTGCTATAAGGTGCTTTCACTGGTGGAGCTTGTGGCGAAATTTCTGTTTCCGTTCGCGTGGCTGATGGATCAGTTCGCCTATATCTCCCTGAAGGCGGTGGGCATCAATATCCGCGAAAAAGATGACAATGTGACCGAGGAAGACATCATGTACATGGTCAATGAAGGTCATGAGCAGGGGGTCTTAGAGGCCAGTGAGGCGGAGATGATCACAAATATCTTCGAGTTCGATGATAAAGTGGCGGCGGATATCATGACGCACCGCACGGCTGTCCTTGCGTTGGACGGGGAGATCACGCTTAAGGAAGCGCTGGATTTCGTTGTGAAGGAAGCAAACTACTCAAGATTCCCGGTTTATGAGGAAGATATCGACAATATCATCGGTATTCTCCACATGCGGGACATGCTTCATTATACAGACTCGAAAGAACATTTAAATACGCCGATCAAAAAGATCAAGGGTCTGCTCAGAAGTCCCCACTTTATTCCGGAGACGAAGAATATCAACGCACTCTTTAAGGAGATGCAGTCCCAGAAGATCCATATCGAGCTGGTCGTGGATGAGTATGGCCAGCTTGCGGGTATCGTCACGATGGAGGATATCTTAGAGGAGATCGTCGGAAATATTCTGGACGAGTATGATAAGGAAGAGCCAGATATCGTTTCCAGAAAGAATGGTACATATGAGCTTACCGGTCTCACACTCTTAGATGATGTGGAGGAGACTCTTGGGGTGGAATTTGATAAGGAAGATAAGGATAACTTTGACACGTTGAACGGTTTCATGGTGTCCAGGCTTGGGCATATCCCGAAAGCGGGAGAGAAGGGGAGTGTCCGGATCGGGGACTATCTGTTAAAGATCATGAAAGTGGAGAACAAGGTGATCCAGACGGTTCTTGCGATTCCGTTACCGAAAGAAGAGAAGAAATAGAAAGAAGAAATAGAAAACGGATACTCTGCACTCCGGCATTCCTGCCGGAAGCGAAAGTATCCGTTTTTACATTAGTCCTGTTCGCGGAATTTTACAGTGCCGGCAGCCGGGTCCATGGACTCAACGATGGCTAAGGACTCTAAGTGGTAGCCCAGATTTCTGATGACCTGTCCGCCGATCTGGAATCCTTTTTCTACCACGATGCCGATTCCTTCAACTGTAGCGCCCGCCTCATGGACAATGGAGATCAGTCCCTGAAGGGCATAACCGTTCGCAAGGAAGTCATCGATAATTAAAACATGGTCATCCGGGGAAAGGAATTTCTTGGAAACGATGACCTGATTTTTACATTTATGGGTGAAAGATTCTACCTCAGCAACATACATTTCGCCGTCAAGGTTTACGCTCTGGGATTTCTTCGCGAAAACGACCGGCACATGGAAATGCATTGCCGCGATACAGGCGATACCGATGCCGGATGCCTCGATGGTCAGGATCTTGTTGATATTTTCATTGGCAAAACGGCGCTTGAACTCCGCGCCCATCTCGTCAAAAAGTTCGATATCCATCTGATGGTTTAAAAAGCTGTCGACTTTTAATACGTTTCCCTCTTTTACAACACCGTCTTTCGCGATACGCTCTTCTAAAAAGTTCATGTTCTTTCCTCCGTAATTCCCCTTTTCGGGTGTATCTGTATTGTATCCAATTATAGCAATATTGGGGGGAGATTACAAGATGAAAAGTCGGGGAAAATATTACTGTACACGGGTAGGAATTTTCTGAACTGAAAATTCCGTACAATACAGTGGTGGTAGTGGATTTTGCCGATTCGGAATGCGAAGCATCGGCAAAATCAGTTACTGTTTGCGCAAAGCGTGAACAGTAACGGGAAAATGAATGGGCACAGGGATGGAAAAGCGACATCTTTTATAAAAGTTTATGGACTGCGGGCTTGCACGGAGAGCAGGAGCGTGATATTATGGAACAACAATAAATTCTTGATTCTGAATGATCTGATATTCGATATGCTCTTAGCTGCGCTGCGGCATCGTTTTTCTTTATGTTCCATTTGAATAATGCTTCAATAGCAGACTTTGCTCGATACTTTATCAGATTTGGAAAGGTATTATGCTTTTATGGATAAATATGAGGTATTAAAACAGTATTTCGGCTATGACGCTTTCCGGGACGGACAGGAAAAGATGATCGACGCGATCACCTCCGGCAGGGACGTACTTGGAATCATGCCGACGGGTGCGGGAAAGTCGCTCTGTTACCAGATCCCGGCGCTGATGGCAGGGGAGAACGGGGGAATTACGCTTGTGATCTCACCGTTAATTTCCTTAATGAAGGACCAGGTCAGCGCGCTGAACCAGGCGGGAGTCCATGCGGCCTATTTAAACAGTTCCCTGACGTCAGGGCAGTATTATAAAGCGCTGGGATATGCCCGCGAGGGTCGATATCCGATCATCTACGTCGCGCCGGAGCGCCTTCTGACACCGGAATTTCTCGATTTTGCCGTCCACGCGAAGATCGCTATGGTGGCGGTGGACGAGGCCCATTGTGTCTCCCAGTGGGGGCAGGATTTCAGGCCCGGTTACCTAAAAATAGAAGAATTTTTGTGTACACTCCCGAAACGTCCGGTAGTCAGCGCCTTCACGGCAACGGCGACGGCGGAGGTTCGGGATGATATTATCGATCTCCTGAAACTCCAGGATCCGGTGGTGACGACAACAGGATTCGACCGTCCAAACCTCTATTTCGAGGTCCAGAGCCCGAAGGACAAGTATGCGGCGGTAAAGACATATATCGAAGAACACGCCGGTCAGTGCGGCATCGTTTACTGCCTGACGAGAAAACTCGTGGAGGAGGTGACGGAGAAGCTGATGAAGGACGGCTTTTCCGTGACGAGATACCACGCGGGACTTTCCGACAGCGAGAGAAAACAGAATCAGGAGGATTTCATCTTCGACCGGGCGCAGATCATGGTGGCGACCAATGCCTTCGGCATGGGAATTGACAAGTCGAACGTCCGCTTTGTGATCCACTACAATATGCCGAAGAACATGGAGAGCTATTATCAGGAAGCCGGCCGCGCGGGGCGTGACGGGGAACCGGCGGACTGCCTGCTGCTCTACGGCGGCCGAGATGTGGTGACAAACCAGATGTTTATCGACAACAACCGGGATAATGAGGAGCTTGACGATGTGACGAGAGCGATCGTTGCGGAGAGAGACCGGGAGCGCTTGAAAAAGATGACGTTCTACTGCTTTACGAACGACTGCCTGAGAGAGTATATCCTGCGGTATTTCGGGGAGTATGGAAGCGGATACTGCGGGAACTGCTCGAACTGCAAGACACAGTTTGAGGAGATGGATGTGACGGAGATTGCGAAGGCTATCGTGGGCTGTGTCGCAGAGTGCCGGGAGCGGTATGGAACCACGGTGATCCTGGATACTGTCCACGGGGCAGCGACGGTGAAGATCCGAAACTACCACATGGATGAGAATTCCCATTACGGAGAGTCATCGAAGGTTCCTACATACAGACTGCGCCAGATCTTAAATTTCCTCCAGGTGAAAGAATATCTTGTGGTGACCTCCGACGAGTACGCCATCGTAAAACTCGGAAAGAACGCGGCGGCCCTCTTAAACAGTGATGATGAGAAAGTCACGATGAAGCTCCCGAAGGAGCAGGAGAGAGTGAAGACTGGAAAGACTTCCGGTGCGAAGAAGACAAAGATGGCCGGAAGCGAGAACCTCACGGAGGAGGAGACGACGCTTTTCGACCTCTTAAAGGAACTTCGCAGGGAGATCGCAAGGGAAGAAAAAGTCCCGCCCTACATCGTATTCTCCGACAAGACGCTGGTACATATGTGCCTTGTAAAACCCCAAAATAAGGAGGAAATGTTGAAGGTTTCCGGCGTTGGTGAGTTTAAGTTTGAGAAGTACGGGGAGAGGTTCCTGGATAAAATCAGGGACTCTTTGAGTGGGGAATTATAAATTTAAAAGCGCAGAAAGTTTCGAAATATCGAAATTTATGCGCTTTTTGCATAGATAAAAATAGGAAATCGACTTGACGAATCACAGAAACGGGTGTATGATAATGACAGTTTCACTCACACGCGTTAAAGCGTAACGCAACAACGCATTTAAGAACGGAATTCCGCATGAAGGAAAGGATTCCGAAAAGAGAAAAATTGAGGGGAGATCGATATTATGAAAAAAGTAACAGCACTTGCAATGGCAGCCGTTGTTGCGGCTTCTGCACTGACCGGTTGTGGATCCAGCTCCACAGCAGAGACAACAGCAGCAGCCACAGAGACAAAGACCGAGGCGAAGACAGAAGCTGCGGCAGCAGATTCCACGGAGGCGGCAAAAGAGGACGGCAAGATTTACAACGTAGGTATCTGCCAGTTAGTCCAGCATCCAGCTCTTGATGCGGCGACAGAGGGCTTTGAGGCTGCATTAAAAGATAAACTCGGTGATAATGTAAAATTTGATCTTCAGAACGCATCCGGTGATTCCGCAACATGTGCGACGATCATCAACCAGTTCGTTTCCAACGATGTAGATCTGATCCTTGCAAACGCGACTGCAGCTCTTCAGGCCGCAGCGGCAGGAACCAGCGAGATCCCGATCCTCGGAACCTCCATCACAGATTACGCGACTGCTCTTGATATTGATAACTGGACCGGTACGACAGGACTTAACATTTCCGGAACCTCCGATCTCGCTCCGCTTGACCAGCAGGCAGCGATGCTCAACGAGCTGTTCCCGGACGCAAAGAATGTCGGCTTATTATACTGTTCCGCAGAGCCGAACTCCAAATATCAGGCAACAACCGTAAAAGGATCTCTGGAGGAGCTTGGATATACCTGTAAGGAATACACCTTCGCAGACTCCAACGATATCGCTTCCGTAACAACAACAGCAGCAGGAGAGAACGATGTTCTCTATGTTCCGACCGATAATACGGCTGCTTCCAATGCAGAGATCATAAACAATATCTGCCTGCCGGCAAAGGTTCCGGTAATTGCAGGTGAAGAGGGAATCTGCTCCGGATGCGGTGTTGCAACTCTTTCCATCGACTACTACGACATCGGATACAAAGCCGGTGAGATGGGCGCAGAGATCCTGATGGACGGCAAGGACGTAAAGGAAATGCCGATTGAGTTTGCGCCGGAGGTAACAAAGAAATATAACAAGGCAAACTGCGAGGCACTTGGAATCACGGTTCCGGATGACTACGTTGCGATCGAAGAATAATAACGACTTGAAATTATAAGGACATCAGGGTGGCAAACAGCAAAAACTTTTGTCACCCTGTTTGCTATCATCAGCCATAGGAGGAAAGAAACGTGAATTTTTTGACACTGTTCAACGCGCTGCCGGGTGCCTGTGCACAGGGACTCATCTGGGGCATCATGGCGATCGGCGTTTATATTACATATAAGATCCTTGATCTTGCGGATCTTACCGTGGACGGAACCATGTGTACGGGTGGTGCTGTCTGCATCATTTTCATGTTAAACGGGCATTCCGTAGGGGTATCCCTGTTTGCAGCCTTTATCGCGGGAATGATCGCGGGTCTGGTGACCGGAATCTTTCACACGGCGATGGGGATCCCGGCGATCCTCGCGGGAATCCTGACTCAGCTTGGTCTCTACTCCATCAACCTCCGCATTATGGGTGGTAAGGCAAATCAGGCCATCAGTGTGGATAAGTATGATCTTTTAGTGTCTCTCCGTTATGTAAAGGGAGTCGCATTTTACAGGAACACGATCTTCGTGACGGCATTGATCATTGTGATCCTGATCGCGGTCCTCTACTGGTTCTTCGGAACAGAGATCGGATGCTCCATCCGTGCCACAGGTTCCAATCAGAACATGTCACGTGCCCAGGGCATCAATACTGATTTTACAAAGATCTTAGGTCTTATGATCTCCAACGGGATCGTTGCCTTTGCGAGCGGCTTATATGCCCAGTATCAGGGCTTTGCGGATGTCAACGCAGGCCGTGGCGCCATCGTGATCGGTCTCGCAGCCGTTATCATCGGTGAGGTCGTATTCGGAAAGATCAGCCAGAACTTCGGTTTCAAGTTGTTCTCCGTTGCCTTCGGTGCAATCATTTACTATCTGGTCCTTCAGGTCGTACTCTGGATGGGATTAAATTCCAACGATTTAAAACTCCTGTCAGCTCTTGTCGTTGCGGTATTCCTTGCGATCCCGTACATGAAAGGCAAATATTTCTCTAAACCGGTAAAAAGAGGAGGTGCACCTCGTGCTTGATCTTCACAGTATTTATAAAACCTTCAACGCGGGAACCGTCAATGAAAAGACTGCGTTAAACGGATTAAATCTTCATTTAAACGAAGGCGATTTTGTCACCGTCATCGGTGGAAACGGAGCCGGAAAATCTACCATGTTAAATGCGGTCGCAGGAACGTGGTTTGTGGACGAAGGAAAAATCACCATCGATGATATCGACGTGACAAAGCTCCCGGAGCACAAGCGTGCGAAGTATCTCGGACGTGTATTCCAGGATCCGATGACAGGAACGGCTGCCACCATGCAGATCGAGGAGAACATGGCATTAGCAGCAAGAAGAGGAATGACACGTTCCCTGAAGGCCGGAATCACCGCAAAAGAGCGTGAGTTCTACAGGGAGCAGTTAAAGATCTTAGGCCTTGGTCTTGAGGACCGCCTCACATCAAAAGTCGGACTTCTTTCCGGCGGACAGAGACAGGCGCTGACCCTTCTCATGGCAACCTTAAAGAAGCCGAGACTTCTCCTTTTAGACGAGCACACGGCAGCCCTCGACCCGAAGACGGCAGCGAAGGTTCTTGAGACAACCGACAAGATCGTAAACAGTGAGCATCTGACAACACTCATGATCACTCACAACATGCGCGATGCGATCGCCCACGGGAACCGTCTGATCATGATGAACGCAGGCCACGTGATCTATGATGTGGCCGGAGAGGAGAAGAAACACCTGACAGTCCAGGATCTTCTTGCGAAGTTTGAGGAAGCTGCAGGCGGCGAACTTGCGAACGACCGTATGATCCTGTCGTAGGGGCCATATATATAGAAGAAACAGGTCGAAAAGTAGATAAACGGCAGCGGATATCTGTAAGCAGATTGCAGAGTTTGCTGCCGTTTTTTGTGTAATAGGAAATTCCGAGGAATTCTCTATTACACAAAAGGCACTCATGTGCCAATGATGCGCACTCGCGCGAAGATGTAGATTGTCGCAAGCGACCGCGCGAGGCGCGAAAATGTGCCAAGGCACATCCTTTATTATTGCTTTTTTGCGTATTCCGTTGTATAAATGATGTGCAGCCTAAAAGGATTAAATACCGGACTGCGGGCAGATGCGGCGCAGGGAAAAGGCTGTATTCAGGAGGAAATATTTATGAGCAGATCTGCAAAAAATGATAAAACAAAGACAAATGTGATGCGGCTTTTAGATGCCGCGAAAATCCCTTACGAGGCGAAGGAGTACCCGGTGGATGAGAACGATCTCTCCGGAAGCCATGCGGCGGACATGCTGGGTGTGGATCATGGAAGCGTGTTTAAGACCCTTGTACTGAAGGGAGAACGCACCGGATTTCTCGTCTGCTGTATTCCTGTGGACGGTGAAGTAGATTTAAAAAAGGCGGCGAAAGCGGCGGGAGATAAGAAGGTGGAGATGCTTCCGATGAAGGATCTTTTAGCCACAACGGGGTACATCCGCGGCGGCTGTTCTCCTATCGGAATGAAGAAAAAGTTCCCGACTTTTATTGATGAGGCGGCGTTAAAATACGAAACGATCGCTGTCAGCGCGGGCCAGAGGGGATTCCAGGTACTGCTTTCCCCGCAGACTCTCGCGGACTATGTGGGAGCAAAACTGCTGGATTTGCAGCAAAATGGTTAACATAAATGAAAAAGTTATCGGAAACCACCTGAAAGTGGGGAATCAATATTTAACAAAATTGTAACATTTGCAATATTTTATACTTGCCAATACCACCAAAAATTTAGGTTTTATGCCGATAATATTTGGAAAAGATATTAATAAAATGTAACAATCATTAAAAAACGGGCTGTAAAATGTAACAAAGTTGGCCATGGCTTATTGACATTTGCCCTCTCATTCTCCTATAATCACAGACACCGGCCGGAAAACGGTCGGAATGAACAACCGGCGACAGGACGGAGAAAGAGGGTATTCAAAAATGAATCCATGGAACTCATTTCTTCAGACAGTCTTTCAGTTTGTGAAATCACTCTTCACCGGTGTGACAAAGAAGATGCACCGGAATGCGGCAATTCTCACGATGGGCGCAACACTGATTGCAGTGATTCCATTTACAGCTGTGGACTTCCAGGGCGGAGGCAAAAACGCGATCGTAGCGTTTGCAGAGACGCAGGGAGGTTCGGATGAAGACAGTCTGGAGGAGACAGAAGATACTGCTCTTCCGGAAACAGACGGAAATGTTTTAGAGGATGAGACGACGGCGGATGAAGCATCATCCGCGGAGACGGAAGCAGATATCGAGAAAGAAACTGAAAATACAGAGACGAATGATAAGAACAGCGCCGAGGACGCAGGAGCTTCGGAAAAAGCAGACGAGAGCAATGGGGCTCAGGATGAGTCTGCGGGGCCGGAAGTGGAAACTGCGGGAAACGCAGAGGCCGGAGCTGTGCAGGTTGAGGCGGAAGCAGAAGGCTCACCTGTGACAGAGGTACAGGCGGAAGCGGAAGAGACTGCGGCGGAGGAGCCTGCAAGGGAAGTTTTCACCGGCTACTCTGACAGCGACTACGATGTTCTTCTACGGATCGTGCAGGCGGAAGCTGGAAACTGTGACATGGAAGGCCGTGTCATGGTGGCGAACGTGATCTTAAACCGTGTGGAGAATGACTCATTCCCGAACACGATCACGAAAGTTGTCTACCAGAAACACCAGTTTTCACCGGTGTCCAACGGCTCCATCAAGAGATGCAGGGTCACAGCCGAGACGGTGGAGGCCGTAGGGCGGGCGCTCTCAGGTGAAGACCTGACGGACGGTGCCCTGTATTTTATGAACCGGCATGCGTCATCAAAAAAGAACGCCAGCTGGTTTGACAGACATCTGGAATTCCTGTTTAAACATGGAAATCACGAGTTTTTCCGGTAAACTCCGGGTCAGATAAAAAGGATAAGGGAAAGGCGGCATGTGCCAGAACCGTAAAAAAGCGGTTCTGGTGGGTGCCGCTTTTTTGCAGTTGCAGATCTGAAATAGAATACAGGTGATATATTCTGTCGGTTTGAAAACGAAAAGTCGATAGCCATGGAAAATAGTGGAGGTTGGCGGAAGGGCAGTACAGGATTTTATAATTGACATTTAAATGGGGGCATGGGATAATAAAACTCATGAAATTGGAAATACGTGAAAGAGGAAAAATGATGAAGTTAAAAAGAGTATTTTTTGATCTTGACGGCACACTGACGGATTCCATGCCAGGGATCACGAGGGGTGTTCAGTATGCGCTGAAACATTACGGCATCCATGTGGATGACCTTTCGGTCTTGAAACCGTTTGTGGGACCGCCGCTCTTCGACAGCTTTAAGAGATATTATAATTTTTCAGATAAGGACGCAAATGATGCGATCTATGTGTTCCGGGAATACTACGATGTGAAAGGCTGGATGGATAATGCGCCGTTCGATGGCGTGGAAGATATGTTAAAGACCTTAAAGGAGGCTGGCCTCGAACTCTATGTGGCAACATCGAAGCCGGAGGAGACCGCAAAGAAAGTCCTGGAATATTTCCAACTGACAGAGTATTTTAAATTTATCGGCGGCGCGTCCATGGATGAAGCGCGTGTGAATAAGGACGATGTGATCCGCTATGTCCTGGAAGAAAACTGCATCAGCGAGGAGGAGAAGCCTTCCGTGATCATGGTGGGTGACCGGGAACATGATGTATACGGTGCGAAGAAAACGGGACTTTCCGTGATCGGCGTGCTTTACGGATATGGAAGCCGTGAAGAACTCCAGAGCGCCGGGACAGATTACCTCTGTGAGACACCGGAGGAGACAGCAAAGCTCTTAAAAGGTATGATGTAAAAAAAGATCAGCCGATATTTGGGATGCTTTGTCTGTGTTAAAGACAAGACAGACAGTACAGCAGGGATCGAAGATCCGGTTTACAGCTATGTCGGGAGTTGTAATTATGAGTCGCAGAAAAATACATGACACCAGGAAATGGAACTTGAAAAATGATCCGTGATGCGCTATAATAGTTCTCAGTTAAAGGGAATGTGATTCCTGGGATGTTCGACACTCCTGTCTATTTTGAACCTACATTTTGACATACGGGATTCCTATATTCTTGAACGGATGTCAGGCCTCCAAAGAGTGGAAGGCAGATGTTTAAGTGCGGATGCCCACCTAGCATTGCTAGGCGTCAATTATTCAGGAAACGGCATTTTGGGATTGCGAAAGATAAAAAAGCAGCGAGAGATCGCTGCTTCTTTTCATATAGTGGGATATAACATGGCGTTATTTTACATGGATGAACGACGCATGATTTCCGCGCATGACGGGGGTTTAGATTTCGCAAATGCTCTTTTCTAAACATGGGAAGTATGATATTATGGGTGCAAACAGGTTTCGATACATATGATATGAATGGAAGAAACAACTGCAAAGGAGAAACTTTTTTATGAAAAATGAACGGTTCGAACGATACATTTACATGGGGGTGACGGCAATCCTGGTACTGATCGCAGCGGTGTTTGTCGTCTTTCTGTTTCTGGAGAGGAATGCAGTGTTTGCCTTTCTGGGAAAAGTACGGTTTGTCCTGGCACCGGTGATCTACGGCGCTGTACTTGCTTTTTTAATGTCTCCGGTCTATAACTGGTGCTACAATACAGTCGTGTATGTGCACGATGACGACAAGAAAAAAGAGGACGAGGAAAAGAAGATCGCGCCAAAGAAACGGTTCAAGAGTGAATCCTTCGGCAATTTCCTTGGAAAAGCCGTTGGAACAGTGATAAGCCTTGCGTTTCTGATCGTGGTGGTCGTAAGCCTTTCCAGCATGATCATCCCGCAGCTCTATTCCAGTATCGTGGGGATCATCAACATGATGCCGGTTTATTTCCAGAACGTGTATGACTGGCTGACGGAATTCTTCGTGAACAACCCGCCGGTGGAGCAGGCAATCTTAAATATTTACGAGCAGTCAGCCCAGTATTTTCAGAGCTGGATGGAGACGGACTTAATGTCGAATCTCTCCAATTTCCAGAACTTCCAGAATATTGAGAAGATTGTCGGCGGCGTATCCAGCGGAGTCATGAATGTGATCACGCTGACAAAAAACATGCTGATCGGATTGATCGTTATGGTCTATCTGTTAAATATCAAGGAATCCCTATCAGCGCAGGGAAAAAAATTTATTTATTCCGTTCTTCCACTGAAAGCGGCCAATATCGTTGTGGCTGAATTCCAGTTTATTAAAAAAGCGTTTTCCGGCTTTATTATCGGAAAACTGATCGATTCCCTGATCATCGGAATTCTCTGCTTTATCCTGATGCATCTGTTTAAGCTGCCGTATGAGCTGCTGATCAGCGTGATTATCGGAGTGACGAATGTGATACCGTTCTTCGGACCATTTATTGGAGCAGTTCCGTGTGCGATCCTCGTATTCCTCATCAGTCCGAAACAGTGTCTGTACTTTATCGGGCTGATCCTTGTGCTTCAGCAGTTTGACGGAAATATTTTAGGACCGAAGATCCTGGGAAATTCCACAGGTGTTTCCAGCTTTGGTGTACTGTTTTCGATCCTGCTGTTCGGCGGATTGTGCGGATTTGTGGGAATGATCATTGCGGTTCCGTTGATGGCAGTCATCATTCATATTTATAATCAGATTCAGGAATATCTCCTTTCAAAGAAGAGTCTGAGCATAAAAGAAGAGGACTATGTAAATCTGAAGCGGATCGACGAACAGAACGGCGAGTATAAAAAACACGGTGACGAACAGTAGCTGGTTCTGGTCGGGAAAGGAATTATGAACGAGAGAAGGAAACTGATAAACTGGATGGCGGGAGTCACGACGTTCATCGTGGTTCTGCTGATCGTGATCGTACTTCTGGACAGGGAAGAGGATGGAGTCTCCCTGGCAGCGGCATCCCGGACGGTGGCACTGACACTGGAGTCGGGGGATGGAATTCTTGAAAATGCGCCGGAGACGTCGAATTTTGATGAAGATCTATCGGACCAGTGGTATGTGAAATATATGGACTACCTCTATGGTCAGGGATATCTTGACAGCGGATCGGTCAAAGCGGACGAGCGGAGCGCTACGTCCGCAGTTACATACGCGGTTCTTTCGGACTGGGCAAAAAAGGCATCGGAAGAGGGAAAAGGGGAAACAGATGCGCTCCTTTCTTATGTGGATTCCGGTGACCGGGCGAAAAAGGCGGTCTCCAGTGAGAATTTCTGGAAGTTCTATGACGCGTTCCGCGCGGCGGTGGATCCGGACAGAGCTGTGGCTGAGGTGGAGACGGACCTTTACGGAACACCGGACAATGTGGATGGTGCGCCTGCATGGACAGCCTACACGAGGGACGGTATTTTTCAGTTTGAGGGACTTTACCTCGATGGATACATTGACCAGAAGATCCGGTTTCTGGCGAGAGACGATGAGATCTTAAAGGTGGAGGAGATGGTCTCGGACGAGATCGTCTACGAGAATGCTTGGATCTCGGGATTCTCCGGAAAGACAGTGACGGTCTTTATCGGAAATATCCAGAGGGAATTTCCGGTAAAGGGAGTTTTAAAGGATGAGAGCGAGATCTCCGGTCAGATCGGAGATCTGTACTTAAAGGGCGGAACCCCAAAACGACTGGTGCTGAAGAAAGAGAAGATCACCGGAACGGTCCTTGCGGTCCGCGACACAGAGATTGAGATCGACGGCTACGGCAGCGTGCCGCTGGCGGATCAGTTTAAGATCTATCGGACCTACGGTGTTCTCAGGGAACAGCAGAAGAAGGATATTCTCGTCGGCTACCACATGCAGGAATTTGTGGTGGCGGATGGAAAGATCTGTGCGGCCCTGACGACGGAGAAACCGGATATCGACATGATCCGCGTGCTTATCATGACGAACGGATTTAAGTCACTGTTCCATGATACGATCACACTTTCCTGCGACTCCATGGCAGTGTTGGAGTACGGAGATGAGAAGGATGCAAAGACGGAGTCCATCGCAGCAGGGGAGACGGTGACGATAAAACCGGGAGATTCAAGGCTCGCAAGTGGGCGTCTCACATTCCGTTCCGCAAATGAAGGCGGAATGATCACGGTACACAGTCTGGAGCGCGCTCAGGGAATGCCCGTCTATCCGGGACATATGGAGATCACGGAGGAGAGTGACGGCCTGCTTCTCTTAAACGAGGTGGATCTCGAGGAATATTTAAAGCGGGTGACACCGAGCGAGATGCCGCCGACTTATGAGCTGGAGGCGCTGAAGGCCCAGGCGGTCTGTGCGAGAACCTACGCATGGAGGCAGATTCAGGGCAATGCCTACTCGACCTACGGTGCCCATGTGGATGACAGCACGAATTTCCAGGTGTACAACAACACGCTGACCTTCGATTCCACGGATACCGCTGTGAATGAGACCTTTGGTCAGCTTCTGGAATACAACGGGGATCCCATCGAGGCGTTCTATTACTCCACATCTGACGGGCATGGAACCGACGGAAGTGTGTGGGGAGCGGATGCGTCCAACACGCCGTACCTCAGGGCAGTCACGATCAACAACAAGGCGAAGAAGCTGGATCTGACATCCAACGAGGCCTTTGAGAGCTTTATCAAGGACGAGAACACAGATGCCTACGACTCTGACTTCCCGATGTTCCGTTGGAACACGAAGACCACCAGCACGATCCTGGACGAAAAGATCGGCGGGGTCGGCAGGATCACGGGACTTACGATCACATCCAGGGGAGCGGGCGGATACGCGAAGACCCTGAAGGTCGTTGGAACGGAAGGTTCCAAGACATTTTCCGGGCAGAGCAGGATCCGCAGCATTCTCGGAAATGTATCACTTGTATACAACAGGAAAGACGGTTCCACATCTACGGGATGGGATACGCTTCCCAGCGGTTTCATCTATATCGAGAACAACGGAACCGATGAAAATCAGGTGACGACCTTCACAATCTACGGAGGCGGCTTCGGACACGGTGTCGGCATGAGCCAGAACGGTGCCCAGGGCATGGCAAAGCAGGGAAAGACCTGCCAGGAGATTTTAAAGTTCTTCTATGACGGGTGCGGGCTGATGGATATCAGTGAAGTGAATTAATGGAATATGAAAAATAAACAGCTCTGTGCAGCAGTTAAATGGAAAAGTGGATTTCGTTTGGCAGCGGTGCAGGGCTGTTTCGATCTTGAATAAGTCTGGGACAGGAAGTGGGAGAGTTCTTACCAAGGAAAGAAAAGGAAAAAGCCCGTGGAAGCATGTTTTCACGGGCTTTTGCTTTTGTTGAAGAGTTTTGTTAAAATTCGCGGTTATGGGTGATAATACCAAACTTACTTTCTGTACAGGTATTTCGGCACCCCGTTCTCCATCACGCGCTTCGGCTCGCCCTGGATCAGCGGGAGAGCGTAAGCTGAGAAGTCATCGGTGATATCGTTTCCTGCCGCGTTGATCCATTCCTTTGGGAATTTCTTTTCCTGATTGCAGATGAGGCTTACATCCTCCGGTGTGCAGTGCATCTTGTACGGCATGTCGGAGTCACGCTTGAAGGCGATCATCTTCTTTGTCTCCCCGGCGAGAACTGCCTTCACACCGGCAGCGCCTGCCATGGCAGCTTCCTCGATATCCGTCTCAGATACCATCATGCCGCTGCAGCGCTGGTTGACATTTAACTCGATGGAGCGGACTTTCACGCCGAACTTGTCGCGGACAAAGCTTTCCAAGACCTCACCGCAGCCGGTGAGCATCTTGTGACCGAAGGAATCGAGCCTCGCTGCGTCGGAGTACTCGCAGACAAAGGTGCCGCCCTCATCGGCAATTCCCTCGGAGACGCAGACAACGAGGTTCGGGGATTTCTTGAATGCAGCGTCCAGGTCATTATAGAACTGCTCTAAGGAGAACGGAGTCTCCGGGAGGTAGATAAGGCATGGGTTGTCGCCCTCATATTTTCTTGCAAGCCTGGAAGCAGCGGTGAGCCATCCTGCGTGGCGTCCCATGATCTCGACGATGGTGACGGATCTCTGCTGATAGACGGAGGCGTCGAGGACGATCTCGCGGACGGTGGAGGCAACATACTTTGCGGCGCTTCCGAAGCCCGGTGTGTGGTCGGTGAGGACAAGATCGTTGTCGATGGTCTTCGGGATTCCGATGAATTTCACATCGCTTCCAATCTTCTCCGCATAGCGGGAGAGCTTGTCCACGGTATCCATGGAGTCGTTTCCGCCCACATAGAGGAAGTATCCGATGTTCATCTCACGGAAGTTATCGAAGATCGCAGGGTAAACTTCACTGTCTAAATCTGCCGGAAGTTTATAACGGCAGGAACCAAGGTATGCGGCCGGAGTGAGCTTTAAGAGCTCAAGTTCCTCGTCAGAGAGGTCCGTGGAAAGGTCCATCACATGGTCAGCGAGGAATCCCTCGATTCCGTTGATCATTCCGAGAACATGTCCGTCCGCGCCGGATTCCCTGAATGCTTTTACCGCACCATAAAGGCTCGCGTTGATGACGGCGGTAGGTCCGCCGGACTGTCCGATTACAAGATTTTTCATGATTTCTGTATTCTCCAATCTGAATGTATTCCATAAGCTTATTATAAAAAAATGTGTATGGAAAATCAATGATGAATGTATAAAAACGGAAAAACGGGCAATCCTATGACCAGTACAAAAGAAAAAGATTAATACTTATCCTCCCCTTTTTAGTACCCTGTTCGCTGCCCCTATAGAGACAGCGGGCGGGGTACTTTTTGAATGAAAATAAGAAAAAAGGAGAAGATAAAAGGCGGGAAGCGCAGAAAAAACTTTTGCGTTCAAAATATTTGAATGGAAAGCTTGACAAAGCCCGTGGAAAGGATTACTATCAAAAGCAGCAATATAGTTATGAAAACTACATGATACGGAATGTTGAAATGAAATAAACAGGAAAGGAAACCAGAAACGATGAGCAAAAAAGGATGGAAAGCCGGAGCAGTTCTGGCGGCCGGAGCTGGAATCACAGCGGTACTCGCGGCGAAGAAGCGCGGAAACATGGAAATGGATAAGATGAAAAAGACTTCCCATGGAAGCAGATCCGATTACCGCAACACAGAACTCGGAAAACATGATAAGAACAGCAAGGGAATCTACTACACAAACGGAAACTACGAAGCGTTCGCCCGCCCGGAGAAGCCGGCGGGAATCGAGGAGAAGTCCGCGTACCTTGTGGGAAGCGGTCTCGCATCCCTGGCAGCGGCATGCTTTCTCGTCCGCGATGCCCAGATGCCGGGAAAGAACATCCACATCTTAGAGGCCATGGATATCGCCGGAGGTGCCTGCGACGGAATCGATGATCCGACAAGAGGATATGTGATGCGCGGCGGCCGCGAAATGGAGGATCATTTCGAGTGCCTCTGGGATCTGTTCCACAGCATCCCGTCCCTGGAGGTTCCAGGCGCGTCCGTTCTCGATGAGTATTACTGGTTAAACAAGCATGACCCGAACTATTCTCTCTGTCGTGCCACAGAGCGCCGCGGCGAGGATGCCCATACGGACGGAAAGTTTGGTCTGAGCCAGAAGGGCAGTATGGAGATCATGAAGCTCTTCTTCACGAAGGATGAGGATCTCTATGACAAGACCATCGAGGATGTGTTCGATGATGAGGTATTCGGCTCCCAATTCTGGCTTTACTGGAGAACCATGTTCGCCTTTGAAAACTGGCACAGCGCCCTGGAGATGAAGCGGTACTTCCAGAGATTTATCCACCATATCGGCGGCCTTCCGGACTTCTCCGCTCTGAAATTCACCCGCTACAACCAGTACGAATCCCTGATTCTGCCGATGCAGAAATACCTGGAGGCGGCAGGCGTGGAGTTTCGGTTCGGCACAGAGGTCACAAACGTCCGCTTTGAGATCACGGACGGAAAGAAGACGGCCCGCGCTATCGAGTGCCGCACGAAGAACGGGGACACGGAGATCCCGCTGACGGAAAGGGACCTTGTGTTTATCACAAACGGAAGCTGTACAGAAGGGACGATCTACGGTGACCAGAACCATGCGCCGGTGGGTGACGCGGAAGTGAGAAGCAGCGGCTGCTGGAGCCTCTGGAAGAAAATTGCAGCCCAGGATCCGTCCTTCGGTCATCCGGAAAAATTCTGCTCCGATATCGAGAAGACGAACTGGGAGTCTGCGACGGTCACCACCGCAAATGAAGAGATCATCGACCAGATCAAGAAAATCTGCAAGCGCGACCCGAGGACAGGCAAAGTTGTTACCGGCGGTATCGTGAGCTGCCGCGATTCCAAGTGGCTTTTGAGCTGGACCATCAACCGCCAGGGACAGTTCAAGAATCAGAAGAAGGACGAGGTGTGTGTATGGGTATACAGCCTGTTCACCGATGTCCCGGGCGACTATGTGAAGAAACCCATGAAGGAGTGTACCGGTAAGGAGATCACCGCCGAGTGGCTGTATCATCTCGGAATCCCGGTGGAGGACATCGGGAGACTGGCAGGAGAAGAGTGCAACTGCACGCCGACCATGATGCCATATATCACAGCGTTCTTTATGCCGAGAGCTGCCGGAGACCGCCCGGATGTAATTCCGGACGGATCTGTAAACGCCGCCTTCCTCGGACAGTTTGCAGAGACTCCGAGAGATACGATTTTCACCACAGAGTACTCTGTCCGTACCGCCATGGAGGCAGTATACGGACTCTGTGGAGTGGACCGCGGTGTGCCGGAGGTATGGGGCAGTGTCTACGATGTAAGAGAGCTCTTAGACAGCACGGTGAAACTCATGGACGGAAAGTCCCCGCTTGAGATGAAGCTTCCGATGCCGTTTGAGATGTTGAAAAAGCCGCTGCTCCGAAAGATCGATAAGACGATCATTGGAAAACTTCTGCGGGATCACGATGTCCTTAAGGACTGGATGTTGTAGAGGCGTGGTGCGCGAATAAAATGGATATATGAGAATATAATGAAAATGCCGGAAATGGGAAGCTGCCTGTTTCCGGTATTTTTATGCCTGAATATGCTGAGATTTTTTGCGAAAAGGGGAGATCCGCTGTACTTTCTGTTTTCTTCCGCTTTGTTTTAAGAATTCGTAAGGGAAAAGAAATGGATTCCTTTGAGTGTATGCGGTAAGATAAGGATGTAAAAAGAAATAGTCCTGATACAGGTGAATTTCAGCTGCAAAGGGAAACAGAACATGAATGCCGCATGTCTGACGCAAATAAAATCGAGAGGTTATAAAAATTGATAAAGAGGGGGAAAGTATGAGAAAATATGGATTATATCTTCTGATCGCGGTGAGTCTCATGACTGGCTGCCAGAAAAAAGATACAGTGACGGTGGATACGGCAGCGGAGACGACACAGGAGAGCAGCGAGACAGGACTCAAGGCGGAAAGTGAGCCGGAAAGCACGGCGGAGAACTTGTCGGGCACAGATCAGAACGGGAATACGGACGTGGATGCCAGGGCGGACCGTCTCGCCCCAATCCCCATCGCGGTAAACGGGGAATATGACGGGGAATGGGATGACGCAGACCAGACTCCGATCATCACATCACGCTGTGACAAGGTTTATGTTCAGGGGGACGGATATGACGCACTGAAGCAGTCACTCACTTCCCTGAATAAAAAGCTGGTCAGCCAGAATAAAGAGGAGTATGCCTCCTATAAAAAAGAAGCTGAGGATATGCGGAACAATTACCCGGAAATGAAGCAGTCATATGTCTGTAATTATGAATTCAATCCAGTCCGCTTCGACCATACGGTCGTCAGTATGTACTGGCTGAAATATTATGATCTGGGAGGTGCCCATCCCAGCTCTGTGACGGAATACCACAATTTCGATACGCAGACGGGAAAAGAGCTGGAACTTGGCGATGTGGTAAAAGATCTTCCGGGATTCCGGATATATGTGAAGGGGGAACTTTCTGACCAGAAAGAGGAGAAAGGATTATTCGAAGATTATGAAACGACCGTGGACAGTCTGTTTGCGGGGACGGATGGATATGGGCCATTGGAATGGTGCATCACAAAAACTGGTGTGCGCATTCATTTTGACCAGTATGTTATCGCCTCATATGCGGCAGGAGCTGTTGAAGTGGAGGTTCCGTTTGCCGGAAATGAAGCGATGTTCCAGACAGACTATATAGGGAAAGCTTCAGAAGGCTGGGCAGAAAAGATCAGTCCATGGGAGACTGTGACGTATGAGCACGAGGAAAACGATACTTCTGTGAGTTATCATTTTGATGATGCCGCAGACGGGTATGACACGAGAAATATCACGATCGAGCGGGAACAGGGTGGAAAGAAGAAAGAATTCACGATGGAACTCTATGGACAGCCCCAGTACGGCTGGATCGTCATGACAGATGACGGGCACCCATATCTCTACACGGAGATCCAGAGTGAGAATGACTGGAGGACCATGGAAGTCTTTGACCTGAAGGGAGAAGAGATCCGTCATGTTGGTACATCGAATGACAGCCCTCATGATGCCCTCTTAAATGATCCGGATGGATTTTACCTTACCCGCAGGGTGGACGCTCTGGGAACATACGACGCTTACCGGAAATTCCATGTGGGTGAGAGCGGGATGCCGGTGGCAGAGAATGATGTGTATACAAAAGTCAATGTCTGCGACTCGAAGGAGGACGAGGCGGTGCTGGTATCCACGAGGGAGCTTCCGGTGACGATGATGGAAGCAGACGGCAGTGAAAAAGAGGAGAAACTTCCAGTGGGAACAAAGTACTATGTCCGGGCGACAGATCTGGAAAACTTTGTGGACATGGAGCTCTCCGATGGACGCAGATGCCGTCTGGCAGTGAAAAAGTCGGATAAAGGCTGGGGATTCGAGATCGACGGGGTGTATGAAGAGGATTGTTTTGAATTTATCCCGTATGCCGGATAAAAAGAATGTGTCATGGTGAATTTCCACACCGAACGCGCTCGCCTGCTGTAATCTGCATCTTTTCGCGAACACGCATTCAGGAATGGGCGGAATCCGGGAAAAACGTCGAAATGCATTGACAAAACATATCCTCATGTTAAAATGGACTTATATGACGATTTGTAGCTGTGAAAATACCAGGCAGTTACGATTATTTGAAATACAGGAGGGGGAACCAATGAAGTTTTTCATTGATACAGCCAATGTGGATGAAATCCGCAAAGCAAATGACATGGGAGTGATCTGCGGAGTTACAACAAATCCGTCCCTGATCGCAAAAGAAGGAAAAGATTATGTTGAGACTTTAAAAGAGATCGCTTCTATCGTAGACGGACCGATCAGCGGTGAGGTAAAGGCAACAACAACTGACGCGGAGGGAATGATCGCGGAGGGCCGCGAGATCGCGAAGATCCACCCGAATATGGTCGTTAAGATCCCGATGACGATCGAAGGATTAAAGGCAACAAAAGTTCTTGCATCGGAAGGAATCAAGGTAAACGTGACTCTGATCTTCTCTGCAAATCAGGCGCTTCTCGCAGCTAGAGCAGGCGCAGCTTATGTATCCCCGTTCTTAGGACGCCTCGATGATATTTCCCAGCCGGGTATCGACCTCATCGACACCGTTGCAGAGATCTTCGCTCTCCATGATATTGAGACGGAGATCATCGCGGCAAGCGTACGACACACCATGCATGTAACAGAGTGCGCACTCGCAGGTGCCGATATCGCGACGGTTCCGTACAAAGTAATCGAGCAGATGACACATCACCCGTTAACTGACCAGGGAATTGAGAAATTCCGTAAAGACTATGAAGCAGTTTTCGGCAAATAAGGAAAATTCATGAGGACGCCTTCGGGCGTCCTTTTTTTGTGCGCTTTTCTGTGATAAAGAGGTAGTGGAAAGAACAGAAAACGCGAAAAATTGCGAAGGCGGAAAATTTAAATAATAGTAACTGTTCAGTACCTTCACAGTTACATGCAAAAATCCATTCCAAATCGGCTACGCCGATGGATTTTTGCCTTTTAGCCTAGGTTTTCTTACGGTCAGCGCAGCAAGTGCGCAGACCTACTGAACAGATACAAATAATACAAAATACATAAACAATACAAACAATAATAGACAACAATAAACAGCACACAAAGAGAAAGGTAACAAAACAAATGGAAACATCAGAAACAAAACAGAACAAGGCGGCATCTGTCGTTATCCAGACTGCGGTTATCCTGTTCGGTCTCACGGTCTACGCTGCGGGAGTCGTCCTCTTCATTCTGCCGTTGGACATGATCGCCGCGGGAACCACAGGACTTGGTCTTATGGCACAGCATTTCTTCGGGATCCCTCTTTCCGGCTTCGTGGCGGTCTTCAATATCGCCATGTTCGGTCTCGGCTGGCTGGAGTTGGGGAAAAAATTTGCGGCGACGACCCTGCTTGCGACATTTTATTACCCGTTCATCCTTGACCGCCTGACCGCCCTGGCGGGAGACTTCGTATTCACAACGGATCCCATGCTCTGTGCCATCTTTGCTGGGATCATGATCGGATTCGCTCTGGGGTTCGTGATCCGCTCCGGTGCCTCCACCGGCGGCATGGACATCCCTCCGCTTGTCCTGCAGAAACGCTTTAAGTTCCCGGTATCCGTGTCCATGTATGTTTTCGATGTGGCGATCCTCTTATCCCAGCTTTTGTTCCGCGACCGGGAAAAGATCCTTTACGGAATCATCATGGTCATGGTTTACACCGTGATCCTTGACAAGATGCTTATGATGGGCAAAAAGCAGGTACAGGCGAAGATCATCAGCGAGAAATACGCGGAGATCAACATCGCGGTGCAGGAACAGCTTGACCGTGGAACCACATTGTTCCAGATCGAGGGCGGGCATTTAAGAAAGCCGTCCATGGCCGTCATCACCGTGGTTTCAGGCAGGGAACTTCAGAAATTAAACCGCATCGTCATGGACATCGACAGCGAGGCCTTCATGGTCGTTCATCAGGTCGGAGAGGTCCGGGGACGCGGATTTACGGATGTGAAACGCCATCTGGAAGCAGCTGGTTTAAAAAATTAAGCGCAGTTACAGGACCACGTTAGAAAAAAAGTTTCTTAATTTTTTCTGACGAAAAAGCATAAAAATATTGTTAAGGCAGGGAAAAACTCCTTGAATTTTACATCAAATCCGTTTATTATTACACTAGGCAGAAATTTGATTTTCGTCAATTTAAGGAATAATGGAGGACAGCAAAATGACAAAAACGTCGGCAATCAACAGAATTCATGAATTGCTTGATGACAACAGCTTTGTTGAGGTTGGTGCTTATATTACTGCCAGAAGCACTGATTACAACATGCAGTCTCAGGAAACCCCTGCAGATGGTGTTGTTACCGGTTATGGTACGATCAATGGTGCTCTCGTCTATGTGTACAGCCAGGACGCGTCTGTAATGGGCGGATCCATCGGCGAAATGCACGCAAAGAAGATCGAGAAGCTCTATAGTATGGCCATGAAAATGGGCGCACCCATTGTTGCCCTGGTAGACTGTGCAGGATTCAGACTCCAGGAAAGCATGGATGCCCTGGACGGCTTCGGCAAACTTTATGTCTGCCAGGCAATGGCATCCGGTGTGATCCCGCAGATCCAGGCTGTGTTTGGAAACTGCGGCGGTGGAATGGCTGTGGCATCTGAAATGGCTGATTTTACATTTATGGAACAGGAAGCAAAAATGTTTGTGAATGCTCCGTTTGTAATCGCTGAGAACGATGCTGACAATTCCAGCGCTGAGTACCAGGCAAAAGAGACAGGAAACGTATGCGCGACTGGCTCCGAGAAAGAAATTTTCACCGAGATCAGAAACCTTGTTTCCATCCTTCCGGCTAACAACGAGGATGACATGTCTTACAGCGAATGTGAGGATGACTTAAACAGAATCTGCACAGATATAGAGAACTGCGCAGGCGATACATCCATCGCACTGTCCATGATCTCTGATGACAGCTTCTACATGGAAATGAAGAAGGACTACGCACCGGAGATGGTAACGGCATTTATCCGCTTAAACGGAGCTACCGTTGGCTGTGTTGCAAATCGCAGCGAAGTTTATACAGACGGCGAGAAGACTGCTACTTATGACGCAGCCCTTACCGCAGCAGGATGTGAGAAAGCAGCAGCATTTGTAAACTTCTGCAACGCTTTCGAGATCCCGGTACTTACACTCGTCAATGTAGATGGTTACAAGAACTGCAAATGCAACGAGAAGAAGATCGCGAAGGCGGCAGCACGCCTGACCTACGCATTCGCAAACGCTGACGTTCCGAAGGTAACTGTCGTTGTCGGCAAGGCAAACGGAACAGCAGGTCTTACCATGAACAGCAAGTCTATCGGTTCTGACATTGTATACGCATGGAAGAACGCGAAGATCGGCGTTATGGAAGCAGCACCGGCTGTGAAGATCATGTATGCTGACGAGATCGCAAAGGCTGACAATGCGGCAGCCCTGATCAATGAAAAAGCAGCACAGTATAATGAGATGCAGGCAAGTGCACTTGCGGCAGCAAAGAGAGGATATGTAGACGATATCATCGAGGCTTCCGAGACAAGACAGCGTGTAGTTGCTGCATTTGAGATGCTGTTCACAAAAAGAGAGGATCGTCCGTCCAAAAAGCACGGAACGATCTAATATGAGGTGGCTGAAATATGAAACAGAGAATTAGAAGAATCTGGCTTGCACTCTGCATGGCAGTTTGTCTCTTCGCGCTTGCAGGATGCTCTGCAGCCGCTGACACCGCTGAAACAATCGATCCGCAGATCGAAATGGCGATGCAGTCCGGCTCCCAGCAGTACCTGGATCTGTTCAACCAGATGGATGATGCTTCCATCGAACAGGCCCTTGCAACAAGCGTAAAGAACAAAGATACTGTTATGGAGAATGCGTTAAAATCCTGGGATTCCATTAAGGATGACCTTGGCGCGTTCGTTTCCAGCGAGACAGCAGTCGTTACAAAAGGTGATGACGGCTATATCGCAAGAATGAACACCGTTTACGAGAAGAGAGCGATGGAATTCACTCTGATCGCGGACGAAGATCTCAGCAAAGTTGAGACAATTTCCTTCTCCCCGGTTTACACAACAGGCGAGAAGATGGCGAAAGCCGGAATGAATACCTTAATGGGTATGGGCGTTGTATTCGCAGTCCTGATCTTCATCAGCTGGCTGATCAGCATGTTCAAATACATCAGCGTATTTGAGGCAAAGATGAAAGCAAAGAAAAATGCGGCAGCGGCAGCACCTGTGGCAGCACCGGCAGCTCCGGCCCCTGCAGCAGCACCGGCTCCGACAGTAGCTCCGGCTGAGGAGGAGAACCTTACCGATGATACAGAACTCGTTTCCGTGATCACAGCAGCAATCGCAGCTTATGAGGGAAAAGAGACTGTTGACAACGGACTTGTAGTCCGCTCCATCAAACGTGTTTCTAACAGAAACTGGAATTAATATTATCAGGAGGAAATCACAATGAAAAATTATACAATCACAGTAAACGGTAATGTATATGAAGTAACAGTAGAAGAGGGCTTCACAGGCGCAGCTTCCGCACCGAAGGCAGCAGCACCGGCACCGAAGGCAGCACCGGCAGCAGCACCGAAGGCAGCTCCGGCACCGGCAGCAGCTCCGGCAGCTCCGGCTGGCGCAGCAGGCGCAGTAGCAGTTACAGCTCCGATGCCGGGTAAGATTCTTGGCGTTAAGGCATCTGCAGGTCAGGCTGTTAAGAGAGGTCAGGTTCTCCTGATCCTTGAAGCTATGAAGATGGAGAACGAGATCGTTGCTCCGCAGGACGGCACTGTTGCAACAATCAACGTTGCTGTTGGTGATTCCGTAGAGCCGGGTGCTACACTCGCTACATTAAACTAATTTTCTGCTGACTGCAGATTCCACATGGAGGGATTAACATGGAATACATTCAAAATACACTTTTGAATCTTCTTCAGCAGACAGCATTCCTGAATTTAAGCGTAGGAAACCTGATCATGATCTTAGTTGCGTGTATCTTCCTTTACCTTGCGATCGGAAAAGGATTTGAGCCGCTTCTTCTTGTACCGATTTCCTTTGGTATGCTGCTTGTAAATATCTACCCGGATATTATGCTGAGCATTGAAGATTCTTCTAACGGAGTTGGAGGACTTCTTCACTACTTCTATTTACTGGATGAGTGGAGTATTCTTCCGTCCCTGATCTTCATGGGTGTAGGCGCGATGACAGACTTCGGTCCGCTGATCGCTAACCCGAAGAGCTTCCTTTTAGGCGCTGCCGCACAGTTCGGTATCTACGCCGCTTACTTTATGGCTATTTTTATGGGCTTTAATGACAAGGCAGCCGCAGCGATCTCCATCATCGGTGGCGCTGATGGCCCAACATCCATCTTCCTTGCAGGTAAGCTTGGACAGACTGAGTTCATGGGACCGATCGCCGTAGCAGCTTACTCCTACATGGCTCTCGTTCCGATCATTCAGCCGCCGATCATGAAACTCTTAACAACGGAAGAAGAGAGAAAGATCAAGATGGAACAGCTTCGTCCGGTATCCAAACTTGAGAAGATCCTCTTCCCGGTTATCGTTACGATCGTAGTTTGTATGATCCTTCCGACAACAGCTCCGCTCGTTGGTATGCTTATGGTTGGTAACCTCTTCCGTGAGTCCGGCGTTGTTAAACAGTTACAGGAGACAGCTTCCAACGCTCTTATGTACATCGTTGTAATCGTTCTCGGTCTTTCCGTTGGCGCTACAACAAGTGCTGAGAGATTCTTAAAAGTTACAACTATCAAGATCGTTATCCTTGGACTTATTGCGTTCGCGTTCGGTACAGCAGCCGGCGTTATCTTTGGTAAGCTCATGTGCAAGGTAACTGGTGGTAAGGTTAACCCGTTAATCGGTTCTGCCGGAGTATCCGCAGTTCCGATGGCAGCCCGTGTATCCCAGAAGGTTGGTTCTGAGGCAGATCCGACAAACTTCCTTCTTATGCACGCAATGGGACCGAACGTAGCCGGTGTTATCGGTACAGCAGTTGCTGCAGGTACCTTTATGGCTATCTTCGGAGTTTAATTGGAACCGAAACTTTTAATATAGGGGAGGTCTGCCCGGGCAGATCTCCCGGTAGGAGGATAATAAAATGGCAGAAGTTCAGAAAAAGCCGGTTAAGATCGTTGAGACCGTTCTTCGTGATGCGCATCAGTCTCTCCTTGCAACAAGAATGACGACTGATCAGATGCTTCCGATCGTTGACAAAATGGATAAAGTTGGCTACTACGCAGTAGAATGCTGGGGCGGCGCTACTTTTGATGCCTGCCTGCGTTTCCTGAAGGAAGATCCGTGGGAGAGACTCAGAAAACTGAGAGCTGGATTCAAGAACACGAAGCTCCAGATGCTGTTCCGTGGTCAGAATATCCTTGGATACAATCATTATGCAGATGATGTGGTTGAGTACTTTGTACAGAAATCCATCGCAAATGGTATTGATATTATCCGTATTTTTGACTGCCTGAATGATATCAGAAACCTTGAGACTGCCGTTAAGGCAACAAAAAAGGAAGGCGGACATGCCCAGATCGCCCTTTGCTATACATTAGGCGATGCGTATACACTTGATTACTGGAAGAATATCGCTTCCGAGATCGAGAGCATGGGCGCTGATTCCCTCTGCATCAAGGATATGGCAGGTCTGTTAACTCCGTATGCGGCTACTGAGCTTGTTACGGCATTAAAACAGGGTACAAAGCTGCCGATCGACCTGCACACGCACTATACCTCCGGTGTTGCTTCCATGACATATTTAAAGGCTGTGGAAGCAGGCTGCGATATCATTGACTGCGCAATGTCTCCGCTGGCTCTCGGTACATCCCAGCCGGCAACTGAAGTTATGGTTGAGACATTCCGCGGCACCAAGTATGATACTGGCTATGACCAGAATCTGCTTGCAGAGATCACCGATTACTTCACACCGATCCGTGAGGAAGCTTTAAAGAGCGGCCTTCTGAACCCGAAGGTTCTCGGTGTAAACATCAAGACGCTCCAGTATCAGGTACCGGGCGGAATGCTTTCCAACCTTGTTTCCCAGTTAAAGGAAGCTGGCCAGGAAGACAAGTACCGCGCAGTGCTTGAGGAGATCCCGAGAGTAAGAAAAGACTTCGGTGAGCCGCCGCTTGTAACTCCGTCCTCCCAGATCGTTGGTACACAGGCTGTATTGAACGTTCTTGCCGGCGAGAGATATAAGATGGTTCCGAAGGAGTCCAAGAAGATCATGATGGGCGAATTTGGTAAGACGGTAAAACCGTTCAACAAAGAAGTCCAGAAGAAGATCATCGGCGATGCAACTCCGATCACCTGTCGTCCAGCAGACCTGATCGAGCCGCAGCTGCCGAAATTCGAGAAGGAATGCGCACAGTGGAAGCAGCAGGATGAGGATGTATTATCCTATGCTCTGTTCCCGGCTGTAGCAAAAGACTTCTTCGAGTACCGTGAAGCCCAGCAGACGAAGGTTGACCAGAAGACTGCAGACAAAGCAAATAAAGCTTACCCGGTATAATTTTGCAGTAAATCTGAAGTGTAATTGACGAAAAAACATGAGGCCCGGCGTTTCCATGAGGAGATGCCGGGCTTTTGTGCTGTCATGCATTCGAAAGAAACTGGCGGTGGAAGCTTCTGCAGGTTATCGTTTCTTTTTTAAGTTTTTATTAAGAAAATGCGGCAATATTTGGAATTTGTGTGAAGTTTCTCCTGCGCGGTTGACAGAAAAGTGCCTTTATCATTATAATGGATATGATGTCGATTTTATGCAAAATTTCACGAAACCGGCAGTGGGAGAGAAGAAAAACATGACAAAGAGACAAAAAAGATTTCTGGCGCTGATGCTGGGGGCGGTCCTTTTGGGAGATTGTGCGGCTCACACCGGAACGATGATATCCGGGCTGTCTTCCGTATACGCGGCGACAGGCTCGGCGACAGTAAATGCCACGACTCTGAATGTGCGGAGTACACCGGGGACGACGGGATCTATCGTAAAAAAACTTGCCTACGGAGCTGCTGTGACCGTGGTTTCCGAGACAACGGGATCCGACGGGAAGATCTGGTATAAGATCCAGTTTTCCTCCGGTTCAGGGACACAGGGAGGCTATGTCCGTTCAGACTATATCAAATTCCCGGTATCCTACAGCTATGACGCGAACTTTGAGAGCTATTTAAACAGCCAGGGATTCCCGGAAAGCTACAAGACGTCCCTGCGGACCCTTCACACGGAACATCCGACCTGGGTCTTCCAGGCCCAGAAGACGGGGCTTAACTGGAGCGATGTGATGGAGGCGGAAGGAGCAGTCGGAACGAATCTGGTATCGAAGGCGAGCATTTCATCCTGGAAATCCACAGACTACGGCGCTTACGACTGGAATACAAGCACCTGGACCGGATTCGACGGTTCTTCCTGGGTGGCGGCATCCAAGGACATTGTCGCCTACTATATGGATCCGAGAAATTTCCTAAACGATACCTATGTATTCCAGTTTCTGCATCACGCCTTCGACAGCAATACCCAGACGAGAGCGGGACTTACGAGCCTGATCACGGGAACATTCCTGGAAAAGACGCCGGAGGAGACGACGGCAGCCCAGAGTATCCAGGAGACTTCGGGGGCCGGTACAGCGGCAGTCATAAACAATACAACGAATACTGAAGATTCCGGCTCCCTGCAGCAGGGGGAAAACTACGGACCGGGAATGAGTTCTGGAACGTCCGGCGGAAGTCCTTATGGAAGCGGCAACATAAGCTCTGGCAGCGGAAATCAGGGTGTGAGCCTTGAGGGGCCGGGTTCTACGGTGAGCTCCACGATCAGCCGGAGAAAGATGTATACAACGGCACTCCCGGAGGTAGAGTATGGTCCGGGAATGGACGCGTCTGCCATCACCGATGACAATACCGGCGCGTCAAACACTTCACCGGTACCGACGGGACAGACTTATGTGGATATTATTATGAAGGCGGCGGCCCAGACTGGCGTCAACCCGTATGTCCTTGGCGCTATGATCCTTCAGGAGCAGGGGATAGGTAAATCCGGAAGTATTTCAGGAAAGACCTCAGGCTATGAAGGTTACTATAATTTCTTTAATATCGGCGCTTTCGCCTCCGGCTCCATGTCAGCCATCACGAGAGGTCTCTGGTACGCGTCCCAGTCTGGAAGCTACGGAAGACCGTGGAATTCTATCGAGAAGTCCATCATCGGCGGCGCGACCTACTACAGTGAGAATTTCCTGAAAAATGGACAGGATACCTTCTATTTAAAGAAGTTTAATGTGCAGGGCAGCAGCCCTTACAAGCATCAGTATATGACAAACGTGGAAGGCGCGGCCGGAGAGGGCGCGAAGCTCGCGAGAGCCTATACGGATGAGATGAAGAAACAGGCGCTCGTGTTCAAGATCCCGGTATTCAACAATATGCCGGAAACTGCCTGCGCAAAGCCGACCGTAACGGGAAGCCCGAACAACAAGCTGTCAGGAATCACCATCGACGGATATTCCCTGACACCAACCTTCAATAAAGATACGGAGAAGTATGATCTCGTTGTGGACTCTTCTGTTTCCTCTGTAAATATCCGTGCAACGGCAATCGACTCCAAGTCAACAGTCAGCGGAGCGGGATCGATCAGCCTCGGAAGCGGAACGACGATTGTGAAGATTCAGGTGAAGGCAGAGAACGGTGATGTCCGCACATACCAGGTTTCCATTGCGAAAAGAAACGGAAACGGCAGCACCACCGTAGTTTCCCCGTCGACAGGAAGCTCCACAGGTTCTTCGACCTCGGGCTCTACGCCGACCGGATCTACAGTAGGACCTGGCGGATCGACCGGAACATCGAACAGCGGAAGCAGTTCCGGAACCACCGGCCCTGGAAGTACAAATTCCGGATCACAGAGCTCTTATCCGGAAGGCGCATCCGGGTCTGGAAAGCTAGTGACGTCATCGACGGGAACGAGTGGTTCTTATCCGGAGGGCGCGACCGGCAGCGGAAAACTTGTGATCGGTAACTGATATGGGAATATCTGGTCATAATAAGATCCATTTCTGGAAAGACTATGCTTAGAAGTACAGGTGGAAATTATGAAAACAAGATAATGCCCAGCCTGGAAAAAGCTGGAATAGGAGATAAAGAAATATGAATAAATACATGAAAAAACTGGCGGCGGGGCTGTTGACGTTCGCGCTGATGGTCATGCTGCTGCCGGCTGGCGTGGTGGTTTCATTTGCGGCCAGCGGAAAACTTTCGTTTTCCGACCCGACCGCTTCGGTGGGAGACCAGATATCCGTCACGATGAAGATTGCCGCGGACGCAGCACTCGGTTCCTCCGATGTGATGCTTCAGTATGATGCGGATGCCCTTGAATTTGTCAGCGGTACGAACTCCAATGGCGGAGCAGGATCTGTCCGCGTCATCGGTTCTGCGGAGGCTGCGGACCAGAAGACGTTCAGCTTTACATTAAAATTTAATGCCTTGAAGGCTGGAACTTCCTCTATCACGGTGAAATCCCAGGAAGTTTACGATGCCGACTCCAAAGCAGTGACTCTCGATCATATTGGAAGCTCTTCCGTAAAGATCAATGCGGCGGATACTTCTTCCAAGGACGCGTCCTTAGCGTCCCTCACGATCTCACCGGGTACTTTAAAACCTGCGTTCTCCGCGGATGTGACCGAGTATACCGCTGCGGTTCCCAGTGATGTGACATCCATCACGGTCAGTGCGCCGGCAAAGGACGGCGGCGCGAAGGTGGCTGTCAGCGGAAATGATGATCTCCAGGACGGAGAGAACACTATCACCTGTACCGTAACAGCGGAGGATGGGGAGACAACAAAGACCTACACCATCATGGTCACAAAGTCTGACGATGCAGCGGCTTCCAACAGTGAGACAGATGCGGGTTCTGCAGAGACAAACGCAGGAGTCATCGGTGAGGACGGCAGCTGGACTGTTGCGGATACCTTTGATGATTCTGAACTTCCGTCAGGATTTACAGCGACGGAGATCGAGTATGAGGGCAGAAGCGTAAAGGCAGCTACAGATGACTCTGGAATGACCTTACTTTATATGACAGATGATTCCGGCAACGGGGACTTCTTTGTATACAACAGCGAGACAGGCACTTTATCTGCTTATGTAGTCGTGAAGATGGCAGAGAAGACAGTCGTAGTGCTTCCGCCTGAGTGCATCCCGGAGGGAACAGCACTCCCGGACGGTTTTGCCGAGTGCACCATCGATATCGGAGATCACACAGTCCACGGCTGGATCTGGAAAGACAGCGGAGATTCCGCACCGGAGTATTGTGTCGTTTACGGACGTAACGAGAACGGTGAGGAAGGCTTCTACCGCTACGATCAGAAGGAGATGACGCTCCAGCGTTACTTCCAGGATCCGGACGCAGCAGATGCCCGCAGCAAGTACTTAAAGGTTGCTGAGGATTACAACAGTCTGCTTAAGGATTACGAGATCCGCGGAATGTTCGTGATCGGGCTTTTTGCACTCAGTATTCTCTTAGTGATCATCATTATCGTTCTCTTACTCAGAAAGCCGAAGGCACCGAAGAATCCGGGCCGCGGCGGATATGATGACGATTACGGTGACTACGAGGGCGGACGGAAAAACAGAAAGTCCGAGCCGAAAAAGGCGCAGAAGACCGGAAAGTCCGAGAAAGCGCCGGAGAGAAGAGCTGCGTCCAGACCGGCTGCCCGCGGGGAAGAGCTTTTCGATGAGGAAGAGGAAGAAATCCAGATCCCGCGAAGAAGACCGGAGGCAGCCGAGACATGCCGGCCGGCAGCGAAGAGACGGGAAGCTGTGAGGACAGAGAATGTTCCAGAGAGAACAGACACTCCGGAGAGACCGGTGAGAAAGAATGTGGCGGATATGGAAAAAGATCTGTCAAAGAACCTCGCGAAGGAGGCCGCGAAGGCAGCGCCGAAAGCGGCACCGGCTGAGAAGAGGAACGAGGATGACGATGACTTCGAGTTTATCGATCTGGATCTGTAAAAGAGTATAATAAAAATGCCGTGAGAGGTAAAAGCAATCTTCTCACGGCATTTTTCGGTTGTCGCGTACTCGAAACAAACTATTGGCAACAATTTTTCAGCGGCATCAGAACGGTATATCAGATCGATTTAAAAAGAAAAATTTGGATGAAAAAGAAAAAGGTCTGATTTCTGCTGAAACTCAGACCTTTTCTCTCATACGGAGCAAATTTGTAATTACCGGTTCATCTCACTGACAGGTCCTGTGGAATGATGCTCATGGATGATCCGGTCGATTTCCTTGAAGTCAGAGGACGGGAGGTCGCCCGGAACGGTGTTCTTGACGCTGGATGTGGCGTTTCCGAACTGCATGGCCTTTTCCGGATCTCCATATTTTAAGAGACCGAAGAGAACACCGGCGACATAGGCATCACCGGAACCGATGCGGTCGATCACATCGATATCGTTGTACGGCGCTTCCGTGTAAAATTTATCGGAGCGGGCATCGTAGACGATGGAGGTGAAGTTGTGTTTTCTTGGACTGATGACCGTGCGCTGGGTGGTGGCAACGATCTTTACGCCGTAATCAGTGGCATAGCTCTTCATGATATCCTTCAGGTCACCGGTCTTCTTGAACATGCGGCGGCTTGTCTCCTCAGATACGAAGAGAACATCGACTAACGGAAGGATCTCCTCGATGGTTTTTCTCGCTTCCTCCTCACCCCATAAGTTCGCACGGTAGTTTACGTCGAAGGAGATCGTAGCTCCGGCAGATTTGAACCTTCGGATCAGCTCCACAGCGACATTCTGCATGTTCTGGCAGAGAGCCAGGGAGATTCCGCTTGTGTGGAACATTCTCGCGGAGTGGTAGATGTCCTCCGGGATCTCGCTCATCTTGATCCTTGTGACGGAAGCCTGGTGGCGGTCATACACGATCGTAGGCTTTCTCGGAGCGGCGCCCATCTCGTAGTAGTAGAGACCGAGTCTTGCGTCCGGCGTATCATCGTAGACCAGATAGTCATCGGATACTCCGACAAAACGGATCCTGTTCTTGATAAAAGTTCCGAGCTCATTCTGCGGAAGCTTGGAAACGATACCGGTACGAAGTCCCAAAAGGGCAACGCCGGAAGCAACGTTGAGTTCTGCTCCGCCGGCACGTTTTTCAAAAATATCGCCATCGACGATGCGGGCATGGCGCGGCGGGGAGAGACGCAGCATAATCTCGCCAAATGTGATCAGATCGAAAGAATTCTTATCCATATCATTTCCTCCGGGTTCTATATGTTTTGTGAAATTTTTAGCATACTATACTCACAGTATAATCCCAGAAACGGAATTCGTCAAAGGATTTTCTGTGTTTTTCGCCTATAATTTTCAAGAAAACTGAAAGAACCGACCGGAATGCAGATGCAGGAATCAATTTGATGGAAACATGAGAAAAACATGTGAAATTCCCCCTTTAATTCTTCGGAAAAATGTGATAGTATTAAATATTATATATAACAGTTCGATATCTGGTCCTGCTGGAAAATGGCAGGAGTTAAAATAATAGAAGAAAGATGTACGGGCATGTTATTGAAAAAACGAAATGGAGGAATTGATATGGCTGAGAATATGACACCGGCTGAGGAAACAAAAGAAGTAGTTTCCAAAAACTTTATCGAGCAGGAAATCGATAAAGATCTTGCGGAAGGAGTATATGACCATGTCCAGACCCGGTTCCCACCGGAGCCAAACGGCTACCTTCATATCGGACATGCAAAATCGATCATCTTGAACTCCGGTCTCGCAAAAGAGTACGGCGGAAAGTTCAATCTTCGTTTTGATGATACGAACCCGACGAAGGAGAAGACGGAGTTCGTGCACTCCATCACGGAGGATGTAAAGTGGCTCGGAGCTGACTTTGAGGACAGACTGTTCTTTGCTTCCGACTACTTCGATACGATGTACGAGTGCGCTGTAAAGTTAATTAAAAAGGGAAAAGCTTTCGTCTGTGATCTCACTGCTGATCAGATCAAGGAATACCGTGGTGACTTCACAACACCTGGTAAGAACAGCCCGTACCGTGACCGTTCTGTCGAGGAAAACCTCCGGTTATTTGAGAACATGAAGAACGGCATGTACAAGGACGGAGAGAAGGTTCTCCGCGCAAAGATCGATATGGCATCGCCGAATATCAACATGCGTGATCCGGTCATCTACCGTGTCGCTCACATGACACACCACAATACCGGTGACAAGTGGTGCATCTATCCGATGTACGACTTCGCTCATCCGATCGAGGACGCGGTTGAGCACATCACACACTCTATCTGTACTCTTGAGTTCGAGGATCACAGACCGCTCTACGACTGGGTCGTAAGAGAGTGCGAGTTCGAGAACCCGCCGCGCCAGATCGAGTTTGCGAAGATGTACCTGACAAACGTGGTAACGGGTAAGCGTTATATTAAGAAGCTCGTTGAGGATGGAATCGTAGACGGCTGGGATGACCCGCGTCTTGTAACGATCGCAGCCCTCAGAAGAAGAGGATACACACCGGAAGCTCTGAGAATGTTCGTAGAACTCGTGGGCGTTTCCAAGGCAAACAGCTCCGTAGACTACGCGATGCTGGAGTACTGTATCCGTGAGGATCTGAAGTTAAAACGTCCGAGAATGATGGCTGTCCTTGATCCGGTAAAGCTGATCATTGACAACTATCCGGAAGGACAGACAGAGATGCTGAGCATCCCGAATAACCTTGAGAATCCGGAGATGGGCGAGCGTGAGGTTCCGTTCTCCAGAGAACTCTATATCGAGCGTGAGGACTTCATGGAGAATCCGCCGAAGAAGTATTTCCGCCTTTTCCCGGGCAACGAAGTACGTCTCATGGGCGCATATTTCGTGACATGCACAGGCTTTGAGAAGGACGAGAACGGAAATGTGACAGAGATCCACTGCACATACGATCCGGAGACAAAGAGTGGTTCCGGCTTTACCGGCAGAAAGGTAAAAGGAACGATCCACTGGGTATCCGCTCCGACAGCCGGAAAGGTAGAGTGCCGTCTCTACGAGAATATCGTCGATGAGGAGAAAGGCAAGCTGAACGCTGACGGAACCCTGAACTTAAATCCGAACTCCAAGACAATCACAACTGCCTATGTAGAGCCAAAACTCATGGAAGCAAAGGCATATGACAGCTTCCAGTTCATGAGAAACGGTTACTACTGCGTAGACTGCAAGGACAGCAAGGAAGGACAGCCGGTATATAACCGTATCGTTTCCTTAAAGAGCTCCTTCAAGCTTCCGAAATAAAGATTTATGGAATTGATCGTACCGTTAAACGTACAGGGGGGGAGACCCTTGTACGAACAGATCTATCAGTATATCAAAGATGAGATCCGAAAGGGCAATATCAGGCCGGAAAAGCAGCTCCCTTCATCCAGGGAGCTTGCGAAGAGCCTGAAGGTCAGCCGGAGCACAACGCAGCTCGCCTACGAGCAGCTGGTGTCCGAGGGCTACCTTGAGGCGGTTCCGAGAAAAGGCTATTTTGCGGCGTCACTGGACGGAATCTTTCCGCCGGTGGCGCAGTCTGTTGCTGCCCGGCCGGATCAGAAAAAAGAGCTGTCTTTGGGCATGGAAAAGGAAAGTGTCCGGGGGCAGCTTTTTCGTGAAAAATTTGAAGTCGATTTTTCTCCCAGAGGCATCGATCTGGAAGGATTTCCCTATGCGACCTGGAGAAAGATCAGCCGCTCGGTCTTAAAAGAAGAGGACCGGGAGCTGTTTTTGAAGGGAGAGCCCCAGGGAGATCTGATCCTCAGGGAGGCGATCCGGGAGTATCTCCATGCAGCCCGCGGCGTAAACTGCGATGTTTCCCAGATCATCATTGGCGCGGGAAACGAATATCTTCTGATGTTGCTTTCCCAGATCATCGGAAGGGACGCGGTGATCGCCATGGAGAATCCCACCTACCGCCAGGCATACCGGGTGCTATCCGGTGTGGGACATAAGGTACTGCCGGTGGGGATCGATAAGAATGGATTCTGCGTGAAGGAACTTGAGGGGCAGGATGTACAGGCAGCCTATGTGATGCCGTCCCACCAGTTCCCGACAGGAACCGTAATGCCGGTGAGAAGAAGACAGGAGCTCCTTTTCTGGGCGGGAGAGCAGCCCGGAAGATACCTGATCGAGGATGACTATGACAGTGAATTCCGTTACAAGGGAAAACCGATCCCGGCACTTCAGGGGATGGACCAGAACGGATGTGTCATTTACATGGGAACATTCTCGAAGGCCATTGCTCCGGCAATCCGTGTGGGATATATGGTGCTGCCGGAGGCGCTGCTGTCGGTATACCTGGCGAAAGGAAGATTTTATTCCTCCACCGTGTCCAGGGTCGACCAGAGGATCCTGGCGAAATTTATTTCCGGCGGATATTTTGAGCGCCATCTGAACAGGATGCGCGAGATCTATAAGGGAAAACATGACGTGCTTTTAGGGGAATTAAAGCCGCTGGAAAAGCGGTTTGAGATCACAGGAGAATTCGCGGGACTTCATGTGCTCTTAAAAGACAGGAAGAAGGAGCCGGAACAGCAGCTTTTAGAAAAAGCAGCAGAAAAAAAGGTCCGCGTCTACGGACTTTCCGGGTTCTATATGGAGAGAGCGCAGGCGAAGGAGATGAGTACGATCGTTCTCGGATATGCAGGACTCACGGAGGAGGAAATCCGAAAAGGAGTAGACCTTTTACGGAAAGCTCTTGAGTAAAGAATAAGCGGATTGGATAGAAGAAAGCTGGCATGCAAAGACGCGCGCCAGCTTTTTTCGGACTTAAGTCAAGATTAGGTTTTACAGACAGCTGCACTGGGGGAGAGATTGGGACAGGGCATATGCTTGTGACCAGGCGTGCATGGGAACAAAGCGCAAAAAAACGGGATACGCATCCGAAAATGCGTATCCCAAGGATTGATTCCGTTTACTGGAACACATCATGCTTCTCATATCCGAGATCGGCGGAGAGGGATGATGCGTAGAACTGTACGAGATCTTTCTGGGTGTCAAGAAACTCCGGAGTATCGACCCGGATCTCCGGGGCGATGATTCCAATGGAACCGGCGAGTTCACCGTCGGAGTTGAAGACCGGTGCCCCGATTCCAAGGGCGTCGGTGACATACTCTCCGTGAGTGATGGCGTAGCCATCCTGGCGGATCTTTTTTAATTCCTCGCGCAGGTCATCCGGGCGGACATGAGGGAAAGCCTGATCGTGGAGAATAATGTTTTTGAAGTATTCGTCGATGAAGGCCGGTGTCTGCCATGCGAGGAGGACCTTGCGGATCGCGCCGCAGTGCATATACATCTCATATCCGAACTCTTCAACAACTTTTAAGTGGCTCGGACCATCTACCTTTTCAATCACAAGTCCCTTATTTCCCACTGGAATTACGAGGTATGCGTCTTCTTTTGTCTGTTTTGCCAGCTGTGCCAGGATACCGTGGGCGGCATCCTGGAGACGGATCCCTCTTGCAGCGGCTTTTCCCAGAGGAATCAGCGCCGGGCCAAGACGGTAGGTGTGGGATCTGTCGTCGCGGATCACATATTTCTTCTCACAGAATGTCTGCAGAATCCGGTGAACCGTGCTCGGGGGCAGATCCATCGCCTCCGCCAGTTCCGCGATTGAGAAATTGCGGTTTTTTTCTTTCAGGACTTCCAATAGCTCCATGGAGCGGAGAAGACTTTGTATCATTCGGTTTTTCCTTCCTCCGTATCGTCCTCAACTACAACGGAGGATGTTTTTTCTTCCGGTACGTTTTCCTCTTTTACAGAGTCTTTTTCGTCTGTGGGTTCCGGACATGCCGTCTCTTCGGAATCTTTAGTCTCTTCTTTTTTTACGGAATCATCCGCAGCGTTTGTGTCTTTTCCGGAATTGATCGTAATATAAGTTCTCTCTGGAGCAGGTTCCGTCTTTTCTTCTGTTTCCTCAGAAGGGGTCTCCTCTTCCTCGTATTCATGAAAATCCTGGTCCAGCTCATCGTTGAAGGATTTTAATTTCAGATAGTAGGAGATACCGGCCGCAACTGCGCCGCCGAGCATCGCGCCAAATGCGATAAGAAGGCCTGATTTCTTTTTTGACATGGTTTATTCTCCTTTCCGCTGCATTACGCGGTTCCGAAAATCTGAGGATTCCGCCTGCAGCCGCCAGTCTGCTATTTATAATCATAATCGAATTCCAGGGAAAATGAAAGACATAATTATGAAAAAAGTTAAAAAAATGTATAAATTATTCAAGTAAATTGCCGGATTTCACCAGAAAACGGGAACTAGACAGCACAGCGGCATGCAGGCCCGCAGAGAGGTTCACAAATTTTTCATAAAATAATTAGCACTCGTGACTTGACAGTGCTAACAACATGTGCTATAACATGACTTGTGACGAGGGGTCAGGGAAAAGACCTGAGTCAGACTGAAGAAGATAAAAATGAAAAAGAATTGTGACTGAAATTACAGGATAGTCGCAAGAGCTTGTAAAATGACAAGGAGGAGTCAGTAATGAAATTAGTACCATTATTTGACAGAGTTGTTTTAAAACAGTTAGTTGCAGAAGAGACCACAAAATCCGGTATCGTTCTTCCGGGTCAGGCAAAGGAAAAACCGCAGCAGGCAGAAGTGATCGCTGTTGGTCCTGGTGGAGTTGTTGACGGCAAAGAGATCAAGATGCAGGTAAAACCGGGCGATAAGGTAATCTACTCCAAGTACTCCGGAACAGAAGTAAAGGTAGAGGAAGAGGATTATATCATCGTTAAGCAGAATGATATCCTTGCAGTGATCGAATAATCGGAGAAATTATATCCGGGACCGCGTGTGCGAAGCACTCAGGGCGGTCTGAAATTCAGAATTCAGAACGAAGTAACCGGAAAATGGTTACAGGAAATCTTGATTGGAGGAATTTTAACATGGCTAAGGAAATTAAATATGGCGTTGAAGCCAGAAAAGCTCTTGAAGCTGGTGTAAATAAACTTGCTGATACTGTCCGCGTAACGATCGGACCGAAAGGAAGAAACGTTGTTCTCGATAAATCCTTCGGCGCTCCGCTGATCACAAACGATGGTGTTACCATCGCGAAAGAGATCGAGTTAGAAGACCCGTTTGAGAACATGGGCGCACAGCTCTTAAAGGAGGTTGCCACAAAGACAAACGACGTTGCCGGTGATGGTACAACAACAGCTACCGTTCTTGCACAGGCAATGGTAAACGAAGGTATGAAGAACCTGGCCGCAGGCGCTAACCCGATCGTATTAAGAAAGGGTATGAAGAAAGCCACAGACGAGGCTGTCAAAGCAATCGCAGAGATGAGCGAGCCGATCAGCAGCAAAGACCAGATCGCAAGAGTTGCAGCAATCTCTGCAGCAAGCGATGAGGTCGGTGAGATGGTTGCAGACGCAATGGAGAAGGTTACAAACGACGGCGTTATCACCATCGAAGAGTCCAAGACAATGAAGACAGAGCTTGACCTTGTAGAAGGTATGCAGTTCGACCGTGGATACATTTCCGCATATATGTGCACAGATATGGAGAAGATGGAGGCAACTCTTGACGATCCGTATATCCTGATCACAGACAAGAAGATCGCTAACATCAACGATATCCTTCCGCTCCTTGAGCAGATCGTAAAGACAGGCGCAAAGCTTCTTATCATCGCTGAGGATATCGAGGGTGAGGCTCTCACAACTCTTATCGTCAACAAGTTAAGAGGTACATTCAGCGTTGTAGGTGTTAAGGCACCGGGCTACGGCGACAGAAGAAAAGAGATGTTAAAGGATATCGCGATCTTAACAGGCGGTACTGTGATCTCCGATGAGCTTGGTCTTGACCTCAAGGATGCTACAATGGAGCAGCTTGGCCGTGCAAAATCCGTTAAGGTTCAGAAAGAGAACACCATCATCGTTGACGGTCTCGGCGACAAGAAAGAGATCGCTGACAGAGTTGCCCAGATCAAGGGTCAGATCGAAGAGACAAAGTCCGACTTCGACAGAGAGAAACTTCAGGAGAGACTTGCGAAACTTGCTGGCGGTGTTGCAGTGATCCGCGTAGGTGCTGCTACTGAAACAGAGATGAAGGAAGCAAAACTCCGTATGGAAGATGCTCTTGCAGCTACGAAGGCAGCTGTTGAGGAAGGTATCATCGCAGGCGGCGGATCTGCTTATGTTCACGCAGCAGAGAAGGTTGCAGCCGTTGTAAATGAGATGGAAGGCGACGAGAAGACAGGCGGAAAGATCATCTTAAAGGCTCTTGAAGCTCCGTTATTCCATATCGTATCCAACGCAGGCCTTGAGGGCGCTGTGATCGTTAACAAAGTTAAAGAGCTCCCGGTTGGCCAGGGCTTCGATGCTTACAATGAGATTTTTGTTGATATGATCAAAGCGGGTATCCTTGATCCGGCTAAGGTTACAAGAAGTGCATTACAGAACGCAACAAGCGTTGCTTCCACACTTCTTACAACAGAGTCTGTTGTTGCAAACATCAAAGAAGAGACTCCGGCAATGCCGGCAGGTGCAGGCGGAATGGGCGGAATGATGTAATCCATCTCCGAAACTGCAAAATTTTAGGAAAATTAATAAAGCCATCGGCGGTTCTGTGAGCCGTCGGTGGCCTTTTTCATGTAACAGGAAATTCCCTGTCATATAAAAATACGAACAGTTCAGGGCATTTTTGAGAGCCTGCTGTTCTGGTATTCCCCGGACCAGGTTACATCCCGGTCGAACCAGGAGAGAGGCGGGAATTCTCTGGCATCCTCCTCGCAGGTAAACTCGATCTCCGCAAGCATGAGACCGGCGAATTTTCCCTCGAAGACATCGAATTCCACAGTGAGATCCTCACGACCCGGAACCGGGATCAGGTAGCGCTTTTTTGTGAGAATATTTCCGTCAGCTTTTGTGAGAAGATGGGTGTAGGCTTCTTTTGTCAGTGGGAGATTATATTCCTCTCTGGCGAGAAGTCCTTTGGATTTGTAGGTGAGGTAGCAGGTATCATCCTCCTTACGTACCCGGATTACCGGCTCTGTGCAGAGGTAGGCCTGTTCGATTTCATGACAGGGGAAAGACTCATAGTTTTCAGGCGGGGTCATGACAAGAAATTTGCGTTCGATTTCCATAATTATGTCCTTTCTGGATTTTCGGCTGCTGCCTGCGCAAGGCGGGAACAGTAACATATTGTAATAAATCATACCATATTGCAAGGAAAAAGTAAGGTCTTTTATTTGCAAATATGGTACAATCATTGTAAGAAAAGTTGCTGTTTATGAATGAAAAATCCCCGAACAGCAACAGGAAAAAGAAAAATATCTGGCAACTGGTCATACTTTGATGATGAAAACAGAAGGAGGAACAGCGTATGTGGACAAGGGCAGAATTAAAAGACAGAGCGAAAATGTGTCTGAGCCGTTATTACTGGGCGGCGTTTCTTGTGAGCCTGATCTTTGCGATCCTCAGTGGATTTGGCGGATCGAACGCGAATACCCAGAGGATTACAAGTTATCTGGAGCAGAATGAATCAGGAAACAGTCAGACCGATCAGAGTAGTCTCATCCCTGGCGAACTGGGAGGAGATGGAAGTCTTAGCGGAAATACTGGGAGTGGTCTTGCCAGCGGGATCGAGCTTGTCCCGGGACTTGGTGATGCCTACGGACCGGGAGCCGGAAATGCCGGATCTATGGTTGCGAGCAACCTGTTTTACCGGCTTTTTGCGGGGGCTGTGATCGTTATTGTGATCATTTCCGTCGTGATCGGAATTTTTGTACAGCCATTGTTTGAGATCGGACGAAACAGATTTTATATGGAGAGCCGCGTGACGGGACAGTCGGCGGGCATTGGAAAACTTTTCTGGGGATTTTCCAACGGATATTTAAAGCTTGTGGGGACCCAGTTCCTTCGGGGACTGATCACAGAGAGTGTTGTGATCCTGGCCAGTCTGTTGGGATTTCTTGTGATCTTGTTTAATGGTGTTGAATGGATCGGTAGTGTATTTTGGGCAGTAATGATATGCGCTACGATAGGAGCTTTTGTTTCTGTTTATTTCCAGTACTGCTATCTGATGGTTCCATATATTCTTGCTGAAAACCCGGATATGAAGACGATGGAAGTTTTAAGACTCTCGAAAGAGATGATGGATGGACAGAAATGGAACGCCTTTGTACTCGGCCTTTCCTTCCTGGGATGGCAGCTTTTAGGAACCCTGCTCTGCGGTATCGGAACCTTCTTCGTTCAGCCATATGTGGATGCAACCTTTGCGGAGCTTTACGCAGTGCTTCGCGGACCATATTCGGGACGCCTGAATGGATTCGGAGGGGAACCGTTTGTACAGAATAACGCGCGTTACGGTGGTCAGTATGTGGAGCCGGACAGTGTGAGAGATGTCGGTGAAAGTGGAAATTACGGTGGTTATGGTTTCTATGGAAATGGAAATGGACAGAACCAGAACAGCGCTCCGGACAGCTGGAGTGATGTGCCGAAGGAGACATATAAGTACAACGGACCGGAGCAGACCATCAATCCGTCTGTTTCAGGGCAGGCCGCTGCAAATGACCGCGGAACGGATGTGAAAAAATCGGAAGGTGGACCGGGACGCGGATATTATCTGAATGGAAAATTTTATTCGTATACGGATGATGAGAAAAGCGAGCAGTAACCTCTGGAAAACTTCCGGAGGCAGATTGGCAAAGAAAGGTGAGAAGTTTTAAATGGCAAAAGTATACGCGTTTGTGGCAGACGGCATGGAAGAGGTAGAGTGCCTGGCTGTGTGTGATTGCTTGAGAAGAGCAAAGGTGGATGTGAAGCTTGTATCCATCATGGGAAGAAAGATGGTGACAGGTTCCCATGGATTTAAGATCGAGGCGGACAGCCTGTTCGAGGAAATCACGGACGATGCTGACGTATTGTTCCTTCCGGGCGGACTTGCCGGAACGAACAATCTGAAGGCGCATGAGGGACTTGCAGAGATGTTAAAAGCCCATGCGACAGCAGGAAAACGCCTGGCTGCGATCTGCGCGGCACCGAGTATCTTAGGGGAGCTTGGCCTCGTGAAAGGCCACCGCGCCACATGCTATCCGGGCTTTGAGACGAAGATGGAGGGCGCGGACTGCAGAGGTGACGGCATCATCACAGACCGCCTGATCAGCACCGGGCGCGGTATGGGCTGGGCAATCGACCTTGGTTTAGAGCTTATCAAACTCCTGGTCAGCGAAGAAGAGGCTGAAAGGATCAAGGTAGCGATCCAATACATAAAATAGCCGTATGTTTGTGTAAATACAGGTATTCATCAGAAAGTTTTGGAATGCCCGGTGCACCAGGGCATTCCTTTTTGGCGCGGCAGGCCGCTGAAAGAATGTCAGGAACAGCAGATACGGCAGTCTGCGCCTGGAAAAAATTAAGGAAAACCGTAAAACCCCTGTGTTTTTCTGGAATTTTTACAATTTAGGTCTGGTCTTTTCAAACGTCTTATGTTATAATTCCAAGCGGTGCTATGTGCGCGTGACGGAGAAGTGATGCCTGCGGGCGGATTTTTCGCTGAGCGGCGGTCATAATGCCGGAAAACGTGTAACGCCAAAAAGCGGCAGTTACGAGATTATACGGGCGGGAAATTTCTATTCCCCGCTATCGATATATTTAAGGAGGAACTCATAAAATGAGCGTACAGGTGGAGAATTTAGAGAAGAATACGGCAAAACTTACAATTGAAGTGCCGGCAGAAAAGTTTGAGGAGGCTGTACAGCACTCCTATAATAAGAATAAGGGTAAATTCAATATCCCGGGCTTCAGAAAAGGAAAAGCTCCGTTCAACATGATCAAAAAAATGTACGGCGTTGGCGTATTCTACGAGGATGCTGTTGATGAAGTGATCGACGCAAGCTATCCGGACGCTGCAAAAGAGAGCGGTCTTGAGATCGTTTCCCGTCCGTCTATTTCCATTGAGGAGATCGAGGAAGGCAAAGCTTTCGTTTACACAGCAGTTGTAGCTGTTAAGCCGGAAGTTACTCTTGGCGAGTACAAGGGCGTAGAAGTCCAGAAGACAAAATCTGAGGTTACAGAGGAAGATATCGAGACAGAGATCAAGCGCGCAAGAGAGAAAAACTCCCGCCTTATCACTGTTGAGGACAGAGGTATCGAGGATGGAGATCAGGTAACGATCGACTTCGACGGTTCCGTAGACGGAAAGAGATTCGAGGGCGGCAAGGCTGAGGACTATCCGCTTACGATCGGTTCCCACACATTTATCGATAACTTCGAGGAGCAGCTCATCGGCAAGAAGACCGGCGAAGAGTGCGAAGTAAACGTAACATTCCCGGCTGAGTACCATGTAGAAGAGTTAAAGAACAAACCGGCTGTATTCAAAGTAAAAGTAAAAGAGATCCAGAGAAAAGAGCTTCCGGAAGCAAACGATGAGTTCGCAAGCGAAGTATCTGATTTCGATACAATGGAAGAGTACAAGAAAGATCTCTCCGAGAAGTTACATGCTGAGAAGGTAGAAGCAGCTAAGACAGCAGACGAGGATAAGGTTGTTGCAAAAGTTATCGAGAACGCAACAATGGAAATCCCGGATCAGATGGTCGAGGAGCAGGTCAACGGTATGGTCAACGACTATGCGCGCAGACTTGAGAGCCAGGGTATCTCCTTCAAGCAGTATGTTGAGATCACAGGCATGACAGCTGAGAAGATCGGCGAGCAGATGAAGCCGCAGGCGATCAAGAGAATCCAGACAAGACTTGTTCTCGAGGCAGTTGTAAAGGCTGAGAACATCCAGGCTGACGATGTTGCAGTTGAGGAGCAGTTCGACAAGATGGCTGCAGACTTCAAGATGGATAAAGAACAGATCAAGGGTATGTTCGGTGAAGAGCAGATGGCACAGTTAAAAGAAGACCTTGCTGTACAGAAAGCGATCGACTTCCTTGTAGCTGAGGCAAAGTTCGTTGACTAAGTAAAGCAACATACTTTACGACTAATCTGCACAGAAAACATGGTGGGGAACGGTCCGACAGTGGATCAGAAACCACATACAGAGGGGGTTGCTGCGGAGAGTTTTTCTGCGGCAATCCCTCATCGGTTATACAGGGATAGTTCCAAAATATGTGAAAAAAGGTGGATTTCTGCCGGGCCGGTCCCAGACACAGGCGACAGATTCACCGGAAAAGTTACTGTTCACGCCTTGCGCAAACAGTAACTGATTTTGCCGATGCTTCGCATTCCGAATCGGCAAAATCCACTACCACCACTGTATTGTACGGAATTTTCAGTTCAGAAAATTCCTACCCGTGTACAGTAACCCGGAAAATGCATAAAAAGGAATACTTTGGTAACAGATATAAAAGAAAAGATGGAGGAAAAAATATGAGCTTAGTACCTTACGTGCTTGAATCTACAAGCAGAGGAGAGCGTTCCTACGATATCTATTCCAGATTATTAAAAGACCGTATCATTTTCCTAGGAGAGGAAGTAAACGATGTGACAGCAAGCCTTGTTGTTGCACAGCTTCTTTTCCTGGAGTCCGAGGATCCGAATAAGGACATCAACCTTTACATCAACAGCCCGGGTGGTTCCGTAACTGCCGGTATGGCGATCTATGATACGATGAATTACATTAAATGTGACGTGTGCACCACCTGTATCGGTATGGCTGCAAGTATGGGCGCGTTCCTTCTCTCCAGCGGCGCGAAGGGCAAACGCTTCGCACTTCCGAATGCTGAGGTCATGATCCATCAGCCGTCCGGTGGAGCCCAGGGACAGGCGACAGAGATCAAGATCGTCGCAGAGCAGATCTTAAAGACAAAAGAGAAGCTCAACAAGATCCTGGCTGCAAACACAGGTCAGCCACTTGACGTGATTGCCCGCGACACAGAGAGAGACAACTACATGACAGCCGAGGAAGCTGCCGCATACGGTCTGATCGACCGCGTGATCTCCGGCCACTAGGACCGGACGGCGCGAAGGCGGAAAACAGTGCCGGAGCGCAGCGAGACATAAAGAATTTAGAATTGAGGTGCGAACATGCCAGTAAGACCAGAGGAAAAGATCAGATGTTCCTTCTGCGGAAAGAATCAGGATCAGGTCAGAAAAATGATCGCCGGTACCAACGGCGTCTATATCTGTGACGAGTGTATCGAACTCTGCAGTGAGATCCTTGAGGAAGAACTCGGAAACGAGGAGGAGAGACCGGATTTCTCCGGAATCAACCTCTTAAAACCGAAGGAGATCAAAGAATTTCTGGACGACTATGTGATCGGACAGGATGAGGCGAAGAAAGTTCTTTCCGTGGCTGTTTACAATCATTATAAGAGAATCACATCGAAGATGGAAAGTGATGTTGATCTTCAGAAGAGCAACATCCTGATGCTCGGTCCGACCGGCTCCGGCAAGACTTATCTTGCGCAGACACTTGCGAAGCTTTTAGGTGTTCCGTTTGCAATCGCAGATGCAACGACGCTGACTGAGGCCGGTTATGTCGGCGAGGACGTGGAGAACATCCTCTTAAAATTGATCCAGGCAGCAGATAATGATGTGAGCCGTGCGGAGTACGGTATTATTTACATCGATGAGATCGATAAGATCACAAAAAAATCCGAGAATGTGTCCATTACCCGTGATGTTTCCGGCGAGGGCGTCCAGCAGGCGCTGTTAAAGATTCTGGAAGGTACTGTTGCAAGCGTTCCGCCTCAGGGCGGCAGAAAGCATCCGCAGCAGGAGCTGATCCAGATCGATACGACAAACATCCTGTTCATCTGCGGAGGTGCTTTCGACGGTCTGGAGCGGATCATCGAATCCAGACTGGAGACAAGTTCCATCGGTTTCGGCGCGAAGATCGTGGATAAGAAAAATACGGATATCAGCAAGCTGTTAAAGCAGGCGATGCCGCAGGATCTCACGAAATTCGGCCTGATCCCGGAGTTTGTGGGAAGAGTTCCGGTTATGGTATCCTTAGACCTTCTGGATGAGGATGCCCTTGTGCGGATCCTCACAGAGCCGAAGAATGCCCTCGTAAAGCAGTACCAGAAGTTATTCGAGCTGGATGATGTGAAGCTGGAGTTTACTCCGGATGCCGTCCACGAGATCGCCCATATGGCGGTTGAGAGAAAGACAGGCGCCAGAGGACTCCGCGCTATCATGGAATCCGTCATGATGGATACGATGTACGAGGTTCCGTCTGATTCCAACGTGGGAATCTGCACCGTGACGAAGGACGCGGTGGACGGAAAGGAAAAACCGGAAGTCGTTTACCGCGACGTGACGGTGCCGAAAAAAGCATTGGCCGGAAGATCCAGAAAAGAGAGTAACGGGGAGATCGCGTAACGGACGGCGTTCCCGTATGAGAAAAATTGTACCTGCAGGACCCGTATCCCGCAGATAAGAGGGGCTGCTGCGCACAGAAATGTCACGGCAGCCTTTTTACACAACAGAAATTTGCCCGTAACTGCTGACAGGCATCGGAAAGAAGCCGGGCAGTTGCGTTCATAGGAGAAATAATGGAAGATAAGAAAATTACGATGCCGGCGGTGGCACTCCGCGGACTCACGATCCTTCCGGGAATGGTACAGCATTTCGACATCAGCCGGGAAAAATCGATCCGCGCCATTGAGACAGCCATGATGGGAAACCAGAAGGTATATCTCGTGACCCAGCGTCATCCGGAGCAGGAAACACCTGCGGTCGCGGATCTGTACCAGATGGGAACGATCTCCCAGATCAAACAGCTCGTGAAAATGCCGGGCGGCATCATCCGTGTGATGGTGGAAGGCGAAAAGAGAGCGGCGCTTCTCACTCTGTTTGAGGAGGGACCGTATCTGGAAGCTGAGGTCGAGGAAGCGCCGATGCTGGAAGAACAGCTTACCGACACTGTGAAGGAAGCCATGAGCCGGATCGTTAAGGAAAAATTAGAGGAATTCGGAAACGCGAATCCGAAGGCTGTGAAAGATTTTATCGGAAGTCTTCTTGTGATCACGGATCTGGAGCAGCTTCTGACCCAGACAGCAAATGAATTTCCGTGGGATTTTGCTGTGAAGCAGGAGATGCTGGAGTGTGATTACTGGAGCCATCTGTATGACCGGATCGTGTACTACCTGATGCGGGAACTCGAGATCCTTATGATCAAGCGGGATTATCAGGGAAAAGTGAAGGAGCACATCGATAAGAACCAGAGGGATTATATTTTAAGGGAAGAATTAAAAGTGATCCGTGAGGAACTGGGAGATGACAGCGGGACGGAAGATGCCGACGGATATATGGAACAGCTGGAAAAGCTGAACGCGGACAAGGAAACGAAGGAAAAGATCAAAAAAGAAATTCAGCGTTTCAAGGGTATGCCGGGAGGAAGTCAGGAGGCGAATGTTCTCCGTACCTATATCGAGACGGTGCTTGAGATGCCGTGGAAGAAGGTCTCAAGGGATAATCAGGATATCATTCACGCGAAAGAGATCCTGGAGGAGGATCATTATGGTCTGGAGAAGGTTAAGGACCGTGTACTGGAATTCCTTGCGGTCCGTGCCCTCACAAAGAAAGGCACAAGCCCGATCCTCTGCCTTGTGGGACCGCCCGGAACAGGTAAGACCTCCATCGCGAGATCGGTTGCCCGCGCCCTCGGAAAGAAGTATGTCCGGATCAGCCTTGGCGGCATTCACGACGAGGCGGAGATACGCGGACACAGAAAGACATACGTGGGAGCGATGCCGGGCCGTATCGCCGATGCAATGCGTCAGGCAGGCGTGTCAAACCCGTTAATGCTTTTAGATGAGATCGATAAGGTCTCTGCCGACTATCGGGGAGATGTCTCCTCAGCACTTTTGGAGGTCCTTGATGGGGAGCAGAACGTGAAGTTCCGCGACCACTATCTGGAGATCCCGCTGGATCTCTCAGGCGTTCTCTTTATCGCGACGGCAAATGATGCGTCGACGATCCCGAGACCGCTCCTTGATCGTATGGAGGTTATCGAGGTATCCAGCTATACAGAGAACGAGAAGTTCCATATCGCAAAGAAGTATCTCATTCCGAAACAGTTAGAGAGAAACGGCCTTACGGAGGAGATGCTTTCCTTCAGCGATAAGGCATTGGAGAAGATCATCCACAACTATACGAGAGAGGCCGGTGTGAGAAATCTGGAGCGCCGGATCGGTGAGATCTGCAGAAAAGCGGCGAGGGAGTTTCTGGAAAAGAAGAAAAAAACTGTGCATATCACAGAGGGAAATCTTCAGAAGTATCTCGGAAAAGAGAAGATCACCTTCGAAAATGCCAATGAGGAGGACGAGGTCGGAATCGTAAGAGGACTTGCGTGGACAAGCGTCGGCGGCGACACACTTCAGATCGAAGTGAATGTAATGCCGGGTGATGGAAAGCTTCAGATGACAGGACAGATGGGTGATGTCATGAAGGAATCCGCGCAGATCGCGCTGACTTACGTTCGTTCCGTGGCAGACCGGTACGGTGTGGAGAGCAGGTATTTTAAGGAACATGACCTGCATTTACATATCCCGGAGGGTGCCGTGCCGAAAGATGGTCCGTCTGCGGGCATTACGATGGCAACAGCCATGCTCTCCGCGGTGACCGGAAAGAAGGTTTGCGCAAGCGTTGCCATGACCGGTGAGATCACATTGAGAGGCCGGGTACTGCCGATCGGCGGTTTAAAGGAAAAGACATTGGCAGCAAGAATGGCACATATGAAGAAGGTTCTCGTACCGGATAAGAACCGTCCGGATATGGCAGAGATCTCGAAGGAGATCACGAAAGGCATGGAGATCGTATTTGTGAAGACTATGGATGACGTAGTACGCGAGGCGTTCGTGTAATGCGAGGCTACAAAGGTTGGCGGCTTTCTGACAGGCCTTGCCTGTTAGAGGGCTGTTGACTCTGGTATGTAAAAACAATGGTAACGGTTCTGAGGGTCTGCGCATGTGCTGCGCCGACTGTAAGAAAGCATAGTTTGACAGGCAGAAATCCCAGCGACAAAGTCATTCTGAAATGGATTTTTGCGTGTGACAAGGAAAGTGCTGAAGTGTTACATACAAGGAGAAATATATGGTAATCAGAAATGTGGAACTTGAGACCGTCTGCGGTGTGACGAGCACACTGCCGGAGAACACGCTGCCGGAGTTCGCCTTCGCGGGAAAATCAAACGTGGGAAAATCTTCCCTGATCAACGCGCTCATGAACCGGAAGGCGCTGGCGAGAACGTCCTCCCAGCCGGGAAAGACCCAGACGATCAACTTTTATAATATCAACGGAGATCTCTACTATGTGGATCTCCCCGGCTACGGTTACGCGAAGGTCCCGCAGTCTGAGAAGGTAAAATGGGGCAGGATGATCGAGAATTATCTCCACAAATCCCAGATGTTAAAGTGCGTTTTCCTTCTTGTGGACATCCGCCACGAGCCGTCTGCCAACGACAAGACCATGTACGACTGGGTCGTTTATAACGGATTCCGTCCGGTCATCATTGCCACAAAGCTCGACAAGATCAAGCGCAGCCAGATCCAGAAGCAGGTAAAACTCATCCGCACCGGTCTCGGCATGGAAAAACAGGATATCCTGATCCCGTTCTCCGCCGAGACAAAACAGGGCCGGGAGGACATCTGGAATCTTATTGACAAGATGGCAGCAGGAGAAGATCTTCTGACCGCCGAGGAGGAGATCCAGGCAGAGAAAGCTGCGGAGTGGGCGGCGAAGAAGGCGGCGAAAGAGGCGCAGCAGAACCTTTAAATTTTAGAAGTACTGAAAAACGGCATCCGCCGCAGAAATTTCCCTGCGGCAGGTGCCGTTTTCGCGTACAATTCAGAAAATTTGCCGGAGGCAGACTTCAAAACGCATATCTTAACCTTTCATCAAGGTCTTCATCACATAAGCGTAGATATCCTGACTCCGCTCCTTCCAGTGGCTGGCCATAGTCTCAGCTTGATCCTTGTCGGGGACGGAGAGGTCGAAGCCGATGAGGACAGATTTGCCTTCCCGGACTTCACAGTGGACGATATAGTCCTGATTTGTGGATTTATAGAAATCGGAGATGACGCCGACCTCGTTTCTTAAGCGGAATTTGTTCTCCTTTAAGTAGCTGTCGATATCCTCGATGATCGCCGGGGAGATATTGTTTCCGAAGAAGGAGAGAGTGTCATCGCCCTCTTTGGTGATCTCATAGCGGGAGGAGTTGTGGGTGGATTCCATCCGGATCAGCCCCGCTTCTTTCAGTTCGTTTAACGCCTGCTGGAGCGTAAAGTATGTCGTATATTCGTGATCCAGAAAGAAATCCGTGAGCTGGGAGTTTGTCAGCGGAAAATTGACGTGGTCCAGCATGTAGAGGATCATTAATTTGTAGAGCGTGATCGGATCAGATAACATACGCAGGGGCTCCTTTGGCAAAAAATCGTTGGTAACGGTGAAAAATACAGTTACACGGAATCCAGTGATCAGGCGGAACCGGTCTTACAGGCAGAACACGGGAAGCTCCTTTTAATCACTGCGAATACATCTATTTTACAGGTTTCCACAGCGGTATTCAAGCCCTTTTTCCTCCATCGTATGAAAAAGGTCGAAATTTGTAGTGAATTTGCTCAGGAAATGTGCTATGATGATACCACGTAATAAATCAGCAGGTCTGAGCATATGCCTGCGATGACCATAAGAAAGTACAGGCCGGCAGCTGGTTCTGACGATGCGGAATCGGAAGCGTTGGCGGAACCTGCAGCCTTCGTACATAATCGGATTATAAATATAAGGTGAAAAATATATGAGAGAACGGATCATGCGCCTTTCCAGAGGAATCGTGGACGCGGAGATGCCGAAGCTGTTTCTGGATCCTGTGAAGATCGAGGAGACTCTGGGGAGCGATACGGTTTATAAAAGAGAGCTATACTTAGCAAGTGAGAACAATTTATATATCAAAGGCCTTGCCTACTCAAGCCACAGCCGCGTGAAGATCTTAAAGAACGCATTCGGGGGCTTAAGAAACCATATTGTCTACGAAGTCGACACCTCCTGGTGCGAGAACGGAGACCTGATCAAGGGAAACTTCACGCTTGTAACAAACAGCGGAGAACTGGAGGTTCCTTTTCTTTTTCGTGTGGAAATGATCGAGTCTGTCCGTGTCCTGTCCACATTAAAATCTATGGATGATTTTGTGGAGCTGGCGAAAAAGGATATGGAACTGGCGCTGCGCCTCATGGAGTACCGGGATTTTACGGAAGCGCCGCTTTTTAAGGATCTGCGGATCCGCACGATCTATGAAGGATTAAGGGGACACGGAAACCGCCAGAATGCGCTGGAGGAATTCTTTCTGGCAACGGGAGTGAAGGAACCCATCGAGCTGACCTTATCTACGGCAAAGAAGGTCTATGACAAGCCGAAGGATATCGTGAATGACAAGGTCGTCCTGCGGAAAAATACCTGGGGCTATCTCTATATGGAAGTCCGCGCTGACGGCGATTTCATCGAGATCCCGAAGAAGGTCATCACTCAGGCGGATTTCGAAGAGGACCGTCTGGATCTGCGATTCAGGATCCACCCGGAGAGGATGCACAAGGGAAAGAACCTCGGTGCGATCCGCCTTCTTACCGTCCACGGTGACACCGTGATCCGGATCGAAGCTATTGGAGAGGAGCCGGATAGAAAGCGCGCTGAGGGCGAGATCAGCAAAGCCGGTGTCTGCCGGTACATGAAACTCCGTGAGGCCTACGAGAGCGGTCTCTACGAGAAAAAAGCTGTCCTCGGAAAGATCCAGAACGAGCTGGATGCCATCCGCGGCGCAAACGGCGGTTCTGTGATCCTGTCCCTCCTGCAGGCGGAGACTTATCTGGACGCGGAGAGACCGGATCAGGCGGCTTTATGTCTGGACGATGCGTGGGATACCGTTTCTGCCCTCAGAGACCGGATCGGAACACTCTATTGTTATTACCAGTACCTGCAGTACCGTCTGGAACCGGACGAGGAGAAGAAGGACGTTGTGGTCCGCCTGTTCAGGAAAAAGCTGGAGGACGTCAACGGCCGGTTCTATCTGCAGCTTTTGCAGTTAAAGATGCTGCCGGAGATGTACGAGGAGGAGGAAGCCCTCGCGGAGAGCTTTAAGATGCAGTATAAGAATGGCTGCCGCAGCCCGTTCCTCTATATTGAGACGGTGCGTCTCTTCGGGAAGAATCCGGAACTCTTAAAGACGATGGATGCCTTTGAGATCCATGCCCTCTACTACGGAGTCATGAATGGCCTCGTGGGGCAGGAGCTGGCGGAGCGGATCTGTGCGCTGGCGCCGGGAGCGAAGTTCTTCCACCGCCTGTATTACCGCCTGCTTGCAAAGCTCTACGAGAAATACCCGACGAAGGACATGCTGACGGCGGTGTGCTGTCTGTTAATTAAGGGAAATGTCCGCGGAAAAGAGAGCTTCTCCTGGTATGAGAAGGGAATCAATGAGGAGATCAGCCTCACAAGGATCTACGAATATTTCCTCTACGCTCTGCCGGATGACTATGAGAAGATGATGCCGCGCCAGGTATTGCTGTACTTCTCCTATGAGTGCGCCCATCTGGACCAGAAGAGCCGTGCAGCCCTCTATGCCAATGTGGCGGCCTATATTCCGCAGGACGATCCGCTCTATAAAAAGTACGAGCGGGAGATGGAAAAGTTTGCCATGGAGCAGCTTTTCGAGTCCCGGATCAACAGGAGACTTGCGGTGATCTACAAACATATCATTTACCGCGATATGATCGATAATCAGGTGGCCCGGGTGCTGCCCGGTATCTTAAAGGCAAACCGGATCCAGGTGAAGGATGCGGCGATGAAGTATGTGATCGTTTCCAACGAGATCCTGACCGGTGAGGATGCCTACCCGCTGCAGAATCAGACCGCCTATGTGCCGTTGTTCTTTGAAGACAGCGTGATCATGTTCCAGGATACCTTCGGAAACAGGTACATGGACGTGGAATATACAAAGGAACCGGTTCTCGATGAGAAGGAACTGGAAGAAAAATGCTTTGAGATGTACCCGGACCACCCGATGTTAAAGATGAAGGCGTGTCTGGAGATCATGGAGAAAAAGGACCTTGAGAAGGAAGATGTGACCGGAATTGAGACTGCTCTGGATACACTCCCGGTGAAGCCGGCCTACCAGCAGAAAATGCTGACGAGGATCATTTCTTACTACCGTGCGGCGCTTCTGGGGGACGATGAGGCCATGGATGCGGAGGGTGGAGCGTACCTCTTAAAACTTGACAAGAGGACACTCTCCAGACCGGAACGTGTGGATGTCTGCGAGACACTGATCGTCCAGAATTACATGGTTCAGGCATACGAGATGATAAAGGAGTTCGGCGAGGAGCAGATCCGTGTGAAACGTCTCGCGGCTCTGGTATCCCAGCTGATCTTAGACCGGATGTTCGAGGAGGATGACCTGCTCCTCCACCTTGCGGGGCGTGTATTTTCGGACGGACACGGGGACAGCGTGATCCTGGATTATCTCTGCGAGCATTATAACGGCAGCGGGGAATCTATGTTCAGGATCCTTGCGGAAGCAGTGAAGACCCATGTGGAGACATACGACCTTGAGGAGCGCCTGCTGGCCCAGTGCCTTTTCTCCGGCTGTGAGAAGCATATGGACACGGTATTTGATCTTTATGCGTCGAGAAAAGAGACCAGTGATGTGATCGTGAAGGCGTACTTTACAGTGAAGTGTACGGAATACTTCCTGCGTGACACAGTCCCGGGGGATAAGGTATTCGCGTATCTGGAAGGCGCGATCCACGGTATGGAGCTTCGGAAGGTGCCGGAGATCTATCTTCTGGCGCTGGCGAAATTTTATTCGACTCTGGCACAGATTACTGAGGAGCAGAAGGCCCTGCTATCCCGGATGATGGATATCCTTTCCGCCAGAGGTATGGTATTCGCGTGGTACAAGGATCTTGCAAAATATGTGGATATGCCGGGCGAGGTCATGGATAAGGAGATCATCGAGTACCATGGACGGCCGGACGGAAGACCGATCTTAAAGATCCGGATCCTGCCGGACGAAGAAGAGTTCCATGAGGAAGAGATGAACATGGTCTATAAAGGGATCTATGTGCGCCAGAAACTCCTGTTTGACGGTGAGATCATGGAGTACGAGATCTGGGAGAATGAGGACGGAAGACTGGTGAAAAAGGCGGAGGGCGAAGTGACCTGCAGCGAACCGGCAACGGGGGATAAAGGAAACCGCTTCACGGCTTTAAATGCCATGAACCTCTATCTCGGAATGAAGGATGACCGGAAATTAAAAGAAAGCATGACAGAATACGTGACGGACAGTCAGATCGCGAAAAAGCTGTTCCGTCTGGCATAATGAGGACAAATAAATGGAGAAACTGATCGTTGGCATCGACCTCTGTGATACCTACACTCAGGCGGCTGTTCTGGGCCGTGAGGAGGCGTGGATGCTCCCGACCGTCATCTGCAGAAAAAAATCCGCGGAAGAGTGGTATGTGGGGGAAGATGCATATAAATATACGCTGGTGGGCGAGGGCGTCATCGTTGATAAGCTCCTAAGTCTGGCGGCAAAAGAAGGAACATCCACCATCGGAGGCGTAAAGTACGGTGGAATGGAACTGCTGCAGAGATTTTTAGGCAGCATCCTCGCCATGGTGCGTGCGGAGTATGCCGGACAGAGGATCGATGAGCTGGTCATCAGCCTCAAAAATTTGGAGATGAAGCTTTTGGAGGGACTTACGGCCAGCGTGGAAGCTCTTGGGATCCCGAGAGGAAATGTCCATATCGCAAGCCACACGGAATGCTTCGTCTACTATGTGCTGAACCAGAGAAGAGATGTCTGGGGCGGTCAGGTTGGCATGTTTTCCTTATCCGATGAGGACCTGCGTTACTATGAATTGAAGGTCACGAGAGGACCGCGCCGGATGACAGCCATCGCGGAGCATGAGGAGCTGGAAGAGGGCTTCAGCCTCAGCGTTCTCGATACAGGCTCCGGGGCAAAGATGGCAGACAAGATCCTGTGCGCCTGCGGAGAGCGGTTTTTACAGAAAAAGATCTTTTCCTCGATCTTCCTGACGGGAAAGGGTTTCGCGAGAACCGACTGGGCGCCGGAATTTATGAAGCAGATCTGTAACCGGAGAAGAGTCTTTGTGGAGACAGCCATCTTCGCAAAAGGTGCGGCCATGAAGGCTGAGGATTACTTAAACGAGAGCGGTTCCGGATCCTTTGTATGTCTCTGCGAGGGAAAATTAAAGTCCACGGTCTCTCTGGAGGTTATGAAGCGGGATACAAAGACGGAGATCAGTCTGGCATCCGCCGGTGAGAGCTGGTACGAGGCGAGAAGTGTGGTGGAAGTGATCCCGGACGGGGAGAAGGAGATCTGCTTTACGATCACACCGCAGCAGGAGCCGAAGAAAAAACGGACCGTGAAGATCCCCCTGGAGGGATTTCCGGACCGCCCGAACAAAACGACGAAGATCCGGGTGGCTGTGGGATTTTTAGATGAGAAGACCATGGTGGTCAAGCTCACGGACCAGGGATTTGGGGAACTGTTCCCGAAAACGGACGCGGTGGTCCGTCAGGAGGTGACATTATGAGCCTGATTCTCTGCAGACAGGAACCGGTAACGGTTCCGCTTTATATCGAGGATCTTGGGATCCATCTCTACTCCTCCCAGGAGCTCTGCTATGTGATCTACAACAATCCGCTGCTGGTGCTGGAGGGATTTATTGATAAACGCCTGACTGAGTTTTTAAGAAGTGAGCTTCGGATGCCGTTTCTCGCGGAACGGGTGGAAAAATGGTTGGACAGCCACGGGGCGACGGAGGAGATTCTGTACCTGATCCTCAAGGAATGTAATTACTATACCCCAAAGGAGCAGGCGGCTTACCGACAGACCGTGAACGGACTGAAAAAACTCTCAGAGGAAGAGTACGAGAAGCGCCGCGCAGATTATTTCTATGGTCTGGATCTTTTCGGAAAAGCGGTCACGATCTACGAGCAGATCTTAGATGGGGCCGGACGCCATCTCTCCGGGGATTTCCGGGGAAAAGTCTGGAACAATATCGCGGCCTGCTACGCGAAACTCTTCTGTTACCAGAAAGCTATGCATGCCTACGAGAATGCCTGGAATGCGAAGCCGGAGGCGGAGTATGTGAAACGCATGTACTTCCTCACGATACTGAATCCGGAGCTTTCGCTTAAGGATAAATTCCGGGAGATGATCGGGGAGGACGATAAGGAAGTCTGGAATAAAGAAGTGGAAGAGGCGAGAGAAGAGGCGGAGAAGGCGCCGGAGACGCTGAAGCTTGCCGCTGTATTTGAGAAAGACCCGGCTTGCCGGATCGCGGCGGCGGGGGATATGCTGAATCAGTGGAAGATGGAATATCGGAGAATGTTATAAGGCAGGTGGCTTGTTTGTTGAGGTAAGATAACGTAACCTTTTTTGTAGGGACGTTTATCTTACCTCTTTTTGATATATGTCAGATAGCATAACTCTTTACGTCGGCTCCTATCTGTCTGAAATAGGAGATACTTTCGGT
>PVMN01000612.1_pt1 | contig 71223 bp, 67 predicted proteins | sample 1853401 | NCBI WGS metagenome assembly PVMN01 (sample SAMN08533510, study PRJNA380276) | Human gut metagenome, whole genome shotgun sequencing project.
CGCGCCCGGTCCTTCTGGGACAGAATGACCTCCTCCCGTCCCGTGGACGACGCCTTCGCCGCCAGCCCCGCCAGCAGCCCTACGTATTCCCCGTCCGGCAATTCCGACAGTTGCTTTAATGCCGCGGCAAAGGCACGCTCCCTCATTTCCTGCTCGGTACTGAGCCGTAAATTGCGCGCCGCTAAGATTGCAGCATGGGAGAGGCGTTCTTCCCGAAGGGCGGACTCCCTCTCGCTGCGCTCCAACAGGGCGGTGCTCTGAATATACGCCTGTTCTTGATAAGCGGAGAGACATTCCTTCGCTCTGGCCCTGGCTTGGGCCAAAATCCGATCTGCCTCAGTCTGTGCATCAGCGATAATCTGCGCTGTAATCGCTTGGATTCCGTTCATTTGCTCCCACCTTTCTCCCTCGTGCTGCTCCTTACAGGGCGTTCATCAGCAGCAATACAGAGGCCAGCAGGGACAGGATGGCGTAAAACTCCACGATACCGCATAGAATAATTCCCTTCGCCCAGTCGTCCGGCTTTTTGGCAACCACATTGATGGCGGCTGCGGCCACACGGCCCTGATAGAGCGCGGAGAGCCAGCCGCCGAGGGCCATGGGGACACAGGAAACAAAGATGGTCAGTCCGTCCGTCACGGAGAGGTCGGTAATGCCGCCGGAAAAAGCGCCCATGGTAAACAGCGCAAAGAACCATATAACCAAACCATACAGGCCCTGAGTACCGGGCAGAACTTGAAGAATCAGGCATTTGGAAAAGTGCTCAGGGGTTTCGCTTAAAACGCCGGTAGCCGCCTCGCCGACCATTCCAGTACCTCTGGCAGAGCCTACACAGCAAAGTCCTACCGCAAGAGCGGCACCCAGAAACGCCAGGCCAATACCGCCAAACTGCGCAATAAAGTCAGCCATATCAATCTTCCTCCTTGATATCTACATATTTAGTGTTGATGAGCAGCGGCCGGAAGGGCTTGCCGCCTTCTTTGTAGAACCGTCCAAAGAACTCCAGACATTGGAGCCGCAGATCGTGGACATAGCAGCCCAGCAGATTCAACATGAAGTTCAGCGCGTTTCCTACCAGGGAGATGATAACGAAGCCTGCCACCGAGCCGCTTACCTCACCCAGGGTATTAAAGACCTGCGCGATGACGCTGCCAGCCAGCATTAGCGCCATAAGGCGCGCGTAGGACAGGATATCACTGAAAAAGCCGGTGGCTCCATTGTATACCGTCCCAATTAAAGCAGTGAGCTTCCCGAAGCCTTTTGCATTCCGGGTTCCCCCGTAGAGCAGCATGAGAAGCCCAATCAAAAGGACAATGGGATATCCGCCCAAATTTCCGATGCCCACCACCGCCAGGGCCACCCCTGCCAAAATAATCCACCAAGTTCCTTCGTCCCACAGCGCATCAGTCCAGGTGCCCGCTTGTACCTTCCGCACAACACTGATGGCCATACCGGTCAGTACCTGCAGCAGCCCCAAGGCCAGAGAACCAATCAGGATAGCCAGCGTATCCGTAAGGGGAGTAAAGAGCGCGGGCAGAGCGGTAAAGGTTGTGTCCGGGCGGATCAGCTTCGCCAGACGGGGGAGAAAGTCACCCAAGAAGCTTCCGGTAAGCGCTCCCATCACAAACGTACTGATCCCGCACAGGATCAAAAGCCCGGCCATATGCTCCATCGTTCCGCTCGGCCGCAGCTTCCTGCGCATAAAAATGCCACCGGCGAGCATGAGAAGCCCGTAAGCCATATCGGCCATCATCATTCCAAAAAAGAAGATGAAAAAGGGAGCCATAAGCGGGTTGGGATCCACCCCGTCATAGGCGGGATAGACATACATGTCGGTGACCATATTGAGAGGGCGGGTGAGCCGGTTGTTTTTGAGCTTGACAGGCACCTGAGGGTATTCGTCCGGCTCCGGATCAGTGGCCTCCCAGGCGGCGGAGTACTGCGAGAGCAGATGCTCTACGTCGGAAAGCTGTTCCGCCGGAACCCAACCCTCCAGAAAAAACGTGGATGTAGAGGAGAGCAGTTTCTCTTTCGCCTCCATACGTTGGATATCCTGCGTCATGCGGTCTATGCAGATCTGAAGCGCGGTCTGGTGGCCGGCCTCCTGTGCCAGCCGAGCCCGGCATGCCTCTAGTTCCTGTGAAAGTATCCTCTGCCGATCCTCAATCTGATCGATGTTTGACCGGGCGGTCCCCTTCCAACCTCGAAAGCTTGTGGCGGTAAAGCCAAAGCTTTTTAAGGCATCCCGCGCGGCTTCCCCTGCTTTTCGGTGACAGAGTACCAGTACATATTGCAGCTCTCCGGCCCGGCCCGCCCATTGCACCTGGCAGAGCTCGGTCGTCTCGGCCAGGGCGGCCTCCACCGCCTGATGACTTGCCAGGCCGGAGAGCGTCCCGAACAGCACTAATACATGTTTCGTAGAAGCGGTATCCAGGGGAACGTCCAGCCCCAGCCAGGGCGTCAGGGCCTCTCTCTGCCCGATAAGCTTGTTCTGTTCAGCACAGATACTGTCGCGCTTTTTTTCAAGCGCGGCAACGCGTTCGACCGTTTCCTCCGCCTCCAGAACTATCTGTCGGTCAAACAGTTCCCGCTCCGTAATTCGGGGCCGGGAGGGGAAGCGACCTTTTTTATTTGTAGGGGAACAGCGCTTCAGCCGCTCCAGCGTGGTGCGAAACTCGTCCATCCTGAGCTGTGCATTTGCCAGCTCCCCGTCGCTCTTTGCGGTAAAGCCCTGCCAGCCTGGATCTGAACTTGGCTGTGTTGGCGCACGAAGTTCGACGCAGCCAAGATGCTGGAGTTTCCGAAGGAGTTCCTCACAGTCGGATGCCATGCCGAAGATACGCAGCCGTTTCATTTTGACAATAGACATGAGTCTCCCACAACCCTTCTGACAATAAGTGCGGCCGCGTCTGCAAGCCGTTCTTCCGCCTGCCTCCGCAGGCCGTCACAGGCACGCCGCGCCTCTGTCATAATCGCGTCTGCACGAAGCTGCGCAGCTTGTTCCGCTTGTGTATCCTGTTCCCGCCTCTGTGCCTCCGCCTCACGGAGCGCCTGCTCCAGTGCGGCCTGCCCCTGCCGCTCCGCATCAGAGAGCAGTTTCTTTGCCTGCTCCACAGCCAGAGCTTGGTATTCTTTCGCCTTGTGTTCAGCCTCCTCGATTTGCTGAACCGCATTTTTCGTCATCATTTCCTCACCGCCTTCCTGCATCTGCATTCCGCACACCCGGCAGTTCTCGAGATATCAGTTGCAGCCTGCCGGGCAGCTCCGAATGGGGCTGCCTGACAGGCTGCAAACTTTGGCACGTATCCTACCCGGGCAGCATAGTTCCGGTATCCAGATATCTCGTGTGCCAGGAGAGCGCCTGCTGGAGATTATGGGGAGTATGGCCCCCATATTTTGCGGCGTCCTTTAAGTATTCGCGCAGAAGCGGACGATATTGAGGGTGCGCACAGCGTTCCACGATCAGTTCCGCCCTTTGCCGCGGCGATTTCCAGCGCAGATCCGCCAGTCCCTGCTCCGTGACAATTACCTGCACATCGTGTTCCGTGTGGTCGATGTGGGAACACATGGGGACGATACAACTGATCGCCCCTTCTTTCGCCACCGAGGCTGTGGCAAAGATGGTCAGTCCCGCATTGCGTGCAAAGTCTCCGCTGCCGCCAATGCCGTTCATCATCTTATTTCCCATGATGTGAGTGGAGTTGACGTTGCCGTACAGATCACATTCAATGGGGGTATTCATGGAGATCAGCCCCAGGCGCCGGACCAGCTCCGGATTGTTGGCAATCTCCTGGGGGCGGATTACCAGCCGCTCCCGGAAGAAATCAATGTTTTCATAAAACAGTTCCAGCTTTTTCTGGGAGAGAGAAACCGCCGTAGTGGAGGCCCCTGCCATCTTTCCCTCCCAGATCAGCTCCAGCGCAGAGTCCTGTACGACTTCGGTATACATGCGCAGGCCGGTAAAGCCGCTGCTTCCCAGACCGGCCAGTACAGCATTGGCCACGCTGCCCACGCCCGACTGGATGGGGGACAACGAGGCCGGCTGCCGGCCGGCTGCCACCTCCTCCTTCAGGAAAGAGATGATGTGCGCCCCGATAGCCGCACTGACCTCGTCCGGCTCTTTAAACACAGGGCAGCCGCCCGGATCATTGGTCACAACGATGGCGGCAATCTTGCGGAAGTCACACGGAATTGCAGCGGTTCCGATGCGCTGTGTGGCATCCGTAAGCGGGATCGGCTCGTGTCCTACTCGGTAGATGTCATGCATGCCGTACAGCTCCAAGGGAAGAGCCTCATTGACCTCCAGAATAATCTGATCCGCCTGGTACAAGAAGCAGTCGGAAGCGCCCACTGCCGCAGACGGGATCACGCCATCCTCCGTGACAGCGGCACACTCCACCAAGGCAAAGTCAATATGCAGACCGCCTCGGTTAATAAACTCCGGCATATGGCTTAAATGCATATCGGAGTAGCCCACTTCGCCCGCATTGATGGCGTTGCGCATGGACTTGTTGCTCTGATAGGGATACCGCATGGACAGCAGACCCGCTCTGGTCAGCTCACCATCTAGGGCATCCCCTACTGAGGCTCCGGTCAGAATGGTCAAGTGGTCGGCCTTTTTCTGACGGGCCAGCTCGTGGGGCACCGCCTTGGGCTCGCCTACCAGGGTGAAGCCGGAGCAGCCAATCACACTTCCAGACTGGATCAGTGCCGCGGCCTCTTCCACGCTCTTGATCTTATCGCGCAGGGATGCAGCAATACGTTCCATATTTCACGCCTCCATACATTACGCCTTTCGGCTGGCCAGCGCGTCCAGGCGGCGATTGCGGAAATAGAGGCAGATGTCGATGGAAACCATGACGATGTTGAGGATGTAGAAATAGAATACATAGGTCAGGTTCTGGGTGACAATCTTGCCAATGATGGCGCTGACGTAGCCTGTCCAGATGAACACCTCAAAGAACAGGCTTTTCCCCTTGGCGGTGCGGGACTTTGCGGACTTATAGACAGACAGCGGCCAGGACAGGCCGAAGCAAATGACCATGATGAGCTCAAAAATCTCTCCCATTTGAATCACCAACGCCGGAAGCCGCCCAAAGGCGCTCCTGGCATCCTTTCTGATAGATTTGAGAGGGGGTTCTCTTCCTCAGGGGCGGCGCCGGACGGTCACTCGATGGACAGCAGCACGGCGCCGGACTTGACCTTGTCGCCGACGGAGACCAGTACGTCCTTGACAACTCCATCCTTTGGGCAGGGGATGGGCTGCTCCATTTTCATGGCCTCCATAGTGCCCAGGTTATCGCGGGCCTTTACGGTGTCGCCGGGCTTGACGTTGATGGCGACGATGGTGCCGGGGATGCGTGCTTTGATTTCCATAATAAGTTCCTCCCTTAATCAAATATCACTGTGCATCGTTTTTACACCATGCCTATGGTGGTGACGAAGATACCGGCGGCAATGGCGGAGGTGATGACGCCGGAGATATTGGCACCCATGGCCACCGGCAGGATAACGGCGAAGGGATTTTCATCCTGGGCGGCGTGCTGGGCCAGCTTGGCGGTGGTGGGCACGCAGGAAACGCCGGCGATGCCGATGGTGGGGTTAAAGTCCTCGCGCTTGGCTTTGTGCACCAAATACATGAGCCAGCCGCCCAGCAGGCCGCCCACCGCGGAGATAGCCAGGGCAAGAATCCCGATGACCAGAATAATGATCACAGTGGGATTGAGAATGGTGGAGGCCTCGCACAGCACCCCCAGGATCAGGCCCAGGAAGAAGGTGCCGAAATAGGAGAGGCCCTCCTCGAGCAGCTCCGTGTACTTGTTGATTTTGGCCTCCTTTACGGCCATGCCGATGAAGAAGGACAGCAGCAGGGGAGCGGCTACGGGCAGCAGCAGGCAGAGGACGGTACAGGTGATGATGATAAACAGGAATTTGGACTTTTGAGAGACCTCGGGAACCTCAACATACATGTCAATGCCGCGGTACTTTTTGGGCACCATCAGCTTGATGATGTAGGGATATCCGCCGTAAGTCAGGCTTAAGTACAGATATGCAATGATGGAGATGGGCACAAACAGCTCAGGAGCCATCATCAAAGAGGAAAAGAGTACCATGGGGCCATCCGCACCGCCGATCGTAGCCATAGCGGCAGACTGCTCCGGCGTCAGCCCAAAGGCCAGTACGCCCGCCGCCAGCGCGGCAAAGGTTCCCATTTCAGCAAAAATGGCGATAATCATGGAGCTCCAGGGCTTTGCCAGCAAAAAGCTGATCTCGCTCCGTGCTCCGATGCCCATGAAGACCAGACAGGCAATCAGACCGTTGGAAAAGGTCAGATTATAGATTGGCTGGAGAAAATTGACCTGCATGGCATCCACAATGGCCGAAGCATCGGAGACAAGCGGGTCCAGCAGCAGATTGCCGACGGTTCCGGAAGTAAGGAACATCATGCCGCAGTTCACCGCCATCATGCCGATTCCCATCGGAACCATGATCAGCGGCTCCAGCGTCCGCTTGAACCCCAGGCAGGCCAAAACAAAGCCGAATACAATGAGGACAATACGGGCCACCGCGATTACGGGTTCCACCGCAAAGAAGGTTCCGATGCCGGGAAACAGCTGCATAAAGAACTCCATGTTACGGCTCCCCCTCTCCGTCGTCCGTCTGGCCCGGGCGGCTGGTCAGCTTGCTGATACCCACGATGATGGCCACCACCAGCAGGGAAATCACCGCCGTCAGACCGTAGGTCATGGCTGTGTATGGAATAATACCCATATCTCGTTTCAACTCCTTACAGCGGCATATTCCCCCGGGGATGGGGCTGCCGCTCCTTATTGATCAGCAGCTCCAGCGCCTCCAGCAGCCGCGCCCTGGTCTCCGAGGGGCGGATGACCAGATCCACGAAGCCGCGGGAGGCCGCCATATATGGCGTGGCAAACTGCTCGGAATAGAGCTGAATTTTTTCCCGGCGGGCCGCTTTCGGATCCTCCGCCGCCTGGATCTCTTTACGGAAGACCACGTTGGCCGCGCCGGCCGCGCCCATGACCGCAATCTCCGCGGTGGGCCAGGCGTATACAAAATCCGCGCCCAAATCCTTGGAGCACATGGCCAGATAGGAGCCGCCATAGGCCTTGCGCAGCACCACGGTCAGCTTGGGCACCTCCGCCACCGAGTAGACATAGAGCAGCTTGGCTCCGTGGCGGATGATGCCGGCGTGCTCTTGGTCGGCGCCGGGCAGGAAGCCCGGTACATCCACCAGGTTGATCAGCGGAATTCCGAAGGCATCGCAGAGCTGGATGAAGCGGGCGGCCTTGTCTGAAGCGTTGATGTCCAGGCTTCCGCCCATAGAAAAGGGCTGATTGGCAATTACGCCCACGCTGTGCCCGCCCAGGCGGCCGAAGCAGGTGATAATGTTGTCGGCATAATAGGGCTGCAACTCCATTACGCTGTCTTCATCTAAAAGGATGCGGACAACATCGTGCATGTCATAGGGCAGGGAGGAGTCGTCGGGAATCACCGTGTCCAGCAGAGGCTGTAATTCCTCATGCTCGGTAAAATCCATTAGGGGGGGCCGAGCCCCTGCCTTGGAGGGGAGATAGCTGAGCAGGCATCGGACCGCTCCCAGGGCCTCCTCTTCGCTGCGCGCGGAAAGGTGCGCCACTCCTGACATAGTGGTATGGGTATCCGCTCCGCCCAGATCCTCCGCAGAGATCTCCTCGCCCGTGGTGGCCGCTACCACCGCGGGACCGGTGATAAACATCTGACTCTCCTTTTCCACCATGACAATCAGGTCCGTCAGGGCGGGGGAGTAGACCGCGCCGCCCGCGCAGGGACCCATGATGGCGGAGATCTGCGGGATACGTCCGGAAGAGCAGGCGTTGCGGTAGAAAATCTGCCCATAGCCGGACAGGGCGTCCACCGCCTCCTGAATGCGGGCGCCGCCGGAGTCGCACAGGCCCACCACGGGGCAGCCCGCCTCCAGAGCCATGTCCATGATTTTACAGATTTTGGCCGCGTGCATCTCGCCCAGAGACCCGCCCTGGGCGGTAAAGTCCTGAGCGTATACAAAAACCGTGCGCCCGTCGATCTTGCCGTAACCGGTAACCACGCCGTCGGCCGGGATGTCCTTATCCCCCATACCGAAGGAGGTACAGCGGTGGCGCACAAAGCGGTCCACCTCTGTAAAAGTGCCGGTATCCATCAGCAATTCAATCCGTTCACGGGCCGTCCGCTTCCCCAGCGCGTGCTGCTTCTCCACCGCTTTAGGGCCGCCGCACCGCAGCACACGGGCCGAATGCGCGTCAAGCTGAGCCAGCTTTTCCGCCGTAGTCATTGTCCTCACTTCCTTTCACACAATTCCAGCAGGACACCGTGGGTAGCCTTGGGGTGGAGGAAGGCGATCCGGGCCCCGCCGGCGCCGTACCGCGGCGTCTGGTCAATGAGCCGGACGCCCTTTTCCTTCAACTCCGCCAGGGCGGCGTCAATGTCGTCCACCCGGATGGCGATGTGCTGAATGCCCTCGCCGTTCTTCTCAATGAAGCGGGCGATGGGGCCCTCCGGGGAGGTGCTCTCCAGCAGCTCCAGCTCACTGTCGCCGCAGGGCAGGAACGCAACAGTCACCTGCTGCTCCTGGACAACTTCCGTGCCCTTGCTGTGCAGGCCCAGCGTCTCCTCATACCACTTCACCGAAGCCGCCAGATCCTTGACCGCGATACCGACATGATCAACTCTTGTGCAATTCATAACCGGGACCTCCTCCACTGATTTGTGTTACAAATTCCTCCGCCCAACGATAGGGGCTCTCTGTCCTGGACTGGAACCGCTCCAGGCTCTGAGCGAACATGGGGCTGTCCAGCAGGGGACGCAGCAGGCGCTGCTCGATGCCCTCCCGCACCAGGGTCAGAAGCTCGCTGCGCAGGCGCAAGGCGCGGCGGCGGGCCAGCTCTCCGTTCCCGTCCAGGAGGAGGTACTGGCGCTCCAGCTCCTCGCAGAGCTCCGTCACACCCGTGCCCTGAGAGGCCGAGACCAGGAGCACTGGCAGCGGGCGCTTCTCATCCTCTCCCAGCTCCAGCATGGCCCGCAGCTCATTGGCCGTTCGATCCGCGCCGGGCCGATCCGCCTTGTTGACCGCGAACAGGTCGCCGATCTCCAGAATACCGGCCTTAATGGCCTGCACATCGTCCCCCAATCCGGGGACATTCAGCACCAGCACCAGGTCGGCGATCTCCATGACCGCCACCTCGGACTGCCCTACGCCTACGGTTTCCAGCAAAATCAGGTCATAGCCGCAGGCGTCCAGTGCGTGGACCGCTCCCGCCGTGGCGGGCGACAGGCCGCCCAGCTGTCCCCGTGTGCCCATGGAGCGGATGAACACCCCGGTATCCAGGGTCAAATCCCCCATCCGCACCCGGTCGCCCAGGATGGCGCCGCCGGTAAAGGGACTCGTGGGATCCACCGCGATGATGCCAACGCGCAGGCCCTTGGCCCGCCAGCACTTGGTCAAGGCGTTGGTCAGCGTGCTCTTGCCCGCCCCTGGGGGACCGGTGATGCCAAAGATGCGGGCCCGCCCGGTGTGGGGCCAGAGTTGGGTGAGGACGGAGCGCGCCATTTCCCCACCCTGTTCGATGTGGCTGATCAGGCGGGCCACCGCGCGTTTATCACCCGTCCGGCCCCGCTCCAGCAGTGCTGCGAAGTCATCCGTCATCCCTGGCACCACAGTGATCCTGCAGGAACTTCACCGTCTCCGCAGTGGGTGTGCCAGGCGTAAAGACCTCGGACACACCGGCCTTTTTCAGCTCTGGAATATCATCTTCCGGGATGACGCCGCCGCCGAACACCAAAATACCGTCAGCCTCCTGCTCTTTCAGCAGCTCGATCACCCGTGGGAACAGATAGTTGTGGGCCCCGGAGAGCAGGGAGAGTCCTACCGCGTCCACGTCCTCGGACACAGCCGCCTCCACAATCTGCTCCGGTGTCTGGCGCAGGCCGGTGTAAATCACCTCAAAGCCGGCGTCACGCAGCGCCCGGGCCACTACCTTGGCTCCGCGGTCATGGCCGTCCAGGCCGGGCTTGGCAATCAGAACCCGGATCTTCTTTTCACTCATCTCAAAGCACCTCCATCGGACGGTATTCGCCGAACACCTTGCGCAGCTCGCCGCAGATTTCTCCTTCGGTGCAGTACACCCTGGCGCAGTCCAGAATATAGGGCATCAGGTTGTCGCTGCCCTCCGCCGCCGTGCGCAGGGCGTCCAGCCGCTGGCGCACCAGTACGTTGTCCCGGGCCGCCTTCATCTCCTGCAGCTTCTTGACCTGGTTGGCCGCCACCGAGGCGTCAATGTGCAGCAGCCCCTTGGCCGGCGGCTCCTCGATGGTGAACTTGTTGACGCCCACCACGATCTGCTCGCCGCTCTCCACCTGGCGCTGATACTGGTAAGAGCTCTCTGCGATCTCTCGCTGGATGTAGCCCTGCTCAATGGCCTTGACCGCTCCGCCCATGGCGTCGATCTTTTCGATGTACGCCTCGGCTGCGGCCTGGAGCTCGTCGGTCATGCGCTCCACATAGTAGCTGCCGCCCAGGGGATCAATGCTGTCAGCCACACCGCTTTCATAGGCAACAATCTGCTGGGTGCGCAGGGCGATCCGCACGGAGTCCTCCGTCGGGAGGGCCAGCGCCTCATCGCGGCTGTTGGTGTGCAGGGACTGGGTGCCCCCCAGCACAGCCGCCAATGTCTGGATGGCCACGCGCACAATGTTGTTGTCCGGCTGCTGTGCCGTAAGCGTGGAGCCGCCGGTCTGTGTGTGGAAGCGCAGCATCATGGAGCGGTCCTTTTTGGCATGGAAGCGCTCCTTAATGATTTTGGCCCACAGCCGGCGGGCCGCCCGGTATTTCGCGACCTCTTCCAGCAGATTGTTGTGTGCATTGAAGAAGAAGGAGAGCCGGCCGGCAAATTCGTCGATGTCCATCCCGGCCTCCAGCGCGGCCTCCACATAGGCGATGCCGTCGGCCAGGGTAAAGGCGATCTCCTGCGCCGCTGTGGAGCCGGCCTCCCGGATGTGGTAGCCGGAGATGGAAATGGTGTTCCACTTCGGCACGTTCTGGGAGCAGAATTCAAAGGTGTTCGTGATCAGACGCATGGAGGGCGCCGGTGGGAAAATGTATGTACCTCTGGCTGCGTACTCCTTGAGGATATCATTCTGGATAGTACCCTTGAGGGCGGAGGCCGGCACTCCCTGCTTCTCGGCGGCTGCAATATAGAAGGCCAGCAGAACTGCCGCGGGGGCGTTGATGGTCATGGAGGAGCTTACCTTGTCCAGGGGAATCCCCTGGAACAGCACCTCCATATCCGCCAGGGAGTCGATGGCCACTCCTACCTTACCCACCTCGCCATGGGCCATGGGGTCGTCCGAGTCATAGCCGATCTGCGTCGGGAGATCAAAGGCGATGGACAGGCCCGTCTGCCCTTGCTCCAACAGATAGCGGTACCGCTTGTTGGACTCCTCCGCTGTGGCAAAGCCGGCATACTGCCGCATTGTCCAGAAGCGCCCGCGGTACATGGTGGGCTGGATTCCGCGGGTAAAAGGATACTGCCCGGGGTAGCCAAGCCGCTCCTCATAGCCGCCTGCCGCATCCTCCGGCGTGTAAAGCCGTTCTACCGGGATGCCGCTGGTGGTTTCAAAGACGGTTCGTCTCTCCGGGCCCTTCGTCAGTGCTTTTGCGACGGTTTCTGCTTCCCACTGTTCTTTTCCACTCATTGCATACAACTCCTTCTGCTCTTCATTTTGCCCCTGTATTCCCACAAGCAAATTCCTTCAAACCCGGCTGTCCGTTTGTGTACGGAGTAGATATGCCCTTTTACATAAATAAAAAGGTGGGGCATAAAGCTGACTTTATGCCCCACCTGGTGCTAAAATAAAGAAGCTTTCCAAGCTCCCAGATAATTCCGCAATCTTGGGCGGAAAAGAAAGATGTATTTCCCTGCTGTAATGCCTGACAACCCGGCTGTTTCTTTTGTTGTACCGGAGCTTCAAGATTGTGACCAGGTAGCCTTAACTATGAATAGTTAAGGTGGCTTTGCGTTCATTCTTCCCCCTATTTTGACCGGTGCAAAATCTCAACCTTTATAACCAAAATTTTTGCTTCATCACTTTTTTTGTTTGTAGAATATGCAGCATAGCTTTAACGGTCACGATTTCTCGCATTTAACTGCGTACCCAGCGCAAAAAGGTCTTGTGACAAATTCCCAACTGCCTGGCGGCCTCCCGCGCGGATAGAGTTCCTGACTGCCAGGACTGCTTTATTTGTTCAAATTTTTCCGGCCGCGTCTTGGGGGGTACGCCAAACCGTACCCCCCTCTCCTTCGCTGCCGCTATCCCCTCGGCCTGTCGTTGCTTAATAAATTCACGTTCCGTCTGAGCTACATAAGAGAGCAGTTGAAGCACAATGTCTGCAATCAGTGTACCAGTTAGATCTCGTGTGCTGCGGGTATCCAGCAGCGGCATGTCCAGTACGACAATAAAGACCTGCTTTTCCTTGGTCAGGAGACGCCACTGGTACAGAATTTCGTTGTAGTTTCGTCCCAGACGGTCAATGCTCTTTACCACAAATACATCGCCAGCCTGAAGCCGGAGCAGCAGCCTTTGATAGTTGGGGCGGTCGAAGTCCTTTCCGGACTGTCTGTCGCAGTAGATATCCCTGTCCCTGATGCCAAAGGCCCGCAGCGCAATAAGCTGGCGTTCTTCATTTTGATGTTTGGAGGATACGCGCGCGTAACCATATATTTTTCCTGATTGCATAGAGGACCTCCATCTTAAGTGATACTTTTTATTATAGGAGGCGCAGGCTTTGCAAAACAGTGGAAATACTTTCAACTAAATTATGAACGACCCTACCCAGTCTGAACAAATAATCGTCATTCTTCAGACTGGGGTGTTTTGCTATGCACAAGCATAACAAAATTGGCCATGCGCCTCTTACAGCGGCACGGCCATGGGATGACAGCGCGTGGACCGGCGCCGTTTTTTGCGCCGGTCCACGGACTGTTTATGACATGCAAACCATTGTTATTCTGGAGTTATGGGCTTCATCTAAACCAGATACAGAGGCTTTGGTCGGATGAAATAGAGGTGAAAAAGACGATTCTGTTTGCGGAACCCTGGCATCTGCTGAGTGTACTTAGATGAGGAGGGGGGGGATTACCGGCAGGCAGGGCGGCAGGTCCCCGCGGTACGGTTGCGGACTATCTCAGCAAGGGTTGGAGTGAGATAGAATCAGGGACCAAAAAATAAGAAACTAGGCAGTCAAAGCTGCCCCGGAGTTTCTTTCTTCAAATTACTCCACATGAATTGGCATACTTCCCAATCGTCGTTACAGCCGAGGAGCAGCTTGCCTGGCGACTCTGTTGGACTGCGAAATCATAGAACATGTTCCGAAGCAAAAAAGACAGCGGTGCCCCTCTTGAATATCGTGTAACATCTCGCTCAGCAGCACAAGGGGTTCCGTGCCATGCAGAGCAGGAGGAGTGTGAAGCGCACATCCCACAGATGGAAACGGAACTGGAGGATCAGGAGGAAAACATTCAGGGAGTGGATCAGCTCTTGCAGGTCGTGGATCGTTACCTGAATATTCAAGAGTTGACGCCGGAAATTCTCCATGAGTTCGTGGAGCGCATCCTGGTGCATGAGCGTTCCGAAGGGCGGAAGAAAAAAGGATTGGGTCGATTTCTATTTTAACTGCATCGGCAACCTGGAGTAAAAATGCAGAGGGAGCACCTCAAGATACTCCCTCTGCTGAAAGATAAGAAAACATCTTTCCTTAAAGCCTGGGTTTTGCGGCGGGCGGATTATGCTATCGGCGGTAGGTGCGGGTGATGTGGGCCAGGCGGCCGGACACACTGGGGTTGAGGGCCTCCTGCCGTACCCGCCAGCTCCAGTTCCGGGGGCCGGCTGTGCCCGGGGTGTTGACCCGGGCGTCGCCACCCAGGCCCAGCAGATCCTGCATGGGGGCGATGGCCAGACGACAGGGGGACATCCACGCCCCGCACACCGCGCCCCAGCCGAAGCCCTCGTCCTCCCGCAGGCGCAGGTAGTCGAAGGCATAGTCCCGCTCGGCGGGGGCGGCCTGCTCAAAGAGCCACTGGACAAAGGTGGGGGTGTCGTGGGTGCCGGTGTAGATCACCGCGTCCCGGGGGCAGTTGTGGGGGAGGTAAGCGCTCTCGCCCGCAGGATCAAAGGCGTAGACCAGCACCTTCATGCCGGGCAGGCCGCTGTCTGCGATGAAGTGGAGGGCGTCAGCGTCCAGATCCCCCAGATCCTCAGCGATCAGGGCCAGGCCGGGGACGGAGCGCAGGGCCTCCACCAGCTCCATGCCGGGGCCGGGCTCCCAGTGGCCGCCCCGGGCGTCGGCCGCCCCGTCGGGGATGCACCAGTAGGTGTGGAAGGCCCGGAAGTGGTCGATGCGTACCACGTCGTACAGCCGGGCCAGGTGGGCGGCCCGGTGCCGCCACCAGGCGAAGCCGGTCTGCCGGTGATAGTCCCAGTCGTACAGGGGATTGCCCCAGTGCTGCCCCTTGTCGGAGAAGGCGTCGGGTGGAACTCCTGCCACACCGGAAGGAGTCATGTCCTCCTTGAGCTGAAATAGCTCTGGGCGGCTCCACACCTCCGCGCTGTCAGGGGAGACGTAGATGGGCAGATCGCCGATGATGGAGATCCCCTTGCCATTGGCGTAGGCTTTTACGGCGGTCCACTGGCGGAAGAACAGGAGCTGGAGGAAGGCGTGGAAGGCGCACTCGTCCGCCAGCTCGGCCCGATAACGGGCCAGGGCCGACGGATGGCGCAGGCGGATCTCGTCGGGCCAGTCCTTCAGCTCCTTGCCACCAAAGCGCTTACGCAGGGCGAGGAACAGGGCGTAGTCAGGCAGCCAGTCTGCCTCCTCCACCATAAATTCCGCCAGTGGCTGGGCGTAGCACACCCTGCCGCGTTCCCATGCCCGCCGCAGCAAGGGGATGCGGGTCTGGTGCAGCCAGGCATAGTCCACCCGGTCGGGGTCGGCCCGCCGGGCGGCGTCCAGCTCCTCCTGAGTGAGCAGGCCCTCCCGGGTCAGCTCCTCCAGATCCAGGAAAAAGGGGTTGCCCGCGAAAGAGGATGGGGACATGTAGGGGGAATCACCGCCGCCGGGAGGAACCAGGGGGAGAATCTGCCAGAACTTCTGCCCGGCCTGGGCCAGAAAGTCGATGAAGCTCCGGGCGGGAGCGCCGAGGGTGCCGATGCCATAGGGCCCCGGCAGGGAAAAGACGGGAAGCAGGATACCGCTTGCGCGCGCTTGCATACCAAAACCTCCAATGTGGAACGGACTGTAGTATGCTCCATTATAATCCACCGGCGCGGCCGCCGCAACCCCTGCATGGCGGAGCTGTCAGGCTGTCGAAAACCCTCCTGCCAAAGGCTTCGGAGGGAAGAATAGTGTGAAAGGGAACCGCCAGGGTTCCCTTTCGGGTTGAATCAAACGACTTTTTGGTTCAGGCTGCGCCCTCGATCGTGTCTCGGATGGCGTCAAACACCGCGTCCTGGTCCTCGCACATAACCAGCAGGATGGTGCCGTCCTCCAGAGTCTCCAGACGGGCGTTGCTGGCGATTTCATACTGATCCGCCAGATACTGCTCAAAGCTCTGCTTCTGCCGGTCGATGAAGGCGTTGAGACCCTCCAGTACGGCGTCCGACTTCCCAGCGGCGGGGTAGATGGCGGCGATGCCGTAGGCCTTGATATTCATGGGGGAGACCGACAGGGCGAAGGCGCTCATGTCGGCGGCTGTGACCCCCAGCAGCTCAAAGATCACGTCGGCCATGTCGTCCCCGGTATCGGTGAGGATACCAATGGCTTCGTTCATCTCGGCGTCCCGGGCGCTCTCAATGGCGGTCTGGTAGAGCTGGGTGCGCTCCTCGGCGGTGAGGGCGCTCGGCTGGCTGGACGTACCGCACCCGGCCAGCAGGGCCAGGAGCAGCAGCAGGGGGAGTGTGCGCTGCAATTTCATAGTTCGTTCTCCTTTGTGTTGAGGGCCTGGGTTCCGGCGGGCTGGGCATACAAACGCAGGCCGTTTTCCGCGCCGTCCACCAGCGCCGTGTCCCCGGCCTGGAGCGCGCCGCTGAGAAGCTGCTCGGCGGCCACGTCTTCCACCTGGGCGCGGATGGTGCGGCGGAGGGGCCGGGCACCGTAGTCGGGGTCAAAGCCCTGGTCGGCCAGAGTCTCCAGAGCCTGGTCAGTGAAGCGGAGGGTCACCCCCAGAGCCTTCATACGCTCCCCCACACGTTCCAGCATGCGCCGGGCGATGGCCTGAATCTCCGTCCGGCCGAGCTGGGTAAAGACGATAGTCTCGTCCAGGCGGTTAAGAAATTCCGGGCGAAACACTTTTTTCAGGTCGTCCAGCACCGCGGCCTTCAGCTCCTCGATGGGGCGGGTCTCGCCGTCCCGCCGCTCGGTAGCGGAGAAACCCAGCTTGCTGCCCTTGGCGGTGATACGCGCGGCCCCCACGTTGGAGGTGAGCACCACGATGGCGTTTTTGAAATCCGCCTTGCGGCCCTGGGCGTCTGTCACCATCCCGTCCTCCATGATCTGGAGCAGGATGCCCCAGATGTCCGGGTGGGCCTTTTCGATCTCGTCAAAGAGCACCACGCAATAGGGCCGCCGCCGCACCTTTTCGGTGAGCTGGCCCCCCTCCTCGTGGCCCACATAGCCCGGCGGTGAGCCGATGAGGCGGGAGACGGCGTGCTTTTCCATATACTCGGACATGTCGAAGCGGAGCAGGGCCTCCTCGCTGCCAAATAAGGTGGCGGCCAGGGCCTTGCACAGCTCAGTCTTGCCTACGCCGGTGGGGCCCAAAAAGAGGAAGCAGCCCGTGGGCCGCCCCGGCTCCTTGAGTCCCACCCGGCCCCGGCGGACGGCTCGGGCAACGGCCCGTACCGCCTCCTCCTGGCCCACCACCCGGCGGTGGAGGGCCTCCTCCAGGCCGAGCAGCCGGGCGCTTTCCACCTCGGTGAGGGTGGTGACGGGGACTCCTGTCCATCCCGACACCACGGCGGCCACGTCCTCGGCGGTCACCGCGCCGGTGTTCTGGCCGGAGCGCCAGGCGGTCTTCTGCTGCTCCAGCTCCTTGCGGAAGTCCTCCTCCGCGTCCCGCAGCATGGCGGCTTTCTCAAAGTCCTGGCCCCGGATGGCCTCCTCCTTCTCGCGGCGGGTGTGCTCCACCTTCTCCTCCAGCTCCCGCAGGTCCGGCGGGGTGGCCAGCCGCTCCATCCGTACCCGGGAGCAGGCCTCGTCGATGAGGTCGATGGCCTTGTCCGGCAGGTGGCGGTCCCCGATGTACCGGGTGGAGAGGGCCACGGCGGCGTCAATGGACTCGTCGGTGATCTGGAGGCGGTGGTGGGCCTCATAGCGGTCCCGCAGGCCCCGGAGGATGGCCCGGGCGGTGTCCTGATCGGGTTCGGGTACCAGAACGGGCTGAAAGCGCCGCTCCAGGGCGGCGTCCTTCTCGATATACTTGCGGTACTCGTCGGTGGTGGTGGCGCCGATGACCTGCAGCTCGCCCCGGCCCAGGGCGGGCTTGATGATGTTGGCCGCGTCGATGGCCCCCTCGGCGGAGCCGGCGCCCACAATGGTGTGCAGTTCGTCGATGAAGAGGATGATGCCACCTACCCGGCGCACCTCCGCCAGGATGTTCTTGACCCGCTCCTCAAACTCGCCCCGGTACTTGGTGCCCGCCACCATGGAGGACAGGTCCAGGGAAAGCAGACGCTTGGAGCGCAGCTCGTCGGGCACATCCCCGGCCACCATCCGGCGGGCCAGCCCCTCGGCCACGGCGGTCTTGCCCACGCCGGGTTCGCCGATGAGGGCGGGATTGTTCTTCTGGCGGCGGGAGAGGATCTGGATGACCCGGTTGATCTCCCTGTCCCGGCCCACCACCGGGTCCAGCATGCCCCCGGCGGCCAGCCGGGTGAGATCGCGGGAGAACTGGTCCAGCAGCTTTGTGTCGCCGCCGTACTCCCGCTCCCGGGTCTTGCCGCCGCCCCGGAAGGGGGAGGGGGAGGCCTCGCCCCCCATGGCGGCCACCACGTCGGCGTGGAGCCGCCGGGGCTCCACGCCGGTGCCGGAGAGCACCCGCACCGCCACCCCGTCCCCCTCGCGGAGGATACCCAGCAGCAGGTGCTCGGTACCCACGTAGTGGTGGCCCAGCCGGGCGGCCTCGGTGAGGGAGAGCTCGATGATCTTTTTGCACCGGGGGGTGAGCCCCTGGGACGGCGCGCCGCCGGGGGCGCCCACCCCCACCATGCGGGCGATGGCGGCCTTCAGGCTCTCTGGCTCCAGCCCGGCGGACTGGAGCACCTTGGCGGCCACCCCTTTGCCCTCACGGGCCAGGCCCAGCAGCAGGTGCTCGCTGCCCACATAGCCGTGGCCCAGCTCGGCCGAACACTCCTGGGCCAGCCGCAGGGCGGCCTGGGCCCGCTCGGTAAATCTGGTTTCGCTCATGTGTTCACCTCGTTTGCTCCGTCTCCAAAAGAGGAGCCTCCACTGCCTTTTGACGGGCTTCATCCGCTGTGCCACGCCCCTTTTCTTTTGTTCTGTGCTGGTGCAGACCGCTGCGCGGCGCGCCGTCCAGCTCCGGGGTTAGGCTCCCGGCCGCCTCCATGTGAAATTGAGAGGATTTGTCCATGGAAAAATACGCCTCCTTCGGGTGGCTGGATTCTATTTTTTCCCACTGTGAAAAAATATACCCACAGTCGGCGCATTTTAGCATTGCATTTTTAAAAAGTTATGGTACAATGACTTTAGCTTGAGTGTTTGGAGGTGTATCCAATGGCCTATGTCATCAGCGACGCTTGCGTGAGTTGCGGTGCCTGTGAGGGCAACTGCCCCGTGGGCGCGATCTCCCAGGGCGACGAGCACTACGTCATCGATGCCGGTTCCTGCATCGACTGCGGTTCTTGCGCCGATACCTGCCCCACGGGTGCCATCTCCCAGGGCTGATTTTGGTACGTAAGTGAAAAACAGCGGCATGCCGTGCGGTATGCCGCTGTTTTTAAATTGCGGGAAAGGAAACGACCGTGAGAGAGAAAGAGAGACGGCTGGAGGGCAGGGATCTGCTTCTGGTGGGCTTCACCCTGTTCTCCATGTTTTTTGGGGCGGGCAATCTGATTTTTCCGCCCAATATTGCGGCCCAGGCGGGCACCCAAACCTGGCCCGCCATGCTGGGGCTGGCCCTCAGCGCGGTGGGGCTGCCGGTACTGGGGGTGGTGGCGGTGGCCCGCTCCGGCGGGCTGGATGCCCTGGGCAGCCGTGTGCATCCCGCCTTTGCCCGGGTGTTCACCATCGTGGCCTATCTGGCCATCGGCCCCTGCCTGGCCATCCCCCGGACGGCCACCACCTCTTTTGAAATGGCCGTCCCTCCCTTCGTGGGAGCGGACGCCCCCATCGGGGTGTATCAACTGGTCTACTCCCTGGTGTTCTTCGCCGCCGCCCTGTTCATCGCCCTGCGGCCGGAGAAGCTCACCGACCGGCTGGGCAAGATTCTCTGCCCCATCCTGGTGGCGCTGATTGTCGTCACCTTTGTGGGCTGTCTGGTCAACCCGCTGGAGGGCTACGGTCCGGCCACCGGGGACTACGCGACCCATGCGGTGGTCAAGGGCTTCATCGAGGGCTATCAGACCATGGACACCATCGCCGCCCTGGCCTTCGGCATTGTCATTGCGGTGAACATCCGCGCCCGGGGGGTGGAGGAGGAGGGCGCCGTGGTGCAGGGTACCGTCCGGGCGGGGGTGGTCGCCGGAGGGATGTTGCTGGCGGTCTACTGCATGCTGGCCCACATCGGCGCTCTGTCTGGCGGCGCACTCCCCAACCCGGCCGACGGGGCGGAGGCCCTCACCAATGTGGTGGGCCTGCTGTTCGGCACCGTGGGCAGCGTCCTGCTGGCGGGTATCTTCCTCATTGCCTGCTTCAATGTGTGCGTGGGCCTTATCAGCTCCTGCGGCGAGTACTTCCACAGCATCTGTCCCCGGCTGAGCTACCGGGGGTGGGCGGTGCTCTTCGCTTTGGTGAGCATGGCCATCTCCAATGCTGGCTTGGCCCAAATCCTGGAAGTGTCCGCGCCGGTGCTCAGCGCCATCTACCCGGTGGCTATCGTGCTCATCGCCCTGTCCTTCTTCCAGCGGTGGCTGGAGGGCCGCCGCTGGGTGTATCCTGCGGCGGTACTGTGCACTGGAGTGTTCAGCGTACTCTTTGCCCTGAAGGGTCTGAAGGTGCCTCTGGACTTTCTGGACGCCCTGCCCCTGGCGGACGTAGGCCTGGGCTGGGTGCTCCCTGCCGGGGTGGGCGTCGTTCTGGGCCTGCTGCTCTCCGGCCGAAAGAGATAACAAGCAAGCGCCGTCCCGGCCGGGACGGCGCTTGTTGTATCCAGAAGGCCACTGGCTGGGCCAGTGGCCTTCTGGATACAACAAACCGGCGGCGGAGTTGTGTCCGCCGCCGGTTTAGGGTTAACCGCCGTAGCCGTCGGGGTGGGAGGAGTGCCACTTCCAGGCGGAGGCGATGATGTCCTCCACATTGGTGTACTTGGGCTGCCAGCCCAGCACCTCCGTGGCCTTCCGGCTGGAGGCGATCAGTGTGGCGGGGTCGCCGGGGCGGCGGCCCTCCTCCCGGACGGGGATGGGGTGGCCGGTGACCCGGCGGGCGGCCTCGATGATCTCCCGGTTGGAGAAGCCCTGCCCGTTGCCCAGGTTGAAGGCGGCGGAGGTGTTGGTGCGCTTCAGGTAGTCCAGGGCCAGGAAGTGGGCGTCGATGAGATCCTCCACGTGGATGTAGTCCCGGATACAGGTGCCGTCCTTGGTGGGGTAGTCGGTGCCGAAGAGGGAGAGCTGCTCCCGCTTGCCCTGGGCCACCTGGAGGATGAGGGGGATCAGGTGGCTCTCCGGCCGGTGATCCTCGCCGATGGAGCCGTCGTGCCAGGCTCCGGCCACGTTGAAGTAGCGCAGGGCGCAGAACTTGAGGCCGTGGGCCAGGTCGCACCACTTGAGCATCTTCTCCACGATGAGCTTGCTCTCGCCGTAGGGGTTGGTGGGGTTCTGAGGGTGGGCCTCGTCGATGGGCACATACTCCGGCTCGCCGAAGGTGGCGGCAGTGGAGGAGAAGACCAGATAGGGCACCTTGTGGGCCAGCATGGTCTCGATGAGGGTCAGCCCGGCAGTGACGTTGTTGCGGAAATACTGTTCGGGCACCTGCATACTCTCTCCCACCAGGGAGAAGGCGGCGAAGTGGATGACCGCCTCGATGGGCTCCCTGGAAAATACATCGTCCAGGAAGGCCCGGTCGGCTACGCTGCCCACATAGAGGCGGCCGCCCTTGAGGGCCTCCCGGTGGCCCTTGGACAGGTCGTCCACCACCACCACGTCGGCCCCCCGCTCGATCAGGGCGGCCACGCAGTGGCTGCCGATATACCCGGCGCCGCCGGTCACTAGAATTGCCATAGCAAAAACCTCGTTTCTTTTATAGTGTCTCCAAAAGGAAACGCCCGATGCTCTCCATGGCCTCGGTGGCCTTTTTCATGGGGAACATCTGGAATACATGCCAGAGATCCGTCCACACCTCCAGCCGGCAAGGCACCGCGGCCTGCACCAGCCGGTCCCGCAGGCGGATGGAGTCGGAAAGCAGCAGCTCGCTGCTTCCCGCCTGGATGAGGGTGGGGGGAAAGTCCTTCAAATCGCCGAACAGGGGGGAGAGCCGGAAGTCGGACCAGTCCTGGTCCCGGGCGTAGGCGTCCCGAACGGCGTGAATATAGTTGACCGTGAGCACCGGGTCGATGGCGGCCCGCTCCTGGTAGGACTTGCCGCTGGCGGTCATATCTGTCCACGGGGAGAGGAGAATGAGGGCCCGGGGCAGCCGCCGTCCGGCCTCTTTGAGCAGGTGGGTGAGCACCAGGGCCAGGTTTCCGCCGGCGGAGTCGCCGGCCACCACCACGTCCCGGGCGCCGTAGCCCTGGTACATCAGGTAGTCCCAGGCCTTCACGGCGTCCTCCACCGCGGCGGGATAGGGGTGCTCCGGGGCGAGGCGGTACTCGAAGGAGAGCACCTGCCAGCCGGTGACGTTGGCCAGCTTGGAGGCCAGAATACGGGAATAGCCCAGGTTGCCGCTGGTATAGCCGCCCCCGTGGCAGTAGAGGATGGCCCGGCGGCGGTCGTGGCCCCGGTGGGGACGCACCCAGGCGCAGTTCATGCCGTCCAGCTCAAAGGGCTCCCAGCTCATGCCCGCCATGGGGGCCACCAAACGGCCCAGCAGCTCCTGCCCCTTGCGCTGCTTCTCCAGATCCTCCACATTCATGGTCTCCGGCGTGGCGGCGGTGTGAATGGCCTTGAGGGCGCGCATGAAGGGGTCCAGGCGGCGGGTCTCGTCGGCCTGGCGCTCTTCCGGTGTGCGGCGGGCCAGCTTGATGTGGATACGGTCCTGTTCCATAGTGGAAGTCCTCCTTGTCAACTGTTCTGATTATACCACAGGGCTGCCGGAAAAGAAAGGGTGGATCGCCCGTATTCCCCTTGCCGCGGAGGATGGAACGTGGTATGATAGGCCTAGATTATGTTGACCGGAAGGGGGGCGGAGTATGCCGAGGGACAAGCGGGGCGAAAAGCCGGAGTGGTATCCCCTGGACAATGCGGGTGTGCTCTATTCCGCCCTCCAGAAGGAGAAATATTCGGCCATCTACCGCTTCTCTGCCGTGATGGCGGAGCGGGTGGACCGGGATGCCTTGCAGCGGGCCGTGGACAAAACCATGCCACGGTTCCCGTCCTTCGGGGTGCGCATCAAGAAGGGGGCTTTCTGGTACTACTTCGAGCCAAACAGCGCCCCCGGGCCCTTTGTGAAGGAGGATATCTCCAACCCCTGCCAGCCGGTGCGCTTCCGGGAGGACAACGGCTGGCTGGTACGCTTTTACTATTATGAGAAGCGCATCTCCGTGGAGGTGTTCCACGCCGTCAGTGACGGCGGCGGGGCGCTGGTATTTTTCAAGACTTTGCTGGCGGTCTACCTGCGGGAGCTGGGGTATTCCATCCCAAACACCCACGGCATTCTGGACGTGGCGGAGGAGCCCCGGCGGGCGGAACGGGAGGACGCCTACGGCCGCTACGCCACCGTGCGTCCCCGGCGGGAGAAGCGGGGGAAAAAGGCCTACCAGAACAACGGTACGGCAGAGCCTTTCTATACCTTCAACGTCACCATGGGCTTTTGCTCGGTGGCCCGGCTGAAGGAGAAGGCCAGGGGCTACGGGGTGTCCATCACGGAGTACCTGACTGCCGTCCTGCTGAAGGTGATCGCCGACAAGCAGCACCGGGAGCGCCCCCGGCGGGAGAGGCCGGTGGCGCTGGCCATACCTATCAACCTGCGGGGCTGGTTTCCCTCGGAAACCCTGCGCAACTTCATTTTGACGGTGCGGCCCTCCATCGATCCCTCTCTGGGAGAGTATACCTTTGAAGAGGTGCTCTCTCAGGTGCACCACTATCTCCGGCTGAACATCAACCGCCAGCAGATGCAGGCGGCCATCGCCGGGAATGTGAAATTCACCACAAACCGGCTGCTGCAGATCGTCCCCATCGTGCTGAAGAATCCGGTTATGTCCCTGGGCTACAAGCTGGCGGGGGTACTGCCTTACTCGGGCACCTATACCAACCCAGGCCCCTTCCCCGTGCCGGGGGAGATGGCTCCGCACATACACCATATGGAGGTGATTCTGGGCCAGGCCACCACGCCCCGGCCCCACTGTGCCTCCATGAGCTATGGGGATATCATGGAGATCACCTTCGCGGGTACCCAAAAGGAGAGCGATACCGAGCGGGATTTTTTCCGCTTTCTGGTGCGGGAGGGCATTCCGGTGAAGGTGGAGAGCAACCGGACGGAATAAGCCAAAGGAGGCCCACATATGTCTTACTGTGTTCATTGCGGCGTGGAGCTGGACGCCACGGCGTCCTTCTGCCCTCTGTGCCATACGCGGGTTCTGGACCCCGGCCAACCGGTGGATACCGTCTCCCCCAAGCCCTTTCCCACCCGGCGGGGGGAGGTGGCGCCGGCGGCCAAACAGGAGGTGGCGCTGCTCATTACCGCCATGCTCGCCTCGGTGGCGGTGTGCTGCGGCGTACTCAATCTGTTTCTGCGGGCGGACAGGACCTGGTCGCTGTACGTCATCGGCGCGGCGGCCATGCTGTGGCTGTGGCTGGTGCCGCCGCTGCTGGCCCGGGGGATGCACCTGCTGCTGCGGCTGTTGCTGGACATCGCGGCGGTGGCCCTGTACGTCTATCTGATCTCGGTGGATCTCAATGGGGGGGACTGGTACCTGGGGCTGGCAGCCCCCATCATCCTGTGGGGCGGGGCGATCCTTCTCCTGCTGGGGCTGGTGCTGCGGGTCTACCGCCGGTCGGCCCTCACTACGCTGACGATTCTGATCGGCAGCATTGGAGTCTTTGTGTTCGGAATGGAGTTTTTTGTGGACCGCTGGCTGCACCAGCTTTGGAGCCCGTCCTGGTCCCTGGTGGTGCTCACCATCTGCATCGGAATGGTGATTCCGCTCATCATTATTCGCCGCGTCCCCGCCCTCCGGGAGGAGGCGCGCAGAAGGTTCCATCTCTGAAAGATGTGCTTGACAGATCCACAGCGCGGAAGTTAGAATAGGAGAGAGAACGAAACACGTCGAAAAGCGGGATATCCCGCTTTTGCGCCCGGCAGGCCGGGCGCAGGAGAGCGGTGTGTGGAGGAAAGGAGAACGGCACGATGAATGAAGGTAATATCCCTGGAAAAAATGAGGCTCTGATCTCCCTGATTCTGGGTATTGTGGGCCTGGTGGTCGCCCTGTTCGTCAACGGTATTTTCGGCATGATTCTTGGTATCGCCGGCCTTGTTGTGTCCTCGCGCTCCAAGAGCATGGGCTATAACGACAGCTTGCGGACGGCCGGCTTTGTGCTCTCTGTCCTGTCGGTAGTTCTGGGCGGCATTACCCTGGTGGCCTGCATTGCCTGTACGGCTGGTTTGGGTATTCTGGGCGCCTCTCTGTACTAAGAAGGGGAAACGAAATGCGGCAGCCGGTGTGGCTGCCGCATTTTTTGGAGGAAAGATGCGATCATGCTCCCATATCTGTCTCTCTTTGGGCGGGTGATGCCCACCTATGGCGTGCTGGGGATGGCCGGACTGGGCTTTGGCCTGCTGGCTGCTCTGCTGCGCTGCAAGCGCTTCGGACTGTCCCGGGACGACTGCGCCTACCTGTATATTTTGGGGGCAGTGGGGGCCCTGGTGGGGGCCAAGCTACTCTACCTGCTCCCCCTCCTGCCCCGGCTGGCTGTGGAGCTGCCCCTGCTCTGGGAGGAGCCAGGGGAGTTCTATGCCCGCTATCTCTCCGGCGGCATGGTGTTTTACGGCGGCTTTTTCGGCGGTGTGGCGGCGGCCTGGGGGGCGGCCAAATATTTAAGGCTCCGCCTGTCCGACTTCTTCCCGGTGCTGGTGCCCACCCTGCCTCTGGTGCACGCCGTGGGGCGGGTAGGCTGTTTCTGCGCCGGCTGTTGCTATGGACGGGCGGCTCCGCCCCCCTGGGGCATAGCATTCACTCACGCCATTGCCGGGCCCAACGGCGTGCCCCTTCTTCCGGTGCAGCTTTGGGAGGCGGGGGCGGAGCTGGTGATTTTCGCCTTTCTGCTCTGGTATGCCGGGCGGGCCGCCGGGCCGGGGCAGATGCTCCGGGCCTATGTGTTCTGCTATGCCCCGGTGCGGTTTGTGTTGGAGTGGTTTCGGGGGGATCCGGCCCGGGGGATGTACGGGCCCTTCTCCACGTCTCAGTGGCTCAGCTTGGTTGTTCTGGCCTTGGCCCTGGCGTGGCCTGTGGCGGGGCGGAAGCTCAAAAAATACGTCCGTGAAAGGGTATCCCAGCAAAAGGGCAACAGAGACAAGAGCGATTCAGCGCATTCATAAGAACCATAGGAAAGAGGAAACAGCCAGAGCTGACGCGCCAAAAAGGGCCGCTGGCTCTGGCTGTTTAAATTTCCGGTTTCATGACAGCAGGAGGACTTTTAGACAAGACTTATTTTACATTTGAACCTGGCTTTGAACCAGTAAAGAGGTATCGGCAGTCCCGGCGCTTTTTCAGATGAGCCGAAAATGGCGCAGCGCCTGTTCAATCCCTTTTTCGTCCACACTTGCCGTGACATAATCTGCGGCATGCTTTACCGCTTCCGAGGCGTTGCCCATGGCAACTCCAATTCCCGCGTAAGCCAGCATGTCGAGGTCGTTTTCCGCATCGCCAAACGCCATGCATTCCAGCCGCGAGAGACCGAAGCGCGTGAGAAAGCGCCGCATGCCAGCCGCCTTTCCTCCGGCCTCGGGGATGATGTCTACGCCGCCCTCACTCCATCTCGCCAGCTTGCAGCCCGTGGGGAGCAGAGCCCTCAGAAGGGGGTCCTCTTTTCTGGAGCAAAAGGCCGTGGCCTGATAGACCGGTCGGCCGGTATAGGGGGCGACCTCCGGGACAGGGGTGGAGATTTCCGCCTGCGCCTGCCGGACGGCGTCGGTGACGCGGTTAATGTAGATGCGTTCCTCCTCCACCAGGGCGAGGGGCGGGCCATCCGCACAGAATAGGTCTGCCAGCGCCTGCACGGCTTGCGGCGGCAGCGGAGTACCGGAGAGCTGCCGTTGGCTGCTGTCCAGGTAGAGCTGACCATTCAGGGTGATATAGCCATCAAACGCCATCTCCCCCACCGGGAGGCTCCGCAGCTCCAGAATGTGCCTGCCGGTGGACAGAAACACCAGGGTTCCACCGGCACGCAGCGCGCGAATACAAGCCCTTGTGTGCGGAGAAATCCGGCCGGTCCGGTGGGAGAGCAGGGTTCCGTCCACATCAAAAAAGATGGCCTTGATCATGATGAATCCTCCTCTGCCGGGCGGCATCCAGATATTCAGTCCACCGGGGGCAGGCGCTGCTCCGCTTTGACTTCGGCCCTGTCCCGGTGGACGGTGGAGGCCGGGGCGATGGCATCCCGGCCGAATTTACCCCGGATGCCGTCCATGGCCTTTTCCAGCTTCTCCAGCTTGTCCCGGCGGGGGGCGGCGCCGGCGGCGAACAGATCGAGCTGTTCGCCCGCCTCGCCCTCCTCCACCAGGGCCTGGGCGGTGAGGGTGAGGGCGCGCACGGGGGCGTTCTCCCTCCAGGCGGCGCGGATGAGTTCCATAGCCGTCTCGGTCAGCTCACGGGCCACATAGGTGGGGGCGCTCAGCCGTTTCTGGCGGCAGATGTCCTTGAAATTGGGGTCGCGGATGGTCACCTGGAGGGTGGTGCACTTGAGGCCGTGGCCCCGCAGGCGGACAGCCACCTCGTCGGCTAGCTCAGTGACTCCGGCGTGGAGCTCCGCCCATCCCACCAGATTGCGGGGAAAGGTGAGTCCGTTGCCCACCGATTTGGGGCCAGGCTGCTCCCGGGCGGGCACCACGGGGGAATGCTCCGCCCCAGTAGCGTAGTCGTGGAGGGTGCAGCCCTGCCTGCCCAGGATGGAGGCAGCGGCTTCCCGGTCGAGGCGGGCCAGATCCCCGATGGTGTGCACGCCGTAGTGCTCCAGCGCGGCGGCGGCCGACCGCCCCACAAAGAGCAGGGAGGTGATGGGCAGGGGCCAGAGCAGCTCCTGGTAGTTCTCCCGGGAAATCACCGTGGTGGCGTCCGGCTTTTTGTAGTCGCTGCCCATCTTGGCGAAGATCTTGTTGAAGGATACCCCCACCGATACCGTCAGGCCCAGCTCCTCCCGCAGCACCCGGCGGATCTCGTCGGCCAGGGCCTTGGCGTCTCCGCCGAAGAGGTGGAGGGAGCCGGTTATATCCAGCCAGCTTTCGTCGATGGAGAAGGGCTCCACAAGGTCGGTGTACCGCTCGTACACCGCGTTGACCCGCCTGGAGTAGTCCCGGTACTTCCAGTGGTGGGCGGGGAGGAGCACCAGCTCCGGGCACTTGCGCCGGGCCTGCCAGATGGTCTCGGCGGTCTGCACCTTGTACCGCTTGGCGGGCTCGTTCTTGGCCAGGATGATCCCGTGGCGGGAATTTGGATCGCCGCACACCGCCACCGGTCTGTCCCGGAGCTCCGGGTGGTCCAGCAGTTCCACCGAGGCGTAAAAGCTGTTCAGATCACAGTGCAGAATCACCCGGTCCATACCGTCCGCCTCCTTGTAGCTCCATTATAAGGGAAGGGACGAGAGAAGTCAAACACACGTTCTAATCCCCAAGAGACCACCGGGCGGAGCGGGCGGAAAAGCGGCCCAGTTCTCCCGACCCGTCGTAGAGCAGACAGGCCGCATAGGGGCCGTCGTGGAGGTTGAGGGCCATCCGCTCCAGCCAGCGATCCACCGCCACCACATCATAGTAGTCCACCGGCGGATACCGCCGGACGGTGTTATGGTGCGCCATGGACTCACCTCCCGTCAAATTGGGCCAGCTCGGCCAGCAGCTCGGGGTGGGCGGACAGATCTTGATCCCCATAGTAGCGCAGATAGAACACCACAGTCCCCCGGCACAGAAGGACGTCCTGTCCGAAGCCGCCCTCCTCGGTGATCAGAACTGCGTCGGTGTCCGGCACGTCCAGGGGCGCGACGGTGTACCGCTCCGGGATTTCGGCATAGAAGGTGTGCCGGGAAAAGAGATCCCGTGCAAAAGGCTCCGCTAGGGCGGGGAGGGAGAGACGGTACCAATCCAGCCGGAAACTGGTCTCGTAGTCTCCGTCCGCCATGTTCCGTTCCACCTCATACTGTTCCGGGGCCAGGACAGACCAGTCGAAGCGGACATAGTTGTCCAAGTCCACCCCCCGCCGCTCCACCGACCAGACGGAGGGGGCGGCCTCAAGCCTGGGCCGCCCCTCCAGCTCCTCCAGGGCGAAGTCGGGGAAGGGGCGGTTCACGGTCGCAGTCTCCCCCTCCCAGCGCATGCCACGCCCGGCTGCCAGGACGGCAAAGCTGAGGGCCACCAAGATAAAGGAGCCGGCCAGACAGGCGGCGTTGATGCGGGCGGAACACCGCCAGCCGGAGCGCCGGGGTTCCTTTCCGGCCCGCAGCCGCCGCCGAAGGGCGAAGAAGGAGGAGAAGGAGCGGAAGGACATATAAATGGCGATCCACTCGGACAGGATACAGAGAAAAAGGTTGTCCCCGCTTCCGGTGACCAGGGACAGTACCGGCTCATCCCAGGCCAAAAGGAGCCATAGGGGGAGGGCAAGAATGACCAGGGCGCAGATTAGCATGGGGGTGGCGAACCACCGAACCAGCCTTGCCAGCTTGTCCAGCCCGTACCCCCGTACCACCGGGTCGGTGTGCAGCTCCGGGGCGTCTGGTTCCCAGGTTCTGAACAGGGAAAAGCCTTTGCCCATGTATCCGGTCAGCTCCCATCCCAGGGTGCGGCAGTGCTCCATACCCTCCGGGCAGTCCAGGGTACCACGGGGTTCCAGCCGGTAGCGTACCGCCGCCGGTTCCCCCCGCCGGAAGTGAAAGAGGAAGGCGTCACTGTGGTCGTAGTGTAGGCCCCGGGCGGCCATGGACTCCAGCCAGCCCTCGATGTGATCCAGGTTCATCCCGTCAACCAGGCACAGTCTGCGCACCGTCCTCGGTTTCATAGTCCATCGCCCTCCTCTCCTCCTCCGCGTCCGCCAGACAGCTCCGCAGGCGGACAAGCTCTTCCTCGTAGCGGGCCCGGCCCTCGTCCGTGAGGACGTAGGTGCGCTTGCGGCCCTCCACGGCGGTCTCCCGGATCAGCCCTACCTCCTCGAATTTGGCCAGGATGGTGTAGAGGGTGCCCGGCCCCAGCCGCACCCGGCTTTTGGTTCGGGCGGCGACGAAGTCGGCGATCTCCGTGCCGCACCGCGCCTGCCGCAACAGGGCCATCAGTACATAGAACATGGACTCCGTCAGGGTCTCCAGGATTTTGCGTCCCATCGCCTCGCCTCCTGATATCGCGCTTCGATATCGTCTATGGATATTGTAATATCGAAGGACGATATTGTCAAGCATAAGGACGGCGGATACCGGGCAGGTATCCGCCGCAGACTGTCGATAAACCCTCCAACGGAAGGATTCGGAGGGAAAGATAGTGTGAAAGAAAACCGTCAGGGTTGTCTTTCACGTTCAATCAAACGATTTTTGAGCACTTTTTTGAAGTGCTCAAAAATCCAGCAGCTTGGCGAAAAGACTTTTTCGACAAGCTGCGGCGGATACCAGAGTGGTATCCGCCGCAGGAGGGAGATCAGCCGAAAAAGCGGTTCAGATCCTCCTCCACAGTGCCGATGCCGGCGATGCCGAAGGTATCTGTCAGCACCTTGGCCACGTTGGGGGAGAGAAAGGCAGGCAGGGTGGGGCCCAGGTGGATGTTTTTCACGCCCAGGTGGAGCAGGGCCAGCAGGACAATCACCGCCTTCTGCTCATACCAGGCGATGTTATAGATGATGGGCAGGTCATTGATGTCGTCCAGGCCGAAGATCTCCTGGAGCTTGAGGGCGATGACAGCCAGGGAGTAGGAGTCGTTGCACTGGCCCGCGTCCAGCACCCGGGGGATGCCGTTGATGTTGCCCAGCTCCAGCTTGTTATACTTGTACTTGGCGCATCCGGCGGTGAGGATTACCGTGTCCTGGGGCAGGGCCTTGGCGAACTCGGTGTAGTAATCGCGGCTCTTGGCCCGGCCGTCGCAGCCAGCCATGACCACGAACTTGCGGATGGCACCGCTCTTGACGGCTTCCACCACCTGGTCGGCCAGAGCCAGCACCTGGTTGTGGGCAAAGCCGCCCACCAGGGTGCCCTGTTCCAGCTCAATGGGGGAGGGGCAGCGCCTGGCGTGGGCGATCAGGGCGGAAAAATCCTTGTGTCCCTGGCGGTCGGCCCCGATGTGGGGGCAGCCGGGAAAGCCCACTGCCCCGGTGGTATAGAGCCGGTTCTTGTAGCTGTCCTTCGGGGGCACCAGACAGTTGGTGGTCAGCAGGATGGGGCCGCGGAAGGCCTCGAACTCCTCCTTCTGCTGCCACCAGGCGTTGCCGTAGTTGCCCACAAAGTTGGGATACTTCTGAAAGGCGGGGTAGTAGTGGGCGGGTAGCATCTCGCCATGGGTGTAAACGTCCACGCCGGTCCCCACAGTCTGCTCCAGAAGCTGCTCCAGGTCGTGGAGGTCGTGGCCGGAGACCAGAATGGCGGGGTTATCCCGCACGCCCAGGTTCACCCGGGTCACCTCCGGGTGGCCGTAGGCGCTGGTGTTGGCCTCGTCCAGGGCGGCCATCACGTCCACACCGTACTTGCCGGTCTCCAGGGCGAGGGCGGTCAGCTCCTCCGCGGTGAGGGAGTCGTCCAGGGTCTTGGCCAGGGCCGCCTGGAGAAAGGCGTCCACGCCGGGGGCGGACTTGCCGTAGGCGTTGACGTGGTGATTGTAGGCGGCCATGCCCTTGAGCCCGTAGGTGATAAGCTCCCGCAGAGAGCGGATGTCCTCGTCGGCGGTGGACAGAACACCGACCGCCTGGGCCTTGTCGTCCCAGTCGCCGGAGCCGTCCCAGCGCGCGGCGGCGGACAGCCCCGCCCCGTCCAGCCGGGAGCGCAGGGCGGCATTCCGCTCCAGAGTGGCGCGGATGCGGGCCTGAAGTGCGTCATCATCAAAGTTGGCGTTGGTGATGGTTACAAACAGGTTTTCGGTCACCAGCCGGTCGTCCTCTGGGATGATGGCCTCGCCCTGGTTCCGCAGGGCGGTCGTGAGCTGGCAGAGACCCCGGGTCACATAGACGAGCAAATCCTGGAGCGCGGCGGTGCGGGCGCTCTTGCCGCAGACGCCCGCCCGGGTGCAGCCGGTGCAGCCAGCGGTCTCCTGACACTGATAACAAAACATGTAAAGTCCTCCTTGTACGGGCGGAAGTATTGGAACTGTCCGCAAGTATAGCGGAGGCGCGGTGGAATGTATGTTGTAATTGCAACAGAAAAGGGGATTTGCTGTGGAAAGTGGCCCAACCGAACGGACAAAGGCCCAAAAGACTCTTGAGAACGGACTCCCAGTGTGTTAAAATAAAAATAAACCATTTAATTTGTCTTTATTGGGGGGTGGACGGGATGCCTAGGGTCGCTTATTCGGAGGAGGAACGGGAGCGTATCCGGGTGGCATTGGTTCGGGTGGCACTCGATCTGATGACAAAGCAGGGGATTCAGCATACAACCGTTGAGCAGATATACAGAAGGGTTGGGATATCGCGCACGTTTTTCTACTCCTTTTTCCCGACCAAGGAGGATCTGATCGTGGAGACGCTGTACCTCCAGCAGCCCAAAATTGTGGCATATGCGCGAAAGCTGATGGCAGATCCTGCTCTGAGCTGGCGTGATGGGGTGAGGCAATTCCTCCATGCCTGCTGCTATGGCGAGAAGAATGGGATCGCGGTTCTGACCATCGAGGAGCAGCAGCTCATTTTTAAGCGCCTGTCCAAAGAGAGTTATCAGATGTTCCGCGAAAAGCAGGCCCGCCTGTTTGGAACCATACTGGAGAGTTTTGGAATCAGGGCGAATCGGGCAAATATCAGCCTGTTTACCAATCTGAGCCTCACGGTAATGGTCATACGCAGGGCGATCCCGGACACGCTTCCGCTGTTTGTGCCGGAGGCCGCCGATGAAACGGTGGAGTTTCAGATCAACGCGATCGCAGATGCCTTGGAGATATTGAAAGAGCAGGACTGATGGAATTGGAAAATCCGTCCGAATATTGAAGTACGATGTCAAATTCGGGCGGATTTAGGTCTGCTATAGATAAAGATAAATTATAAATTTAATCCTTATTTGAGTGTTCTTTATATGATATATGTTTAGGAGGAGTATGCAATGGGGTTTTTTAGCAAACTGTTCAAGGGACCGGAAATTGATATGGAAAAGAGCGATGCAAATGCAAAGAAAATGCGTGCGCTGTTTCACCAAGCAGTAGGGGGCGGGGAGGATTACAGGTTGATATTTGGCTATACCGAGGATGTAAGCCGGTTCAACTATGGGTTCGTCCACGGGAGTAAAACAAAGATTGGGAATCTGCTGGTCGGTTGGAATGAGGACAGTCAGACAATTGTAGTCGTTCCTACGGTCCCGGATCTTTCCGGCTGCGGCGAGCCGGTCTATTACCGCCGCTCCGAAATTTTGAAGGCATATCGAAATAAATATCCCACTGACGCATTCATTATCTATCCTGATAAGAAAAACTATATTGGCATCCACGCCTATGACTGGTTGGAGGACGAAACATTGTATGTCTATGTGTCTCAGGAGAAGGAACTGGCGGCATTTACAGAATTTTTTATGAACTGCTTTGCAACGAAGTGAGACTCTGTTCCAGAACCCTATACATAGAAAATAATTTCACCAAAAGGGAGGCGTATACACGAACGCCTCCCTTTTTAGCAAAAAAGAGACTTGCCTTATAAAAGCAAGTCTCTTGGTGGAGATAAGCGGGATCGAACCGCTGACCTCTTGAATGCCATTTACAGCCCAGATATGTTAGTAGGCCGATTCCATTATCGTATCGACACCCTTCTACCCATTGATTTTACTGGGAAAAAGGGTAACTGACAAGGCTCTGAATGGAAACAACTTCCGCCTGTAAGACAACGGGATTTTGCGAAAAAAACGAGGACTGTTAGAAACCTGTTAGACTTGCCGCCATTACACGCGGGCCCAGCGCCCATCTCGAATAAGCCTGAAGTTGTCGTACACCGTCAGGTGAACGATACTGTATGATTGTGAAAAGGGGTGCTTTTTGTGGCGAAAGTTATCGCTGTTTATAATAAAAAAGGCGGCTGCGGGAAAACGACTACAGCCACTACACTGGCCTATCTGCTGGCCCGGCGCGGCAAACGTACCGCCCTGATTGATTTAGACAGCCAGGGAGATTCTTCCCTGGCCTACGGGGTGCCAAACCCAGATAAGCTCCAAACTACCATTCTGTCTCTTGTGAAGCAGGTCATCATTGGGGAGCCGCTTCCGAGTCCATCCAGCTATATGTACTCCTACCACGGCGTAGACCTGGTGCCCTCCAATGAGGAAATTTCTACTCTGGAGCGCAATTTGAGCAACGTGGATTTCCGTGAATATATCTTGAAAGAGTACATCAGCCAGATCTCACCGGGCTATGATTACATCATCATTGACTGTATGCCAAACTTTGATACCAGCATGCTGAACGTCATGGTGTGTGCTGACAGCGTTGTAATCCCGACCCAGGCGGAGTACTACTCTGCTATTGGCAGCATGAAATTTATCCGGAATTTCCAGCAAATTCGTCAACATGCAAATCCAAAGCTGGAGATTGCCGGAATCCTGATTACTATGAATCAGGGAAATACCAATCTTTCCACTCAGATCACCCAGGAACTGGAGCGGACAATCGGGAATCAAATTCGGATTTTTAACACTCGGATCCCCCGTTCCGTTAAGGTGGCGGAGGCCAGCGGCTATCAGCAGACGATTTGTGAATACCGGCCTAAAAATCCTGCGGCTGTCGCATACGAAGATTTTTTGAAGGAGCTGATGGGAGATGCGGGTTAAGGATGGACAGCCAAAAATCCAGTTCCAGACGTTTGCCGATATGATCAATTTCCCTGTCAAGCCCGGAGAACAGCCTGAAACCAGTACCTTCATCACAGAGGTCCTTCCACTGGAGCTTTTGGAGGGGTATCCAAATCACGAGGAACATTTCCCCCTCTATACCGGGGCTCGCCTGTCCGGTATGATCTCCAGCATCCAAAAGCACGGTGTGCAAACGCCTATTTTGGTCTGGAAAACAACAGATGGCCGGCACATCATCATCAGTGGACATAACCGGGTCAACGCGTCAAAGCTCGCTGGACTCACCACAGTCTCCGCGGTCATCCGCACGGACCTGACGCCCAAGATGGCGGAAGACCTGTTCTTTGAAATGAATTTTCAGCAGAGGTCGTTGTCCGATCTGCGCTTTTCCCAGCGAGTGCTGTGTGTGGCGGCCCATTACAATGTTATGAAGCAGCAAGGCCGGCGGACAGATCTCCTCGTGGCAAGAGTGGAGGACGATGACGCAACTTCTCCTGACTGTCAGGAGAAGTTGCACACGGACGCCAAGGTGGCCGAGGAGTACGAACTGACGAGAGATAAAATCTCCAAGTACTGCCGTCTTGCCACACTGTACCGTCCACTGCTCCTTTTACTGGACGAGAGCAAAAAGATTGGGCAGCTGGCCGCCTATGAAATCAGCTTTATTGAGAACTCCACCCTGCAAGCCTGCATCCACCAAGTAATTTCCCAGCATGGCGCGACCGTGTCCAAGGGGAAGGCCAAGCTGCTCCGGGAAGAGTTTGAACAAGGAAAGCTGGGTCAACAGCGTATTTTAGAACTGCTGGCCTGCGAGAAACCGGCAAAGCCAGATCGGGGCCCGGTATCTGTCCGCCTCCCCAGAAGCTGCGGGAAGTATTTTTCGGAAGGTGCGTCTCAAAAAGAAATCTCTAAAATTGTAGAAAAAGCTCTTGATTTTTACTTCCAGTCAGGAAGGAACACATCATCCGCATAAAAAGTTAGGGCATGATGGCTTCATCCGCCATCAGCCCTTTCTTTTTGCCCATTTCACATTTTACAACGAGAGGATGGATCAAAATGACAGCAGCAGGAACGCCCTCCACCGCCCGTCCCATGGATGGTCCACTGCTCAGCAGGCTTTATCAGATGGGGATTGTCAAAAGAGATGGAGAAATCAACGTAGAGAACATGCGCTTATTCACAAGGATTTATGCGGCTCAATTCTACTATAACCTGTGTGACAGCTATGCAAAATCGACTGTTGGCACAGTGCTGGCCTCTTTTGATGAACTGTCAGGGCGAAAGGACTATAAGGGCATCTACCTTTTTCTGTCGCTGCAGTATGACCAGCTTAGAAAGCCCCTGCCAGACCCCGTTTGGTGGCTGATGGGCTCACCGAAAGCATTAAAGATATTCTCAATCGGTTTTGTGGAATCGCTGACCGAAGTATTTCGTGAGGAGGAAAGTTATGTCCAAGCTGATGATCGCAATGCCCAGTGATAAAACGCCGCCTTTGTATGATTTCTTCAATGACGAACTGAACGAGAAGCAGCGGCAGAAGCTCCTGTCACTGTTCGCGCTCATGCTTCAGGCCCCAGTTTCCGTCATGCGGGAGCCCTATGTAAAGCATTTCACACTGGAACGGTACAGCAGTCTCTATGAGCTGCGCGCCAAGTCAAAAACCCTGGTCCGCATCATCTTTACCATGACGCCAGATGGCGATGTGCTCTTTTTGACCCCATTTGTCAAGCAGCACCGGCGCGATACTATGCAGGCTTTGGAGTCCTCACTGAGCCTGCTGGACCGAATGCGTGATGGCTCATGCTCCTATCAGGAGCTGTCCATAGAATTTTTTGTGAATGGAGGAAAAACAAAATGAAGCAGAAACTGATCCTGACCTGTGCCGCGGCAGCTGTCCCAGCGCTGCTCTACGCTCTGTACAGAAGGTGGTGGAAACACGCATGAGGAGGCTGGCTGTATTTTTATCGCTGCTCTGTCTGCTGAGCATACCTGTTTCCGCGGCATATATCCCGGAAAGCTCTGTGACAGAAAACCGGGATGGCCGGCAGCTGATCATCAAGACCTACCAACTCAGCCCAGAGGATGATCCATCCGAACTGGTTGACGAGCCGTTTGATCTTGAGGGCTACCACTATGAGCATTTGGAAACGGTAAAGGAAGACCAGACATTCCATGATTCCAAGGCGCATACGGAAACTGTGACCGTAACGACCAGCAGCGATTCTCTGGCCGCAATCCTGGAGCAGCTGGCGCCGACCATGGAATACAGCAAGGATGGATATTCCGGCGTGCTTACCCTGGACCACACTACGCTTCAAACAGAAGCGGCCGGCTATACCACTAAGTATTACACCATTACGGACACAAAGCAGTTTACCGGGCTCCCCAGAAATGACCCGTCTTATGTCCCGACTACCACAGTAAAGGACGGAAAGACGCTGTCCCTCAGCAACATCTCCTGGGCGGTGACAGGGACAGGTCTGGCAGACGATACCCTGGTGCCAACTTCCTATACAGCTACCGCAACCTACCAGGCTACCGGAAGCCGGAGCGCGGCAACCGGATACATCACCACGGCCACCTATACGGGCGAGATCACATCAGAAGGGATTGGCTCCGTCCAATATACGGTGACCTATCTGGGGACAATGCTGAAACCTGAATTTTCGATTGGGCTTCCGATTCTAGCTCTGCTGGCAGCCGGATTGGCGCTGCTTGCGGCTATCCTGGCTTTTCTATATCTGCGCCGGCCAAATGCGGCCATCTATGCGATGAACGCAAAAGGTGTTGCATATAAAAAGCTGGGCAGGCAGCGCATAGCTGTACGCAATCCAAAGCTGGACTTTACCAAGCTGAAAGAATACCCCGCGGGAGATTCCAGCGTGGAATTGAAAAACAAGCTGGCCCGGAAGCTGGCCGGACGGATCATCAGCATCCGCCTTTATGATGGGGTGCGTACGCATCTGGTAGAACCCATTGACGGGAACGAAACAGAAAATTATTGGTTTGCGGTCAAGGACGAGGATAAGGAGGGATCTGAACTATGAAACTGTTCCAGCGCATCACACTCGCTCTGATGGGGTGTATGCTGCTCAGCACGCCGGCAATGGCTGCCGATTACTCTTTTGAAACAAAAGCCCCAGCCGACTATTACGGAAGCACTGCGTATGAGGAGGTTTATGGCGCTCAGTACAATTACGGCGGCCAGAATGCGGTGGATTTTTTAGACCCTCTGGCTGACAGCGCACCTTCCCCGTTGGCGTGGAACACCATTGAGTATGGCATTGGCAGTTCTTCCGGAAGCATCTATCCAGACGGGACTTCCAATGATTACCCGCTTCAGTGGGGAGGACCGTCTGTTACCCCAGTGACGGCCTTTACCCCTGTCAGCGACGTAGAGCAGGCAAACGGCAGCATAGGCACTCTTTCAATCCCAAGCCTGGGCATCCGTTACCGGGTCTATGATGGAACATCCTCCGCGTCCATGCGGAAAGGTGTGGGGCACTTCCCCAGCACGAGCGCATGGAGCGGGAACATTGGTTTGTGTGGACACAATCGGGGCTCCAGCCATAATATCGGCTCTATTAAAAATCTGGAGGTCGGTGATGCCATCCGCTATGAGACAAGTTTGGGAACCCGCACCTATTCCGTCAGCTATGTAGGGATCATCGACTGGACTGACTGGAGCTATTTGAACGCCACATCAGACAATCGGATCACTTTGATTACATGTCTGGCGGATCAGCCAACCAAGCGCGTCTGTGTCCAGGGGATTGAAGTGAGTTCATAAAAAATTCAAATTCAATTTTTTTGAGTTCGTTTTTGCCCCAAAAGAGGCGCAAAGATGGAATTTGGGCACTGATTGCCCAAAGTGCGAAATAACGTCCTTTTACCGAATAAAAAACCTTTGACAAGCTGGATTTCCTGTATTATTGTGAGGCTGTAAGAGGCGCTGCAAACAAAAAGGAAACGAGGTGCTTGTCATGGTCTGTGAATTCCCATTCCGTCAATCCGGCTGTCAAAAGGACGACACAGGCAGGATCAATCTGCGCATGGATCTCACGTTCGATGTCCCTTCCAATATAGCGGAACAGCTGGCGCTGTGGGGCATTTACAGCTTCGATGATTGCCAGTATGACGCTAAACGGAAGGTGCTTCGGTTAAGCGCAAGCACGACACTTTATGAGGAGGGAGCCTGAAATGAAAGCAAAACGTGTTTGGTCTGCGGTACTGTGCGCAGGCTTGGCCCTGAGCATGTGCGTCAACGCGGGGGCTGCCGCTCAAAACGATGAACTGCGGGCCGCGGCCAGCTATGTGTCGGAACAGGGGGTTATGGTCGGCGACCAAAACGGAGACATGGCCTTAGACCAGACTTTGAGCCGCACAGAACTGGCGGTCATTCTGACCCGGATCACAGTGAATCCGGAACATCTGGAAGCGGAGCGGGAGCTCTACACCAGAAAGTGCGAATTCCCAGACGTTCCAGAGTGGGCCAGATTGTATGTCGGATACCTATCCTTCAATGGCCTGATGGTGGGATATGACGACGGTAGCTTTGGCGCCGCAGATCTGGTGACGCCTGCGGTGGCCTGCACGGTAATCCTGCGGCATCTTGGGTATCCAGAATCCAGCGGGTGGGATTACAGCACTGCTTGTGATAAGCTGATCAGCCTCGGTCTTGCTCCAAGCGAGTTGGCGGAAAAGAGCGTTGTCACCAGAGGCGATATGGCCATTCTCCTCTACCGTGCGATGCGCAGCCCAGAGGGCGGCTCCATTGGAGTAGGCGATGCCGCCGCGGGGGAAGCAGGCGAAAATATCCCGCAGGACGGGACAGGGAGTTCGGCTTCCGGCCGCCAAGGAATCACTTACAATACCGATGGCTCGATCAATATCCCATCGGATGGGTCCCGCTATGTTCCACAGGCTGGAGATGTGATCCGCTGCGATGATGGAAGTAACTACACCATCACTGATGTATCCCGCTATGATAAAAATATGTTTGCATCAGGGCCTGTCGGAGATCTCCCGGAGCCCACTTGTGACTGGAGCCTGCTGGAGCAGCCGGAACTCCCGGAAGCGGAGGCGAGACATTATACTGGGGACAAAGGAGATTATCTCCGAATCTGCAATATCTATGAAACCAGAAGGATGCTCTACACTTTGTATAATGCCATTGGCGATAACCCGGTCACCTGGAAAGATGGGGCGCCGGTCCTGAGCCCAAAAGGCAATCAGTTAGTTCATATCCAGCTGACTATCCCAGAGGGCGAATCCTACCAGATGTTCTGGCCCTGGCGTGCAAGCGAGATCACCAACATTTTTAACAGCGTCCCCCCTGGCACCTACTGCATGCAAGCTTGGGACGTGTTCAAAGATGGGATTTTTCAACACACGGAATACCAAATCTACACAATATAAACAAGCAACGCCTCAAAGAGAAGGAAGTGCGCGGTGAGCGCACTTCCTTTTTGCATCCCGACAACTAAATCACTACCCATTCAACACGAAGGGGGGATGCAGCGTATGGAGGCATCCTCCCTATTTTTATGGAGGTTGCCTATGAAAAAAAGATTTTTTAGTATGCTTCTGGCCTTAATTATGGCACTGGGACTCTTCCCGGCCTCCGCCGCCGCCTCCAGCATTGATGAAGCGCTTGGTGAAATTGATATATATAATGGCGGCACGAAGATGTCCTACCTGTCCATCAACGGCAAGATACAATCCCAGATTTACACCTATTATAATTTTGATAATGGAAGTGGTCAGGTCCGCGAAATTCCAGCGTACTGTGTAAACCCGAATCAATATGGTGTACCACAGACTGTTGAGGTCGGAGAAAGCATCGAGTACCTGGCAGACGAGAAGGCAAGCGATCCGAAGGTGCTTGGAATTGTGGCCAACGGATACCCGACCCGGAGCTTGCAGGAACTTGGGCTCGAAAATAAATATTTGGGCTATTACGCCACCAAGATGGCGCTGTGGTGTTATCTCATCAGTGATTGGGACATCAACAACCTGAAGGTCAATCCCAATCTGAGCGGGGTTGAATTGACACGGGCGCAGAAGGTGTTGGCTGCGGCAAAGGACATTTACGCCCGAGGGACCGCATGGAACGAAGCACTGTCGCCTGAAATTACCTGTACGCCGGATCGGGATACAGCCTATCTGGTAACGGTAGATGGGAAGCAGTATAAGCAGCAAATATTCACGTTCTGGTCGAAAACATGGGTGTGCGACTATGATGTGAAAGTCGCGTTTACCAATCCGGACGATGTGCCTGAAGGGACCCGTATTGTAAATATGTCCAATCAGGACATTACATCGATCACCACAGAAAGTACCGGAGATGGCTACGCCGGAAAGTTCAAAGTGCTGTATCCGCTGGAAAGCGTACAAGGGAATACCGGAAGTGTCCAACTATCATTCAGCACCAACGTATACAAGTACGCCGTATTTTTCGCTGTTTGTCAAGAAAAGGATCAGTACGGAAATCTGCAAAACTATGTTGTCGATACGGATCCGACAACCAGCATGAAATTGTCTGCATACAGCAACTATGAAGATTCTGAGATAGACACCCCCGACACCGGCTTGCGAATCCTCAAATATGAGACCGGCACCGAGATTCCAATTAGTGGGGCACTGTTCGAGGTCATCGGCCCGGATGGTGACTCCATCGGTACCTTTGCGACCAATGGGGATGGCCGTATCGAAATTCCGCTGAGCAAAGTGGGGAATTATACCGTAATTGAGCGTCAAGCCCCCTCCCATTATATCATCAGCGAAGAGCCAGCACAGAATGTCACTGTCGTCTACGATGAAGTAGCCGAGGTGACATTTTTTAATGATCCCTATGGCACACTGCGTATCGAGAAAAAATCCGACACTGGCATGAATTTGCCGGGGGCGGTCATCAAAATTGAGCATATCGAAAGCGGCCAGACCTGGACTGCGACGACGACCAGCGCGGGAGTCGCTATTTTTGATGAGATCCCCTTGGGGGCATATCGTATCCAGGAAATCACAGCGCCGGCAGGCTGGAAGCTGGATGATACCGTCTACACCGCCACGGTGGTTGCTGGCGAAACCACTACAATCCCTATCATCAACGAGGAGTTACCGGGATTGCGGATCATCAAGTATGATCGAAAAAATATGGTCGCCATGCCCAATGTCACCTTCGCCGTCTATCGGGACGGCGAATTTTTAGGCAATTTCAAGACGGACCAGTTCGGCGAGATTTTGCTCACCAATGTGGAGCCCGGCACCTACCGGGCGTTTGAAGTAGATACCGGCGATGAGGGGCACATTTTGGACACCACTCCCCAGGAGGTAGAGCTCCACGCCGGAGACGGCATTAAGGAGCTGTTGTTCTTCAACGATGTCAAGCCCGGATTGCGGCTGGTGAAGGTGGATTCCGACGACCCCTCCAAGGTCATCCCCAACGCTGTATTCGAGATCAAATCGGTGGAGGGGACCTATGGACCCCAGGAGTTCTGGACGGACGAAAATGGAGAAATCGACCTTTCCATGCTCCCCCCTGGCTCCTATGTAGTGACTGAAAAATCCTGCGACGGCTATGTGATCGACGAGGCCCAGCGTATCATCGAGCTGAAGCCCAATGAAGATGCCCAGTTCGTTTTCACCAATCACATCAAACCTTCTCTCCAGCTCATCAAGCTGAGCAGCGACGGCTCCCGGCTGGCCGGGGTCACGTTCCGCATCGCCAAGATCGAGGATGGCAGCCACTACCTGGACCGCACCACCAATTCCAATGGCGAGATCCTGATCTCCGATCTGGAGCCTGGCGTCTATTCCGTGCGTGAATTGTCCTCGGTACTGGACCACATCCCGGACGATACCGAGCACCATGTGGAGCTGTTCCCCGGGCAGACCAGCACCATCACCCTAACCAACCACAAGCGCCCCAACCTTTATATCCATAAATCCGATGCGGACACCGGGGAGCCCATTGAGCACACGGTCTATCTGGTGAAAGGTGCAGACGGCCACTCCATTGCGGAAGTGGAGACGGACGAAAACGGCGTCGCTGTGGTGGAGAACTTGCTGCCCGGCGTCGTGGAGGTCATCGAAAAGTCAGTCCCGGAGCCCTACCTGCTGGCCGAGGATTCTCAGATGGTGACACTGTTCCCCAATCGGGATCGGGATGTCTATTTCCAAAATTATAAGCGCCCCACCATCGAGATCATCAAGGAAAATTCAATCACACATGATCGAATCGAAAATGTACCGTTCCAGGTTTGGTACGCATCCAACAACACCGCTACCGGAGAGTACAACGATCTGGGCGTGTTCTACACCGATGAAGAGGGCCGTATCGTGCTCTCCGACCCGGACCTCTCCCTCCGTGATGGCTGGTTTCGGGTAAAGGAGCTGGAGCCGGCGCCGGGCTTTGCTCTGGCGGACCCGGACACGCAGGAGGCGTTTATCGCCGCAGGCGAGGGGCACACGTTCCGCTTCAGCAACCGGCCTCTCTCGGCTATTTCTGTGTGGAAATATGACAGTGAGACCGGAGCCGCCATTGAGGGGGCTGTGTTCCAGGTCCGTTACCTGAGCGGCAACACCTCCGGTACCGGCGGCACCGTCATCGGGACCTACCGGACTTCGGCCAATGGTTCTTTCACCGTCACGGGCTGCAAGGCCGGCACTTACATCATAGAAGAGCTCTCCAGTGATGGCTCTCATGTGATCGACACCCCGCCTCAGACGGTCTATCTCTCCGGCGAGGATCAGGAGGTTGTTCAGGTCTATTTTGGCAACAGTCCCAAGGGCTCGCTACTCATCAAAAAGGTGTCCAGTGCCGATAACTCTCCCATTTCTGATGTTCAGTTCTTTGTGACCGAGAGCGACGGCACGGTGGTGGGCGACAGCAACGGCTATTTCACTACCGATTCCGCCGGGACCATCCTCATTGAGGGCATCGACCCCGGCACCACACTTGTGGTCAAAGAAACCCGGGCAAAAGATGGTTTCCTTCTGGACAACACACCCCAGACTGCCCAAATCAAAGCCGGTCAAACGGTTACCCTTGAATTTCGCAATCAACCCACAGGCCAGCTCATTATCCACAAACTCTCGGGCGACGACAAGAAAACGCCGCTTGAAGGAGTACAGTTCAAAATCACATACTCTGACGGAAGTTTTGTGGATGCCGACAGTGGACAGCTCTCCAGCAACGGCCTGTACTGGACCAACTCTGAGGGGCAGATTATTCTTTCTGGCCTCACGGGTACTGTGGTGGTGACGGAGGTGGAAAGCGTCCCGGGCTATACGATTGACCCCAATACGCAGTCCCAAACCGTGGTGATCAATCCCAATGACACGCAGGAGCTATATTTTTATAACAATCCTATAGGCGGAATCGAGGTCATCAAGGTCAACGCGAGCAAGACCTCCGAACGGATTCCCGATACCACCTTTGAGATCCGCCGCATGGATGACGCCCTGGTAGACACCATCACCACCGATAAAAATGGCAGGGCCTATCTTCCCCTGGAGGACGGCTCTTATTACGCGATTGAGGTCGAGGCCAACCCGGATTTCGTGCTGGACGACACCCCGCATTATTTCGAGGTCAAAAACGGAGAAGTGACCACCCTGCGGATCAAGAATGAGGCCAATTCCGGTATTTTGATCCATAAGGTGGATACCAGCGGCGAGGGTATCTATGGCGTCAAGTTCCTGCTCTACGATGAGGACCGCAATCCCATCGGTGAGTTCACCAGCGATGATAACGGCTATGTTTACATCACCTCTGACGACCTTCCGGACGGCGCCAATACCAGCGGACGGTTTTACTTGAGGGAGCTGGAAGCGGCTGAAGGCTATATCTTAGACGAAGAGTATAAGACCGTCTATGTGCGCCCAGGCCGCACAGCGGAAATTGAGTGGGTCAACGAGGCCATTACCGGCCAGATCCAGATTTACAAGTACGCCTCTGAAGCCAATCCTGTCACAGGTGATCCGGCAGGAACACCCCTCCAGGGAGCTGTCTATGAAATCATCCATGAGCGCAGCGGCCGGGTGGTGGACTACATCACCACGAACGCCCGGGGTGTTGCTGCCTCCAAGCCCCTGCCTTTGATGCGTTATAAAATCCGGGAAGTCACCGCGCCCGCCTATTATCAGCTTGATCCCACTGTCCACGATGTCACGCTGGAGTATGCGGGGCAGATCATCAAAATCGCGGCCTATGACAAGCCGGCCAATCTGAAGGTCACAGTCACCAAAACCGGGAACAAGCAGCTCCTGGCCGGGGACTCTATGCGCTATGACCTCACGGTGGCCAACAACTCCAATGTGGCGCTGGAGAATTTCTATCTCCACGACCAATTCCCCACGGACTGCTCCACAGCCAAGACCATCACGACCGGCACTTACAACACCCGACTCAACTACCAGATCACCTATAAGACCAACTATAACGATTACCGTGTACTGGCAACCAACCTGCTCAGTACCAATAACTACGCCTTCGATTTATCGGCTGTCCAGCTGATGCAGGGCGAGGTAGTCACAGATGTGCGTCTGGAATTCGGAAAAGTCCCGGCTGGATTTGCCTCGGTAGTGAAGCCCACTGTCACTGTGCAGACCAGCGCCAGCCTAGCCAATGGCTATCAGGTGGTCAACCGGGTCGATGCCGGCGGCCAGTACATGAGCCAGTGGGAAACCGGACGGGCTGCGTGGATCACTCTGATCGTCAGACTGAATGAGCCGACGCTGCCTAAAACCGGTTATTAACACCATAAACTGAACTGGTGGGACGGCCTGCGGGCCGTCCCACCGCTTTCCCATACGAACAGGAGGAGAGCTTTTGTGCGATACGCGGATTTCTACGGAAACAATGAGCTTCGCCAAGCGGCGTTTTCCTATGCGTCATTGCTGGGAGGGCGTTTTATTTCCAAAGATGAACATTTGGTGTATATGGATGCGGCCGGCCGCTCCTACGTCCCGCCCGCAGCAAATTACGGTGCGGAGCAGATGCTCAGGCAAGTCCGCCAGGCAGTGTCATGGACATATCCTCTGGATGTGCTGACGATTGTTTGGCTTCATCTGCCCTATGACGCTATGGGGGACATTGATGCCTTTTATGAAAATACAGCAAATCAAACTGCCGGCAATTCCTGTCCGCTGATTCTGTAACGGAAACATGATATTTCAGATTGGAGTGGTCTTTTTGAAGATATATTTCGAGCGTTTGGGGCCTAAGCTCCCACGCTACTATATGCAGATCATGCTTATCGTGATCCTTCTGTTCAGTATGGCAGTCTCAGCCTCCGCAGTAGAGAATATGTGGGATGCCGCAGACCGCATCATCAAGGATGTCTACACAAAAATCGCAGGCATCAGCACTGTACTGGCCGGATTGATGTCGGCGGTCGCCGTTGTCGGAGCCAAGGTGTCCAATAATCAGCATAAAACCGACCAGGCATGGGATTGGCTCAAACGGATCTGGCTTTGCTGGATCGTCATAAACGGGATTGGGGCATTCCTGGCATACGTCCAGCCTCTTTTCGATGGCCTGGCAACCCTTGATCCGGACGGCGGTACATCCACCCAATGACAGATATGGCGTCAAATCACGGAAAAATCGCCAGGGTATTCCCAAGACGGACGGCCGCTACACCAGAAGACCCATACGCCTTTACCGGCCCGCCGCCTTGCGGGGAATTGCCGGACATCAGCGAGGTCCATATCTCCGTAACCTTCACCTATGATATGCAAAAAGCGGAGCGGCTGGCGGATATGTGGTCCGCCACAGGGCTTCCGGTACGAATGGGCGGTCCGGCCTTTTGTGAGCCAGGCGGTGCGTTCGTCCCCGGCCGCTATCTCAAATACGGATATGTAATCACATCACGCGGCTGCCCTAACCGATGCTGGTTTTGCGCTGTACCAAAGCGGGAAGGCGGCGTTCTGCGTGAGCTCCCCATCACCTCGGGGTGGAATGTACTGGACGACAACCTTCTGGCATGTTCAGAAGCTCATATCCGGGCGGTCTTTGCCATGCTCATGCAGCGGCAGGAACGCCCGGCCTTTACCGGGGGGTTGGAAGCCCGCCTGCTGCGTCCCTGGCATGTCGAACTGCTTCAGGCGTCCAGGGCCAAGCGTATGTTTTTTGCCTACGACACGCCGGATGACTATGAGCCGCTGATTGCGGCCGGACGGCTGCTGCGGTCAGGAGGCATCACACAGACCTCACACCGGGCAGCCTGCTATGTGCTGATTGGCTACCCCGGAGACACGATGGACGCGGCGGAAAAACGGCTGCTTGACACCTACCGAGCCGGTTTTTGGCCCTTTGCGATGCTTTACCGGGACGCCGGCGGGAAGCAGGCGGAACAGTGGCACAAGTTCCAGCGGCTGTGGGTACGCCCCCAGTCGGTTTATCACCGTATCAAAACAGAGTTCCCGGACGGTTTTACCGAGCCGTAGATGCCGGAACATTTTTGCGGAGAGGGGCTGAAGACTGGAAATGAGTCCAGATTCCCATCTAAAAGCACAGGTCAAATTCCTCAAAGGGCAGCTCTCGGTCGGGCAAACTTTGTACTTCGCCCCCTGGGATGCTTACGAGAGGAAGGAAGACGTGATACGGCTGGAGCCGGTCCAAATCAAGCACATCCCCGGGTCTGGCGGGGCGGTAAAGGTTTTGCGTGTAAATGGACAAACCTGCTCCTTTGGAATCAACAGAAACGGCAGGGTGGAATTTCATTTCGGCTATCTGGATTCTGCCCCAGGCAGCGCAGCGCAGGCCGTATTTCTGAGTGAAGAACGCTTTTGGCGCTGGAGGGAATTTTATCGTCTGCTGAATGAGCTCCATGCCAGCGGCATCGCAGAGTGTTATTTCAGCCCGACAGATTCCGGTTTGAAGGCAGCGCGCATTGTCTACGACATCCTGGAGAACGAGAATACAGACTATCAAAATGTGTCCTGTGCCGGCTGCGGTTTCGCAGACGCGCAGGGCGCATTGGTTTGTTCGGGCTGCATCCGTCAAAAGGGCCTCACGGACCGGTGGCGTGCACCGTAACGCCTGAAACGCACGCTATATCTCCCGTCTCCGGTGCTTTGTCCCAGTCAAAGTATAAACCAATAACGGGGGATTGCGTTTGGAAGGAGGCCCGTGCCGAATGGGAGTCCCCCGAATAGGGGGGATTTCCTATCCTTGAAAATATCTTCAAAGGTTTTGTGCAATGGATCTACAGCCTGTGCCTGGAGATGGTGCAGTACATTGCAAATTCCCTGCTGACTGTGTTCAGTATGGACTTGGACTACTTTTTCCGGGTAGCTCCTGTTGCGAAGGACATTCTTTCCATTCTGATTGCCGCCGGCTGGGCGCTCCTAATGGGGAATCTTGTATTCCAAGCCGTTCGGTCCATGGTCTCCGGCCTCGGTTTCGAGGGTGAGGACCCAAAACTCCTCTTCACCCGCACCTTTGTGTTTGCCTTTCTTCTCCTGGCAAGCCAGCAAATCTGTGAGATCGGGCTGAATATTTCCGCTCAGATCATACAAATGCTCCAGATACCAAGCAGTGTTACCGTGACCATTCCGGATGAGAGCAATTTTAATATTGGGGCGTCCTGGCTGCTGATCATCATTGTTGGCTTTGTAGTTATGTGGCAGTTTGTTAAGCTGTGCTTTGAAGTGGCGGAACGGTATGTAGTGACCGCTGTTCTGGTGCTGATGGCGCCGCTTGCATTCGGACTGGGCGGCTCAAAGAGCACAGAGGACATCTTCAAGGGCTGGTGCCGGATGTTCGCTTCAATGTGTCTGATGATGGTTATGAACATCATCTTTTTGAAGCTGCTGATTTCCGCAATGGGCTATGTGCCGTCCGGCCTGGGAGTGCTGCCCTGGATGCTTCTGATTGTCGGCATTGCAAGAGTAGCCCGAAAAATAGACAGCGTTGTGGCACGAATCGGCCTAAATCCCGCAATCACCGGGGATGGGCTTGGGCGTGGGTTACCTGGTATGGTGGCCTTTGCGGCCATTCGCGGGCTTGGAATGGCTGTAACCCGCTCCGCATCGGCCGCATCAAAGGGAAGCGGCGGCGCAAAGCCCCACGGCGGCCACGCTGCGGGCAGCTCCAGCACCCCACCGCCTTCTCCGCCTCCATCCGGGGGTGGGGGGGCTACGCCGCCTGGCGGCGGGTCAGGTCAGGGTGGCCCAGGCCGCGGTCAGTCTGGAACGCACCGGGAGAGTGAACGGGCTGCATATGCGGCAAGCACAAGCGCGCAGCAGTCTGCCTCTACTGAAACACAGACAGCGCCGCCTTCAACGCGCAAGGATCAGCCCAAGTCCGGAGGCCCAAGCTGCCCGCCGGACGCAAAGCCAACCCGGCATACATCTGTTCCTCCCGAGCAGAGAAGCGGTGGAGCCGGTGCCGGCCAGCGCTTCAGAATAAACACGATACTTATGGGGCAGGTGCCAGAAGGGGCTGAGGCAGCCACGCAGGCAGCATCTTCCCAGCATCAGTCCGCAGCACATTCCAAACAGGCTACCGATGCGGCAGGTACTTTTTCACACTCCTATCGGAAAACCGGAAAAGAAGCATTTCGTATCACATCGGAGCGGCAATCGTCTCAGCAAGCCACTCAGGACCGTCCGCAGCGGCCTCCGATACGCCAAAACGGTACGCCTAAAATCTCCACTCCTCCAGGCGTATCTGCGCCCGGGAAAAGCGACTATGGGGCAGGAAAAGAGCCGGATTCCAGTTACAGAAGGGACATACAGCCCCCGACCGATACGGCAGGGACGCGGCGGGCTCCCAGTCCCAGCCGCCCCCCTGTGGGCGGTACCCAGCCCCCGGCTGGTACGGCAGGGACGCAGCGGGCCTCCAGCTCCGGCCAGCCTCCCGTGGGCAGCTCACAGCCCACGATCGGCACAGCATGGGCACGGCGGCCTCCCGGCTCAAGCCAGCATCCCGGGGAGGACACCCAGCCCATGACCGATATGGCAGGGGCACAGCGGGCCTCCGACCCCAGCCGGCCTCCCGTGGGCGGCACCCAGCCCCCAGTCGGTACAGCAGGAACGCGGCAGCCCTCCGGTCCCAGCCGGCCTTCCATGGGCGGCACCCAGCCCCCAGCCGGTACGGCAGGAACGCGGCAGCCCTCCAGTCCCAGCCGGCCTCCCGTGGGCGGCACCCAGCCCCCAGCCGGTACGGCAGGAGCGCGGCAGCCCTCCGGTCCCAGCCGGCCTCCCGTGGGCGGCACTCAGCCTCCGGCCGGTACAGCAGGGACGCAGCGGGCCGCTGGTCCCAGCCGGCCTCCCATAGGGGGCACGCAGGCTTCCACTGGGGCAAAGGAATCACGCAGAATTTCCGGCGCCCCAAGGCCGCCTACAATCCAAACGGCTTCCGAAGAAACCACGGCAAAAGACAGTTCGGCGGGGACTCACCGGATCAAACGGCCGGCGGCTCCGCCCAATGGCAACACATCCAAAAAACGCAATAAGAAAAAATAATTGAAATCCTCAAGGAGCATGGGTGAGCCGCATGGGAAGCGCCCATGCTCCGCCTTTAGAAATTAGAGTCAAACGGGAATCAGAAGGAGGCGTATTTAGTATATGAACGATTATCAGTCCGGATCAGGAGGAAAGGGTATTCGTGTCGCCGCAGCGGCCGCGAATATTGCCCGCGGCGCCGCCTATGGAGGGGTGTACGGCGCGGCTGCCGAGGCCGCCAAGTCTTTTCTGCCGGAGCTTATCAAGTTGGGTGTGATCCTTCTGTTCGTGGTTGTTTTGTTCCCCCTGTTCGCCTTCGTGTCGCTCCCCAATATTCTGTTCGGCTTCAACAGCTCAACAGATCAGGAAATCATCGAATTTACAGACTCTGCTCAAGAACTGACCCAAATTTATGACCGGGCGACCTCCCGGACTCCGTCCATTTTGGAGCGCCTGGTGAATACGATCCTGCCCGGTTTTCGACTTCCAGACGGGAGCGCTCAGTATGACAGCTATTCCGTCACTGAAAATCTGGGGAACTTGAATCAATACTGGCTGGTTGCCATCGGATCGACCAAGTATAAACAGGATTTGACGGCCATGGACGAGGCCGCCGTAGATGACTTGATATACGGTAAGCTGGATTATTCCACCTCTCTGATTGACCGGGTACTGAACATTACTGTCTGGGACATGACGCCGGAGGCATATATGGAAAAGCTCGGCTTCACCGATGAGGAAAAGGAATGGGCCTCCCTCCTGTACTCCGTCCTGGCGGATGATCAGTCTGTATCATATGACGATACGGACGGGGATGGCTACTACAACACCGATTACGGCGATGTGACCTTTGAGCATCAGGACACCCCGGTGGTGTACTACAATCAGACGGACGCCCGTTGGGGCAACAAGCTCTATGGGAAGACCGGGACGATTGGCGCGGAGGGCTGTGGGCCGACCGCGCTGGCCATTGTGGTGGCCACGCTGGTGGATTCATCCGTTACGCCTTACGATGTGGCGAAATGGTCGGCGGAGACCGGCCACCGCTGCGAGGGGAACGGAAGCTATCACAGTCTGATCCCGGATGGCGGCGCACACTATGGGCTCACAGTAACCGGGATTGGAAACAACAGCACCAAGCTGGTAGAGGCGCTTCAGGACGGGAAACTGGTGATCGCCCTGATGTCAAAAGGGCATTTTACAAACGGCGGACATTTTATTGTCCTGCGCGGCATCACAGAAGATGGAAAAATATTGGTTGCCGACCCGGCCAGCGTCAAAAGAAGCAATCAGGAATGGGAGCTCGGCATTGTAGTGAATGAAGCCCGGCGCGGGGCCGCTGCGGGCGGTCCCTTCTGGGTATTTTCTTAGGGGGTGCAGCATACATGGATAAAATTTGCTGGATAAGGGCGTTCAGACTGCGGCATAGGGTGACGATTGCGGAGCTGGCCTTCTGTGCCGGGATCTCATCCCAGCTGCTCAGTCTGATTGAGTTGGATTCTGGCCGGCAGTCGCCGCAGCATGAGGCCATGCTGAGACGCGCCTGCGCAGCTCTGATGTCCGCACGTCATGCGGAACTGGCCCAGATGGAAGCTGAGCTGTCGGCCTGTCCCAATATCTTTGCGATGGAACAGGGGGATCAGGATGGGGTATGAAACTTATCACATTCCGGTAAATTACACCGACGCCGGAAAACTATTCGGCCTGTTCGAGATCCGGAATGTAGTGGAGGCTGTCCTGATCGGACTTCCGGTGCTTGCTCTCTGCGCCAGGTTTCTGCCGCTGGTGATTACCTGGAAGATCACTGTCTCCCTGTTCTTTTTGGTCCCCACAGTTGGCTTTGCACTGATTGGGCTCAAGGACGACAGCTTGACAAGATACCTAAAAACATGGTGGATCTGGCGCCAACGCCGCCGGGTCGTAACATATCGAGGAGAGGTGCATCCGCATGAATCTGAAAGACGTTATCTTCGGCAATTCCGCTGCGGCCGTCCATGACTTAGGCGGCTCCTATTCCGGGAGCAGCCAGGAGTGGCTGCCCATCAAGGATATTCTGAAAGGAGTCATCATAACACGGGACAAGCGCTTTGTCAAAGTGCTGGAACTTCTGCCAGTCAATTTCTACACACTTTCAGAAACGGAACAGGGCAACGCAATCGCCGATTTCGCCGCCTATCTGAAGGTGGCTCCCGATCATCTGCAGATCAACGTCCTGACTCAAAAATTCAATCTGAACGGCTATCTGAAGCTGATGAAGAATCGTTTGGACTGTGAGCAGAACGAAAGCTGCCGTGAAATGATTCTGGAGAGTATGCAGTATGTCCCCCAGCTTGTAGAGCGAGAGGCCATCACCCACCGCTTTTTCCTGACCTTTTCTTATGAGCCAGGTATGAAAGCGGCAAACAATTCTCCAGGCGCCATCGCCGCCCGTCTTAACGAACAGGCGGAAGTGGCGCGGCGCTATTTGGACCGATGCGGGATTTCGGTTCTGGAACCGGAGTATGTGGACAATTTTGTTCTGGAGCTCTTTTATGAACTGGTCAATAAGCATACCTCGCAGCATATCAGGCTCCCAGAGGGTGCGTATGATATGCTGGGGACCATCCACGGTATTTACGATGAAAGCGTTGTCGGCACAGCACTGGAGCAGAAGCCGGAAAGTCCCGGCGCCAAAAAGAAAAAGTGGTTTATGCCAAAGAAAAAAAGCGCGGAGCTGCCTGGGCTGGAGGGCGGCGCGACAACAATCCCTGATCTGATCGCGCCCACCTCCATTGACACGCACTCCCCTCACTTCCTTCTGGTGGACGGCGTGTACCACACTTATCTTTACATTGCCGGGTATGGATACGCCACAGTGGTGGGAAAAGGCTGGCTCACCCCGCTGATTGAAGCGGGAGAGGGTGTCAGTGTCAGCTTCCAGCTGCGAAAACAGCCACGGGAAAAAATCCTCAGTTCCATTTCTCAGGCCACCATGATTAACCGCTCCCGGATGCGGGATGTTGGTGATACCAGGAGCGACTTCGAGGAATTGGGCGACGCCATCAACGCAGGGCTCTATTTGAAAGAGGGGATCAACCGCGAGGGCGAGGATCTGTACTTTATGTACACGCTGATTGAGGTAGTGGCTGATGATCTGGAGACGCTGGAGCAGCGGGCCGCAGCGGTGGAAACGCTATGTGTCGCTTCGGATATGCTGGCGAAACGCTGTGAATTCAAAAACGAACAGGCGTTTTTATCATTCCTCCCCGGCCTGGGGCTTGATCCGGATATTGAGCGGAAAAGCAGAAGAAACGCTCTGACCACCGGTGTGGCCGGAGCGTTTCCTTTTGCCTCCTATGAGCTCAGCGATTCCGGCGGCATTTTCCTGGGCTTGAATCTCTACAACCGCTCCCCCGTGCTGATCGACTTTTATGATGACTATAAGTACACCAACGGCAATTTCGCCGTATTCGGGTCTACCGGCGCCGGAAAGTCTACCATCCTGCAATCTATCGGGAAACGGGTGCGGGAACAGGGGCGCAAGGTCATCTGCATTGTCCCGGAAAAAGGTCATGAGTACCGCCCCCTGTGTGAATCCCTCGGCGGCCAGTTTATCAAGCTCGGCCCGGCGTCTCCGGACTGCATCGGGCTGATGGAGATCAGGCGCTTCCGGGAGGACCCATACAGCTCCCGGTCCTCCGGGGACCGGCGGGAATCCCTTCTGGCGGAAAAGGTGTCCTGGCTGAGTGTGTGGTATTCCCTGCAGAAGAAAAACCTCAGCGAAGAGGATCGGGCCTACATTGACGCATCCCTGATCGAGTGCTACCGCCGCAAGGGGATCACCTTTGACAACAGCACACTCTATGACCAGGACGGGGCATTGAAGGAGATGCCGGTCATAGAGGACTGGTACGATGTTCTGATGGACAATCCGGAGACAAAGCATCTGGCCGTTGTACTGACTCGGTATGTGTCCGGCTCTGCCGCGGCCATGGGCGGGCGCACCAATGTCGATACGGACAACCCCTATCTGGTGATCGACCTGACGGACCTGCCGGATGACCTGATCCTTCCTTCCGTCTACGCGGCCACAGGCTTTGCCACGGATGTCATCGTACAAAACGGGGATGTGGGGACCGCCCTGCTTTCGGATGAGCTTTGGAAACTCCTGGGCGCAAATTCCAATCCCCTGGCTGCGGACTACACCATGCGCATGGTCAAGCTGATCCGCTCCCAGGGCGGCATTGCCGGCGTTACCTCCCAGGGCATGGCGGACATGATGGCTCTGGACGGCGGCAAATACGGCAAGGCGATCCTGGATAGCTGCCGGATCAAATTCATCATGCAGATGGAAGAACAGGAGGCTCGGCTGGTCCAGAATATCCTAAATCTGACGGAGGAGGAGGTGCGGCTCATCACACGCTTCCGGCGCGGCGAGGGCCTGCTCTGCATCGGCCACAACCATGTCCCGATCTCCGTGTTCGTCTCCCCCAAGGAGTATGAGGCCATCACAACGTCGCCCACGGACCGGCGCGCCAGAAACAATGCCTGACCGGGCCCCGAAAAATTCTTACTTTATGCTGTGAAAGGAAACTTCTATGTTATTTGACCAGGATACGATCAAGCAGATCCAGGCCATTGCGTTTGACGCCTACAAGACAACGGGGCGGGTCGCCGCCCTGCTGGACGGCGGCGGAGATGGAAATAGATCTCTGGCCCAGGAGATGTCCGCCGCCGCTTTCCGGCTGGAACGTGGTACGGTGGCATTTCGCCGGCTCTGCGAGCAATGCCAGACGCTTCCACCGGAAACCGCAAAGGATGCGCCTCCCCCGGCCCCGCTGGACTTGGCCTGCTGGGTGGAACGCAGCGATTATGGCTGGCTCCATATCCGCCTCAATACCCTCCTGCCCCACTGCCGCTACGACGCACCCATCTGGCTGTCGGATACCGTGGCCCGGGCGCTGGATCGCTATGAGGCCGCCCACGCCAGGCTTCCCATGCTGGAACACGCTCTGCTCATTATTGATGAACATTGCGAGATCGATGCCAGGCGTGTGTACGACCAGGACAACAAGGGCTGGAAGGCAATCGCAAATGCCATCAAAGGGCGCCTGATCCCGGATGACGACCAGTACAGCTTGGGCGTGTGCCTTCTCTCCAGACGCCTGCCACAAAATGTATGCCATATCTACCTCATCCCGGAGCAGGACGCGGGCGACTTTCTCACCCTCCGGGCAGAAAACTATCTACCCTTTTCCCTGACCTCCGGTTACAACTACGGATCAATTCCGAAGTAGACCTTCGGATACGTTCCACCCGCAAATCCCCATATCATCGGTTACATTCCACATACAGAACAAAGGGCCACCATCGGTTACATCCGGTCTTGGAATGTAACCGATGGTGGCGTGTGTTTTCCCTTGCGGCGCACCCCTTTGGCCGCTCCAGCAATGTCGGGACATATCTGGAATGTAAACGTCCTACGCCGTCTGCCGTTACATTGACGCCTCTATTTCCTGCACCGAGAGGAGGAATTGCGTATGCTTTACGACCGCAGGGATTTTGGCCTGCTCCGCTTGGCAGGGACCTATCAATGGCTTCCTGCGGCGCCGCTGAAAAAGCTTTCCGCATTAAAAACGCTCCGCCGGGAGGCGGAGCTGCTGTCCACCCTGGGGCTGGTCAGCTATGCCAGGAGCGGTGAGTACCTGATGCCATCGCCCCAGGGCTATGAATTCCTTTCCGGCATCGACCAGACCTGTCAGCCGCCTACCAAACGCCCATATGCGCAGAGCCCCGCCCTCCGCCGCAGGCTGGAGGTGGGGACCATCCTGCTTACCTGCATCGGGGCAGGAATTGAGCCTGCCTTCGGCAAGGTAGAACACCTGAAACGCCAGCCAGTCTTTTTCCCCGCCTTTGCCCTCCGAAACGCCGGAGGCAACCTGATGAACGCCGCCGGCTGTGCCGGATTCGGCCACTGGGGCTCTACCGCCTATATGACGCTGTACGTCAGCGCGCAGAACACCGGCTTTGTAATGACCAATGAACTGGGCCACCTCCATAACCTGGCTTCTGTGTTCAGTGAAACGCTGGATACGCCGCAGGCTTTGATCCTGGCCGGGGAGAGCTACCAGTCCGTCTATGAGGTCCTGACGAAAAAAACGCTTTCCAAACGGCATGGGAAAAAGGGCTTTGTGGATTACAGCGAGGCATACCAAAAGCTAAGTATTCCGGCCTGCCTTGTATCCTGCGACAACACCGGCGTGATGCAGCTTGCCGTGATGCGGCAGACCGACTACCGGGCCAGGATTGCCCAGGCTGCCTTCGGCGCACGCTGGGACAGCAAGGACGATGGGATACCGGAGGCAGACGGCCATGTGGACGGAAATCCGCTGGTCATTGCGGTGGACATGGATCTGCGCCGCTTGGATCGGGTGTGTACCGCCGCCGTCCGCCAGGGCCGGAAAGAGATCATGGTGGCCGCCCTGGAGGGTCAGATGTCCGGCCTGCTGCTCTCCATCCTGCCCAAAAACGCGACGGTCAGACCCCTACGCATCAACGCCCAGGTCCTCTCCGTGGCCTTTGGCGGGGACTGTAAGACCGGAGATCCCTGGCCGGACGCCCCTCTGACCCTGAAAGGCGGCTTCGTCCATGTTTAGGCTCTCAAAAAAGCTGGCGAAGCTGGAAGACCGCATTGCCGGACGCTGGGGAAAAAAGCTGGACCGGTTTCAAAGCAGGCATAAGGGAGAATGGAAATACCTGATCCCGCTTGGCCTTGTCGCATGGTATTTCGCCGGTATGCTGCTCAACTCCATCCGCCTGGGCATCCAGTCGGTATTTGGGGCGGACTCCGACCAGATCAAAAGCATCTGGGTGGTCAACCCGTTTGTGAACTTCGCGGCGGTGTTTACCCCTACCGGCCTGGCAACCATCGCGGTGGGCGCGCTGATGTTCTGTCTCATCACCAAAAAAGGGTACCATTGGTTTTCGGGGTACAAGTACACCCGGGATAAGCGGGGGTTTGATATTTTACCCAACGGGACGCACGGCACCTCTGCCTTTATGGGAAAGAAGGAACAGGAGAAGGTGCTGCTGACCGGTCCCATTCAGGACTTGGATGGGACTATCTTGGGCAAGCAGAAGGATGACCCGGACGACGATGACAAATATGCTGAATATGTGACACTGAAGCCCGGCTGCGGGCTGACGGAGCACATTATGATTTATGGCGCGACCGGCTCCGGAAAGACCAGGGGCTTTGTCAAGCCCTTCATCCTTCAAGCCATGCGCCGCCGGGAGAGCATGGTCCTGGTGGATGTCAAGGGGGAAATCTACGAGGGGATGTCCCAGATCCTTCGGGACGACGGCTACGAAGTCAAGATGTTTAACCTCTTGGACAAGGAACATAGCGACGCCTGGAACTGCCTGAGCGTGATCGAGCAGGACAAAAACCTGGTCCAATCCATTGCCGAGGTCATCATCAAAAATACCTCCAACGCCAACGAACGTCAGGACTTCTGGGAGAAGGCGGAATTAAATCTGCTCATGGCACTCATGCACTATGTCGCAACTCAGACCATCCCAGGCACCAACCAGCTTCTGCCCATCCAGCAACGGTCTTTGGGGGAAATCTACCGCATCCTTTCCAACGAGTCCTTCGCTGATCTGGAGCAGCGCTTTGAGGCGCTGCCCAAAGGCCATCCCGCCCTGCCGCCCTACGGCATTTTCAAACTGGCCAACCGCCAGATTTGGGGCAATATCGCCATTGGACTCGGAAACCGGCTTTCCGTGTTTCAAAATCCGCTGGTGGATAAGATCACTTCCTACAATGAGATCGACCTGACACTTCCTGGGCAAAAGCCCTGCGCCTACTTCTGCTGCATCTCCGCGCAGGACTCCTCGCTGGAGTTTTTAAGCTCCCTGTTTTTCTCCCAGCTCTTTTCCAGCCTGATGGAATACGGACGCCGCAATGGAGACCACGGCCGCCTGCCGGTCAGGGTCAACGTGTGTCTGGAGGAGTTCTGCAATATCGGAAAGCTGATGGACTTCAAGCGCGTTTTGGAGGTGTGCCGGGGCTCCAACATCTTCTGTCAGCTTGTGGTTCAGTCGATCCCCCAGCTCAAGGACCGCTATCCCAAGACAGAATGGGAGGAGCTTATCGGCTGTACCGATGTACAGATCTGTCTCGGCTGCAACGATGTAGACACCGCAAAGTACATATCGCAGAAATGCGGCGTTACCACCATCCGGGTGGAGAATAATCAAATGCCCATTGCCCCGCTCTTCTCACCGGTGTATTCCACCACCCGGCCCTATTCCCAGACCAAAAGCAACACCCAGCGCCCTCTTATGTATCTGGACGAAGTGCTCCACATGAATAACCGGGAGTGCCTTGTGCTCCTGCGGGGGCAAAATGTCCTAAAACTCTATAAGATCACCCCGGAAGAATTTCCGGCGTTCTGCCGGCTGAAGGATGTCCGGGTGTCCAGCCATACCCCGCGCTGGCGCATCACGGAGGAATCGGAACGGCGGCACGCTCCACAGCCGGCACAGAAGCCTGCGCCGGCGGCTGATGCCACGCCTCCCCAGCCTCCCCAGGCGCCCCCATCTCCTTCGGCTACCCCCTCTCCCCCGGAAGCGGGGATTGAACGGGAGGCCCGGAGAGAAAAGAGGCGGCCGGCCAGTGAGCCGCAGTATTCCTACGGCCTGATGGACTCCAGCCTGTGCGGTCTGGAGGGCGACGCAGAGGAGGACGCAGGCGAATTGGCGGAAACCGCTCCCTACGGCGCATTGGAGCTGATGGAGACCATGCCGGAGGATATAGGAGGCCCGCCGCTTTAGCGCAGAAACGGGACGGCCGCGGCGTTTTCCGCCTGCGACCGTCCCATTTTCCCTATGACTGGACATCCTCTCCGCCGGCGATGCCAACGGGAAACCCATTCAGCTCCACCGTACCCTCGTCAGCCGGAACGAGAATATACTTCCGGCCGTTGATGACTTGGGTTTCCATCAGATAGCTGCGCTCCGGATCGATAGATACCGCGGCGTCAGCGGTTTTCAGCTCAAAACGCTTGCTGTCAATGAGGTTGGCGGGATTCAGTACAGCGCCGGTGCCGAATGATTCCCCGCATTTTTCTCCAAATGCTTCCGCCTTGGACTCCGACACGCCGCAGTCGCGCAGGATGGAGCTGATTTCCCCCACCGTCAGCGCCAGAGGCTCCGGATTTTTGCTCTCCTTATGCTGCTCGATGGCCTCCCTCAGCCGTTCGTAGACGCCTTGGACCACCTCAACATTGCAGCAGTCCTCCAGGGAGTCGCAAAGCGCGCTCTGGAACGCCTCCTTCTGCTCTGCGGGTGACATGGGAGGCTCCGTATGGAAGACTGCGTCGATCAATTCCTGATGGAGCTCATCTGCTTTTCTGGAATAGAACAGGGCGTTATAGATGTTCGCTGCCCGGTCATCAAAGGCAGGGAAAAGGAAGCCAAGCTCCGGAGGCGCCACGACCTGCCCCTGGGCGCAGCTGTGAAACTCATTTTCCCCTGGGAAAAAGCCCAGCTCCATCTTCCCGTCCTTTACCGGGCAGATCGCGCAGACAATGTATTGGAATACCTCGTCGGAGCCGTCAGCCTGGGCCTCACCATCCTTTCCCCGGTGCGGAACATCGTATGCGTCATGCGCCAGAAGGATCAGATAATTGCTCTCTCCCATATCCAGGCTTTCAATCACCTTTTGATAAAAGGCATCCCGGGCCGCTCCATCCTTCAGGGCGGAAGAGCGGAGCTGAGAAAGCAGCCGGTGCTCCGGGCCATTCATCACCTGTTCGGTGGAAAAGACAATATCAATCAGGTTTTTCCCCAATGTCCCGGACAATGCCTTTTTCAGAAGGCCAAGATATTTTTCGGCCTCCTCCTGGGGCATCTGGCCCAGGGACTCGTCCAGGTAGGAGATGATTTCCCGTCCGCTGTTGACGTAGCAGCCGTACACACGGCTTACCGCGCTTCTATCCGGTCGGAAACGGCGGCGAAGCTCGCCAAGTTCTTTTTGATTCATAAAAGACACATCCCAATTCAAGTGTATTTCCAATCACAGCGCAGGCTGTGCTTTTTATTGTAATGAGAAACGATGAAAAAATCAATCCCCGCCATCTATGCGGCGCGCCGTGTGGGCAGGGCGCATATGGCGGCGGGGCGAGGAGGAATTGTTTGTGAAGGCTGCGCCTATGACACAAAAGCCTGCATTCCGGCTCATGAAGCTGGGAGATGTGCAGAGCGTCTATCACCTGCAGATTCCCCGCTGGCTGTTTACCGACCCGCGCTATACGGCCCTGTCCCTTGAGGCCAAGGTGGCCTATACCTTCCTGCTCAACCGTTTCCAGCTCTCCAGGCTCAACGGCTGGATCAATGACGCGGGCGAGGTCTTTATCATCTACACCAGGAAGTCGCTTGCCGATGAGATGCAGGTGAGCTACCGCAAAGTCATCGACTCCATGAAAGAGCTGTCTGCCGCGGGGCTGATCTGGGAGCGCCGGTGCGGTCGGGGCGACGCCAATCAAATCTATCTTGCGCTGGTGGAGCACCAGGAGTGCCGCAGCAGCAGCGTCCCCTTTGTCTCAAAAAAGCATGAGGCAGCTGGGGCTCCGCCGGCAGAGGAAGCCGGCACAAGAAGTGCGGAAACGGAACTTCTTCAAGCACAGCAGCATGGCGCCGGTCCGTCCGTACTCAGGCAAGAAGTGCCAGAGCAGCACTTGCAGAAATCCCAAACAGGCACTTCTGCAAGTACGGGAACGGCACATCCAGAAGTGCCCGTTTCGCACCCCAGTTATACTGATCCGAGTCATACTGATGGGATTCATACTGAGTCAAGTCAATCTATCCAGCGCCAGCAGGCTTCCCTGAGGAGGGGCGGCGGATACGGCGCCTCGCCGATGGATCGGACGGAGGAACAGGCGCAGCTAAGACAGATCCTGGATAACTGCGACCTGTGGATTTTTGACCCGGAGGACGCAAAGGTATTTGAAACAGCTATTGAACGCCTGTTCTATTCTGACGGACTGCGGGTGGGGAAGGCCGTACTCCCACAGGCGAACATCCGCTCCCGTCTTTGGGATCTGGACGGGACCATGCTCCAGGTAGTGGCCGGAAAGCTGAAAAACAACCAAAGGGAGGTCCGAAATCCCATTGCCTATGTCATGCAGGTCATCTTCAGCTCCATCAATGAGGCGCACTGTGATGTGATGATCGACCCCTATATCAACAGCCTGCGCGCTGATCGCAGCGGGCCGGACAATACGGGAGGCTGAGGCATTGTGTACTTATTTGAAGATCAAAAATTCTTTTTGTCTGTCCTGCGGCAGACGGACTTCATCCGGCCGGACCAGGCCCTTCCCCTGCTCCGCCTGTTTGACCCGCGCAAGACCCAGGGGCAGACGGAGGCGCTGATCCGGCAGCTCCGCTATGCCGGCGAGCTTGCTTTCTCCGGGCAGCTTCTCTGTTCCCCGGAGATGCTGAAAAAGCAGCCGGACCCGGAGATGCTGGAGGCGCTGGATATTTTGTTGGCGCTTTCCGGGCGCAGGCTTCTGGAGGTGAGCCGGAACCCGCCCTGCAAGCTCTCCTTTCTCCTCCAACGCGGTGAGGATTGGATCGACTCCTATGCGGTCATGATCGTCAGGCAGGGTCATGAGCGGGAGGCATCGCTGCTTCTGAATCAGCTTGCGCCGGAAACCACCCTGCTCCTGCGTCTGGACGATTTGGGGCAGCACGGGGCGCTTACGGTCCGTCAGAGCTGCTATTTTGTCGTGCGTCAGGCAGGGAAGCTGCGTTTCTATAAAGGGGGTGAGGCCAGGCACTGAAACTGAGCGCGGAATCTGAACGAGAGCACCAAAATAATTGACGAAACAGAAAGGGGACATAGTATGAGCTACATGAACGAAAGCGCTTGGCCCGGACCGGATGCGGCGGGGAACGAAGCGGAGGATAGCGGCGTCATCCAGGCTACGCCGGAGAATGAGGCCGCGGATACCAGCGGCGTTCAGAACGCATCTGAGGAGCTGAGGCCCGCGGAAGAAGGCGGCTCCGTTGCCGGGAAGGAGCAGACGGCCGCGGTGGAGCCGGAAGCAGATACCACGGAGCCGTCTGGGACAAAGCCGGCACGGAAGCGCGGCGGAAAGAAAAAGCAGGAGGAGCCCGCTGAAGGTGACGCGGTCCTCGGCGAAAGCGGCGGCGAAACATCCCCGGAAGGCACCGGGGAGGCGGAAGATGCCGCTGAGGAGGCCATGGATCGTGAAGCCCCGGAACAGCCCGACGGTTTCCCGGAAGAATCCGGCATCCCCGGGCCGCAGGCTGACGGCGCAGCGGCTGAGCAAGACGCCGGCGCGGAGCCGGATGGCACGGCGGCTGGCGGCCCCAAAAGGGCGGCCAGGCAGGCGCCCCGGACGCGGAGGGAGAAAAGCAGCAGGGCCAAGGCGGAGGTGAAGGGCACCGCCCAGACGGACCGGTTGAAGGACAAGCCCCTGGAGGGCAGGCCCACCCTCTCCGACCTGGATCTGAACAAATTGGATCGGGAGCTGACAGACAGGGAACGTGAGGAGTGGAACGAGATCTATGCGTCTCTCCGCTCCCGGACGATTCTGACTGGGACGGTCGTTGGCATCGACACCCATTCCTTCAAGGTCAGGGACCGGGACACCAAGCGGATCGAGTACAGGGAAATCCTCTGTGCAGTTGTCATCGCCTACCGGGTCAAAGTTCTGATCCCGGAGACGGAGATCTGGCAGCCCGGCTCAGAGCGGCCCTCCCACGTCCTGCGCGGCATGGCAGGCGCGGAGATCGACTATGTGATCCTGGATGTGGACCGTGAGGGCGGCGTGGCTATCGCCTCCCGGAAGCTTGGCCTGGCCGCCAGGCAGCACTATTTCAACGCCGAAAAGAACGGCCACAAGATCGGTGAGTATCTGACCTGCCGGGTGGTATCCGTTGGCCCTAGACTGTGCATGGTCGAGTGTGGCGGACGGGACATGACGCTCAAGCAGGCGGATCTGACCTATACCGCGACCCCTGACCTGCGGGAACGCTACCGCCCGGGCCAGAAGCTCCGGTGCGTCCTGACGGAATATGACCCCTACCGGCAGCTGATGAACATTTCCGTCAAGGCCGCCACCGTAAACCCCTTCCAGGGAGCCATCATGCGCCATCCCGTCAACAGCAGACGGCAGGCCACGATCAGCGGCAAGTATGGCGGAGGCGTATTCTGCACCCTGCCGGATGATTCTGTGTGCCTGTGCAGGTATTCCGCTCAGCAGAGAGACCGTGAATTTCATGTGGGCGATTCGGTAATCATTGTGATTACCAAGCACAACTTTGAACGCAGCATGATCTATGGCCGGATTCTCTCCAAGTGGTGAGGTGGTGAAAATGGATCAGCAGATGGGATTGTTGGACCGGCTGGCCCAGATGAGCGGCTGCGTCTGTCTCTCCGATTTGAGAACACCAGCATACCGGCACCCGGTACTGGACGCCCTTGGACGGATCTCCGCCGAGGAATACCCGGCAAAAGAATGGCTGGAGGCGATGGGGTATCTGCTGGTTCCGATGCAGGAGGACGGCAGACATCCGGTATAGCATCCAGTTCCTCCTCACCCTCACACACTAGAATCACATAAACACAAAAAGGTCCCGTCCGGTTCAGATGCCGGATGGGACCTTTTTTATTTTTCCCGGTTCTCGTTTGTATGTTTCATCCATAGAAATTGTGAGATTCATCTATATAGCCTAGTCTATCAAGCTGATGATCGCGACCTCTGGTGGTGCTATCAGATAGGTTGAAACCGCAATCTTGTTCATTTTATACTCTCTGGCATAGGACGCCCCAGATATAAAATCCAGCAATTTTTGGGATTCCACTGAGCCGCATCGTTCCAGATTAAGCACCACAATATGGCCTTCTTTGATTAGACTCGCAATATCCAATGCCTGCTGTTCACGCATGGGCGCCTGAATAAAGATTTTCCCAGCCCGGCTCTGATAGATGGTAATAATATTAGAATCATGGGGCATATTCCTCACCTGCCTGGTGGTCCTATTACCCCCCATTTCAGGGGGGCCTTCCTGTGTATAGCTTCCTCCCCTCTTTCTGAATCATAAAGAGGGGAGGAGCAAAAGGTCCCTTCTAACAAGGACATATATAAAGTTTAAGGGCAGGGAGATCTTGTAGATGCAGTACCCGCCTGTTCCTTTATGCGCTTTTCGTGGTATCCAGTGTATCGTCATATTAAAAAAGATGGCTCCTTACAAAGGATCGAACTTAGAGATTTGCGTGATAAGCAAATTTTTGCTGACCTTGTGAGACAAGGCATAAGCCCCGCTCTCTTTTAATCCAGTCGGCACCCAGACAAAGACACGAGGTAAAGACATTCTAATTTTATCCATCTGCCGTGCGTTTCGCTTTCATGGGGACCCCCATTATCACCAAACGCGTACCTGTGGAGAGAGCAGTAGTCCGGTTAGAGGCTGTGCAGAAAAAGGATCAGGCTGCCCAATCCAGAAATCATCCTTCTTTATTGTATAATGGTCTCCAGCTTTTATAACGGAGGAGATCGATTATGAACAATCTTGAAGCCCTGATCGAGTGTTATTTGGACATCTGCCAATACGAAAAGAAGCTGTCCCAGGATACGCTGAAGGCATACCGAACTGACCTTGCTCAGTTCCGCGCCTTTGTGGGAGGCGCGGAGGTCAGCCGGGATCTGCTGAGCCAGTATATCAAATATCTGAACAACTCCTTCGCGCCGCGGTCAGTCAAACGGAAGCTGGCCTCCCTGCGGGCCTTCTATCGTTTGATGGAGACACGGGAAGCGATTTCACAGAATCCCTTTGAAAAACTGCAAATCCATATCCAGGCGCCGCGGCAACTCCCACGTACCATTCCGGAACATATTATCCGGGATCTGCTGGAAGCCGCCTATATGGAGTACCAGCCGGGAGCCGGAACTGTCCTGCGTGATATTCTCGTGCTGGAGCTGCTGTTTGGAACAGGAATCCGGGTTTCCGAGCTATGCGCCCTCTCTCCCCAAACCGTCCAGCTTGGGGCCCATAAGCTCAGGCTGCTGATCCATGGAAAGGGGCAGAAGGAGCGAGTAATTCAGATTGACACACCGGAACTCCTGGAGCTTATGCGCATTTATTATCAGACCTTTGGGGGCAAAATCCAAGTGTCCAGCACCGTCCTGTTCAATAACCGCGGCAGAGCGCTCTCTCCACAGTCAGTACGGCGGATTATCCGAAAATACCTGCGGAAGCTGCCTGAGCAATATGCGGCCACACCGCATATGTTCCGCCACACCTTCGCCACTACGCTCCTAGAGGCTGGAATGGACATCCGGTACATACAAAGCCTGCTTGGACACAGCTCCATTTCAACGACACAAATCTACACCCATGTGGCCGCGCAGCGGCAGGCTGACCTCCTCTGCCAGCTGCATCCGAGAGGCAAGATGTCCTTCCACCTATAAAAAGCACTATGTCACATATATCAGCACAGAATAAATCCATCTTTCTTTTGAACCGTGGACAATGCGACAAACCGATATGGAACAGCCCAGGCAGAGTTTACTCTCCCAGGCCGTTTTCTGTATGTTATCTCGCTTCTCCACTCTGACGGTGGCATCTATCTCACCGCCTGCGACAGCGTGGAGTTTTGTATTCTCCACCCGCCTTCGGTACAACCAACCGCCTTATCCGCTGCCCCCTCCCCCGCCGTTTGCGCTTTCGTGACCTTTACACAAGTGGAGTCCATGCCCAAGTTCTCCATATCCACGTCTGTAGATAGTGCGTGGAATACTGCTTTCAGAGTGCCATCATTCCGTCATTTGGCAATCTGGCCTATAATGGACCGCCATAGGCTATGGATCTCCGGCAGCTCACGCCACTGCGCACCTATCCGGACGATCAAGAGTATCCCGTTGAGCTTTATCCAGTTATCCTTCTATGGACACCCCCGCTTTCCTGTTTCTTCCGGTGGCAGCAACGGCTTGGTTTGTTCCCATTGTTCTTTTGTTAATTCATATCCTTTCATGCTCGTAGCTTCACATAGCTTGGTTTCTTGTTCAATTTTAATTTTTGGAAGAACCAAGGATATGGTCTGGAAACTGATATTTTCGGAATATATCCTTGGTTTACCAACTGATCGGATAGACTGTGTAAACGGAGTGACGCTTAGAGGGTTCCCAGTCAGTCGAGGTCGAGAGGAATGGGAGTAAGAGTGGTATCGTGGCGGACGGTTTCCCCGTAAAAATCGCGGTCTCCAGTGATATGGAGGCCGTATGTTTCTGCAAGGCACAGATAGGTGGTGCTCTGTTCGGGGGAATGCTAGGGGTAAAAGCACTCAATCCCATCCAGCCCTGCGTCATGGATGGCCGCGATGCATTCCGGGGCCCCGGCCTTCCACCGCTCAATGCGCTGGTATTCGTCCTTGTCCAGATAGCGGTCGAAGGTCTTCCAGAGGGATGAGACATCCCAGCACCGGAGCATCACCCGGGCGAAATTGGGGCGGATGACCACTCCGCCGCCGGTGAGGGCCTCCAGCGGCACATCCAACCCCTTCCTGCGGAGAAACGCCGCGATGCGGTATTTCCTCCTCCCGGCTGGTGCGCAGCCTGCGGCAGTGCTCCGCTAGCCTGTGGGCGATTTAGATCGTGTCCATAACAATGACCTCATTCCAGACAAAAGCGGAGGCCGGACATAATGCCCGGCCCCCACAGTGTTGTGTATGTGATACCGCTTTGATCTCTTGCTGGAGGAGCTGCAGGACGTCCTTTGTTGGCACGGACTGCGAATCCCTCGCTTCATCACAGACAGCAAAGCTCGCTCTCTTCATCGCGCCTCCTCTCCCAACCGAACACACTTCGCTGGGCTTCGGCGGGGCCTCTGTGCCCCAGGATAGCGCGGAAGGGTTCGGGAGCGTGCAGCTACTCAGCAACAGAGATTACTGGAGGAGCTGCAGAACGCCCTGGGGCACCTGGTTGGCCTGGGCCAGCATGGCCTGGGCGGACTGGATCAGAATGTTGTTCTTGGTGTAGGCCATCATCTCGTCGGCCACATCGGTATCGCGGATGGTGGACTCAGCATCCTGGATGTTCTCTTCCATAACGCTGAGGTTGTTGATGGTGTGGTCCAGACGGTTCTGAGTGGCGCCCAAAGTGCCGCGGACGTCGGAGACATAGTTGATGGCGTTCTTGATGGTGTCCAGCGCGGCGCCGGCGCCGACCTGGTTGCCGATGTCCAGCGCGTCGATGCCCAAGGCGGTGGTGTGGCAATCCTCGATGGAAACCTTGAGCTGGTTCCAGCTATCAGAGGTATCGCCGATCTGGAGAACCAGGCTGTTATCATCGCCGGTGGTAGAGAGCTTCTTCTCGCCGCTGTAGGTGATATCATACTGTGCAATACCAGCGTCCTGGTTCTCTACCTTGTTGTACTTCAAGTCCATACCGGTGACACGATTGATGGTGGCTGCCACATTTGCACCATCATTCTGCCCAGAATAGGTATCAGCAGCCAGCGTGATGACAGTCACATCGGAGCCCACATCCTTGAGATTCTCGGCAGTAGAACCATTTTGGGCAAACAGGAACTTATGTCCGTCGATCTCAAAAATGTTTTTAGCGGCATCCTCAGCGGTCACAGCCTTGCTACCGTCAACAACGCCCACACCGCTGAAATCAACGACCTGCATCGAGTCCAGACCGACCTTGGTTTTGGTGCCGTCGATCTTACCAGCGGCAAGTTGAGTATCTGTAAACGCGGTGGTATCACTGGATTTCATGCCCAGCGCGGTGATCGTTGCGCCGGAAGCACCTGCGGTCTTGCTGGTGAAAGTCAGAGCGTCGGTATTGAGAGAAATATCAAAGGAAGCGTTCAGGGTGCTGTCCTTCTTCAGCTCCGCCAAGAACGCCTGACCAAGCTCAGTCTTAGTCGGCTTACTGGCATTCAAATCGTATTCAGTACCATCCGCAGCGACAAGCTTGGTCTGATCGTCCGACATGGTCAGGTCAACGGTCTTGGAGTGCTCGGTTCCAGCCTCATCCTTCCACGAAACCGTGTAGGAAACCGTTTTCCCCGCCGTCATATCCGCCGCGGCATCTACAAATGCACCGCTGGTTGAAGAACCTGTCACAGCTTTTGTTGCAGCGAACTCAAGGTCACCGGCGGCAGTGGCCTTCCCGGCACTACTCATAGAGCCGTCCAGCAACTTGATGCCGTTGAAGTTAGCGGAGTCAGCGATGCGGTTGATCTCGTCCTTGAGCTGGGTGACCTCCTTCTGGAGCTGGGTACGGTCAGTAGCATCCTCAAAGGTGCCGTTGGCGGACTGCTCGGACAGCTCGTACATGCGGTTGAGCATGTCGTGGACCTCGGTCAGGGCGCCCTCAGCGGTCTGCACCAGAGAGATGCCGTCCTTGGCGTTGTCCTGAGCCTTGTTCAGACCGGTAATCTGGGCGCGCATCTTTTCGCTGATGGCGAGACCGGCGGCGTCGTCACCGGCGCGGTTAATCTTGTAGCCGGAGGACAGCTTCTCTAGGTTCTTGCTCAGGGCGCTGGTGTTGTTGGTGTAGTTGCGGTAGGCGTTCATAGCCATGATGTTGTGCTGAATTCTCATTTCGATCGGTTCCTTTCTTTCTGAAATGATATTGGGTTTGCTGATCCGACGCACAGATCCCTCATGTGCGTGTTGTGGTGTTGCAGACCGGCACGGACGCCGTGGCCTTTGGCGGACTGTGCCCCCTGCGCTTCGATTTATTTCAACCGGTTCGCGGGACCGGGTGAAACCAAACTGAGTGGATAGCGTTATGTGTTCCGGGCCGCTTGATCCCGAAACAGGGCCTGGATCTGACCGGACAACTCTTCCTCCTGCTGGGTGGGGAGCAACTGCTCCAACTGTACCCGCAGGGCCTGGACCTCCTCCCGGGGCCCGTCGGACTCCATCTGGTCCAGAATCTGCTCCATGGCGCGGATGGCCCGCTTCCGCGCCCCGTTCCAGTGGTAGACGGCGTCCCGGCCTTTCCTGGCACGGCTGCGGGGAAGAGATGCCAGGCACTCCGGCCGGGGAGCCCCCGACCGCTCCAGTACCTTTCCCCGCACAATGGGGATGCTGCGGTCGGCCTCTACCCGAAGGAAGGCGCGGCTGCCGGAGAGCTGAGCGAGCTGTACCACAATGTCGCCATGGATGGTGAGATACTCACCGGGACGCAGAGAGAGCTGAAGCATGGGGATCTCCTTGTGTGTAAACATCGTCATAATATTGGGAACGCCCGTCTGACCGGGCTTCCGGCGCGGCTCCCGGTTGGGAGAGGCGCCCTCTCGTTTCCCAACGTCCCCCGCCCGGAGAACGCTGAGGGAAACGGCATCTTCCTGTATGCCGCTTCGCTCAACGCTCCCAGACCGGGAGCATGGGCCTTCACCGGTGTTCCAGCCGGCAGATGTTGTTGTATCAGAGGAGTGGAAGGGCCGCCGCAGCCTGCTGGCTCTGGCCTTTTACCAGTCCGCTGGCCTTGATGTTGATGGCAGCGTTCATCCCCCGCCGGTGCTCCGCTCCGCACACGGGGCAGACCCAGCGGCGTGCCCGGATGGAGAGGGTCTCGTTGACCGCGCCGCAGGCGGAGCAGACCTTGGTGGTTGGAACCAGGCGGTCCACCTCCAGTAGCTGCTTGCCCTGCCGCTCCAGCTTGTAGCGCAGCAGCTCCCGAAACATTCCAAAGCCGGTATCGTGGACGGCACTGCCGCCCAGCTTCCCAGAGATCGCCCTGAGAGAGTCTTCCCGGATACAGACGGCATCCCAGGCGTTGGCTATCCGCCTGGATTCCTTATGGAGGAAATCACGTCTCTGATTGGCGATGTGCTCATGAAGCAGACGGTATTTCTGTACCAGCTCCTGATAGTTTTGAGAACCGGGTTGGGACCGGCTCAGCTTCCGCTGGACGACGGCCAACTTTTCCTGAGACTGCCGCAGCCACCGGGGGGGATCGGCCGAGTTCCCGTTATCCGCGACATAAAAGTGGGAGACAGAATATTTCAGGCCGATGGTCCGTTCTGCTGTGGCCTCGACTGGCTCCGGCTGATATGTGGGACAGGTATAAAGCAGATACCCGTAGTATTTTCCGGTCTTGGTCCGCTCCACGGTGAGTCGGGTCAGCTTCCAACCGCTGCGGGGCCGGCGTGAGAACTTGGCCTTTACCAGCCCAGCTTTGGTCATGCGGACCGCGTCCCTGGTGGCATAAATGGTGGCGCTGCTCCCGAAGAACTGGTTACAGGCAGTGAAGCTGTCCCGGTCGTCCTTTTTCCGCTTGAACTTTGGATAGCCGAACGTCTTCGGATCTCGAAAAAAATTACGGAACGCCTGAGATAGCCTGTTATACTCTTGGGTCAACGCCTGGTTGTCCACTTCCTTCAGAAAAGGGGCTCCCTTTTTATACTTGGCCGGGGTGGGAATAAAGTGAGCGTCGGTTTCCTCATAAAAGCGCTCATGGTCTGAAAGCATCTGGTTCCAGATATACCGGCAGCAGCCGAAGGTCTTTTGGAACAGCTCCTCCTGCTCCGGCGTTGGGCAGAGACGGACTTTGATGGTGTTATATTGGATCACCCGGTTCCCTTCGGCATGGCCGTCCTGTTTTTCCTGTTTCATAACGCCCGTCCCTTTCCGCGCACTTGTCCATGGAATCAGAGATTGTTCTAAAAGGTGTACTTTTTGGAACAGCCTATCGAAATTAAAATTTTTAGAAATAACCTCTTATTTTTGCGGGAAATCGGACGATAACAGTAGTGAGCAACAAATGGAATTGTTGTTGTATGGTTGTTCCAAAAAGTACACATTTTGGAACAGCTTTTATCCTGTTTTGGCTCAGATATAGATAGGCCGGATTTCTGTATCGAACAGAAATCCGGCCTGTTTTTTATATGTCTTTTACACTTGTTCTGTACCGTGCTCTTAAGTTCTATGCCTTGCCGCAATACACTTCATGCTCACCACGAAACTATGCAAAGGCTTAGGGGCATGAAGTGTTTGCGCATGTGGGCCGTCCCGGCCCACATGCTGTAATCTGGTGGCCATGCCGCTGTAAGCGGCACATGACCAATTTTGCTATGCGAAAGCAGCCAGCAGTACGTAGGCTGCCGGTCGTGTCAAGATTTTTTCGCACTTTAGTTTGCAAGCTCTGGCATGAATGGAGT
>PVMN01000625.1_pt1 | contig 70159 bp, 61 predicted proteins | sample 1853401 | NCBI WGS metagenome assembly PVMN01 (sample SAMN08533510, study PRJNA380276) | Human gut metagenome, whole genome shotgun sequencing project.
AGACTAAATTCCATATAAAATGTGGGACATGTGGAATTTACTTTTTCATTTAAAGCTGCTGCAAAATAATAGAAAAAACACTTGCATTTAATAAAAAACTATGATAATATTAATTCGTTGTGACAAGAATAGATGGTCCTCTGCTACTGAAGTGTTATGAACAGGATTTATAACACAGAGTATTAAGAACATCCAATAGATGAAGGAGGTTCACACCATGAACGAAATTATTAAGAATATCGAAGCAGCACAGTTAAAGGAAAACGTACCTAGCTTTAAAGTTGGTGATACTGTAAAGGTATACAACAAGATCAAAGAGGGTAACCGCGAGAGAATCCAGATCTTCGAAGGAACTGTTATTAAGAGACAGAACGGCGGAGCAAGAGAGACTTTCACAGTAAGAAAGAACTCCAACGGTATCGGCGTTGAAAAGACCTGGCCATTACATTCCCCAAGCGTTGACAACGTAGAAGTTGTTCGTAAGGGTAAAGTAAGAAGAGCAAAACTGAACTACTTAAGAGACAGAGTAGGTAAGGCTGCTAAGGTAAAAGAGTTAGTTAAATAATTGAAGCAGGAATGATTAAAAAAGGGGCAATGTAAATTGCCCCTTTTTAGCTCATAAAGGGCAGGCTGCAGACAGGCGCACACAGACGGGGGTAACAGTTTGGATTTCTATATTAATGAAGACACAGCCTGGCTGCGAAAGGCTGTAAGGTGGATCGTAAATATTGTGGTAGCTATTGCCTGCGGCTGGTTTCTGGTTTATGGATTTGGAGAGCAGATCCTTATATCCGGCAATTCCATGCAGCCACAGTTAAGGGCCCAGGACGTGGTCCTTATGAACCGCATTATCTATGTGACAGGAGATCCAGGTCGCTTTGATGTGGTGGTCTTTGAGAGGGAAGACGGCAAAAAAAATGTGAAGCGGATCATTGGTCTTCCGGGAGAGACAGTGCAGATCAGAAACGGTCTTGTATATATTGACGGAGAACCTTTAAAAGATGATAAGATGGGAGAAGTTTCCCTGTCAGGAAGAGCTGTAGATCCGGTGCGCCTGGGAGAAAAAGAATATTTTCTGTTGGGGGACAACCGGGGGAGCAGTGAAGACAGCCGTTTTCCAAATATTGGAAATGTAAAAAGAGAACAGGTACTGGGCAAAGTATGGTTTCGCATGCTGCCGTTATTGGATCTGGGCTTTGTATCGTAAAGGAGTTAAAAGATGAATATACAGTGGTATCCAGGTCATATGACCAAGGCAAAAAGGGCAATGCAGGAAGATATTAAGCTGATCGATCTGGTGATCGAATTACTGGATGCCAGAGTCCCTTTTTCCAGCCGTAACCCGGATATTGATAAACTTGCCGCTGGAAAGGCAAGAATGGTCCTGCTAAACAAGGCAGATCTGGCAGATGAGGGACAGACACACAAATGGGCTCAGATGTTTGAGAACATGGGGATCCATGTAGTAAAGATCGATGCCCGGAACAAGGGAACCTTAAAGCAGGTACAGGCGGTGCAGCAGGAGGCATGTAAAGAAAAGATTGAAAGAGACAGACGCAGGGGAATTTTAAACCGCCCGATCCGTACAATGGTAGTGGGTATCCCTAACGTAGGAAAATCTACTTTTATCAATTCTTTTGCAGGGAAAGCCTGCGCTAAAACAGGAAATAAGCCTGGTGTTACAAAGGGAAATCAGTGGATCCGCTTAAATAAAACATTGGAGCTTTTAGATACTCCAGGTATCTTATGGCCACGCTTTGAGGATCAGCAGGTAGGCCTTCATCTGGCTTTGATCGGTTCTATTAATGATCAGATCTTAAATAAAGATGAGCTGGCATGTGAGCTGATCAGCCTTTTAGAGAAAGATTATCCGCAGGTGGTAAAAGAGCGTTTTGGCATTGAAGATGTAAATGAGGAACGGGTAAAAGTCTTAGAAGAGATCGCAAGAAACCGCGCCTGCCTGATGAAAGGCGGAGAACTGGATCTGTCAAGGGCAGCCGCTTTGCTTTTAGACGATTTCCGTGGAGGCAAATTAGGCCGCATCAGCCTGGAAAAGGCAGAGGATTATAAAGACAGGATCAAGGTGAAATAAATGGCCAGAGAGTTAAAAGGGGAAAAACTGGAAAAAGAACTTTTAAGACTGGAAGAGATGAAGGCCTACGAGAAGGAAAATGCTCAGTATGAGCTGATCTGCGGCATTGATGAGGCTGGAAGAGGACCTCTTGCAGGTCCAGTGGCAGCGGGAGCGGTCATTCTTCCAAAAAACTGCCAGATCTTATATCTTAATGATTCCAAAAAGCTTTCTGAAAAACGCAGGGAAGAACTTTTCTTGGAGATCAAGGAAAAGGCAGTTGCCTGGAGCGTGGGGATCGCCACTCCTCAGAGAATCGATGAGATCAATATCCTGCAGGCTACTTATGAGGCAATGAGAGAGGCGATTAAAGGTCTTGGTGTGGAACCGGGTCTTTTATTAAATGACGCTGTGACCATTCCAGGTGTTCAGATCCCTCAGATCCCCATTGTAAAAGGAGATGCTAAAAGCGTATCCATTGCAGCGGCCAGTATTTTAGCGAAAGTTACCAGGGATCATATGATGATGGAGTACGATGAGATCTATCCTGAGTATGGCTTTGGAAAGCATAAAGGATATGGCACAAAGGCTCATATTGAGGCATTAAAGGCATTTGGACCATGTCCCATCCACAGAAGAAGCTTTATTGGTCATTTTGTAGAAGTTTAGGAGTTTCATGAATAAAAGGGAAATTGGCAGCCGTTACGAAGAAGCAGCGGCTGCTTTTTTGCAAAGACAGGGCTTTCGTATTTTAGAGAAAAATTTCCGGTGCAGACAAGGGGAGATCGATCTGGTATGCCAGGAGGGAAAAGAACTGGTGTTTACAGAGGTAAAGTACAGATCCGATACATCCTGGGGATCTCCCTTTGAGGCCGTAGATCATCGCAAACAGGAAAAGATACGGCGAACAGCATTGTTTTACCTGTGCCGTTATGGTTATCCGGAAAATACGCCCTGCCGTTTTGATGTGGTAGGTATAACCAGGGAACGTATACAGCTGATACGAAATGCGTTTTGATGCTGGTACCGCTGTACTAGTATCTTACATAGAAAAGAGGCAGGCAGATGATCCAATGGAATTATAAAAATGAAAACAATGTGTTTATAAACAGGGAAGAAAATGGAGTTCCTTATCTTTCATTTGCTGCGCTGGAAGAGACCGGTCTTGTGGTAAACGGATTTTCCACCCGTTTGGGAGGCGCAAGCAAAGGAAAATATGCGACAATGAACTTTGCTTACAACAAAGGGGATGAGGAAGAGGCAGTACTGGAAAACTATACCCGGATGGCAAAGGCTTTAGGGGTAGACAGAGACCGTATGGTGGCATCCAACCAGACACATACTACCAATGTACGTCTTGTAACAGAAGAAGATGCGGGAAAGGGGGTAGTGCGTAAGAGAGATTATACAGATGTAGATGGGCTGATCACCAATGTAGAAGGTATTACGCTGGCAACGTTTTATGCAGACTGCGTACCGCTGTATTTTCTGGATCCGAAACATAAAGCAATCGGTCTTTCACATTCCGGCTGGCGGGGGACAGTAAACAGAATGGGACAGTGTACCATTCATGCCATGACAAAAGCCTTTGGAACGGATCCGAAAGATCTGATCACCTGTATAGGACCGAGTATCTGTCAGGACTGTTTTGAGGTAGGAGAAGAGGTGGCAGAGGCGTTTATGGAAGGGTTCAGACCCAAATGGCACAATGAGATCATTGAACCAGGCAGACGCCCGGATAAATACCAGCTGGATCTGTGGCGGGCCAATGAGATCATTTTTATGGAAGCAGGAGTAAAGCCGGACAATATCCATACCACCAATATCTGTACTATGTGCAACCATGAATATCTTTTTTCACATCGCAAGGTGGGCAATGAAAGAGGTAATATGGGAGCCTTTTTAGGACTGAAATCATGTATTTTTTAAGGAAATACGCCTGAATACTTGACCCTTAACATGGAAAATGGTATAAAACAATAAGACAAAGGACCATTATAGGACAAAGGAGTATGCTTTCATGGCTAATAATTTTGTATTCAACGACTCTCTTCCAGTAGCACCTTTAAAGCTGGCTGCACTGGAAAGCTGCAAGGATTTTGCATCTAAGGTAGATTCCCACATCGTTCAGTTCCGCCGCAACGATATGGAGGAATTAAAACGCCGCAAGGCTGATCTGCATTACCGTGGTTATGATGTAGATTCTTATCTGCTTGATTTTGAGTGCCCCAGATTTGGTACCGGTGAGGCAAAAGCAGTGATCAATGAGTCTGTCAGAGGTACAGACATTTTCGTAATGGCGGATGTAATGAATTACAGTATTCCTTACACTGTTTGCGGTTATACCAATCACATGTCACCAGATGACCATTTCCAGGATATGAAGCGTGTCATCGGTTCCTGTGTTGCGACTGCACATCGTGTAAATGTAATTATGCCATTCTTATATGAAAGTCGTCAGCATAAGAGAAGCAAACGTGAATCTTTAGACTGCGCTATGGCATTAGAAGAACTGATCGCAATGGGTGTTGAGAATATTATTACGTTTGATGCTCATGACCCAAGAGTACAGAATGCGATCCCTCTGTATGGATTTGATAACTTCATGCCTACTTACCAGTTTGTAAAAACACTGTTTGCTTATGATAAGACGACTCAGATCGATAAAGATCATCTGATGATCATCAGCCCGGATGAAGGCGCTATGAACCGTGCAGTATATCTGGCAAATAACCTGGGTGTTGATATGGGTATGTTCTATAAACGCCGCGATTACTCCAAAGTAGTAAATGGACGCAATCCGATCGTTGCACATGAATTCCTTGGTTCTTCCGTAGAAGGAAAGACGGTTCTTATTATTGATGATATGATTTCCTCCGGCGAGAGTATGCTGGATACATGTAAGGAATTAAAGGAGAGAAAGGCAGCCAAAGCAATCGTATGCTGTACCTTCGGTCTTTTCACCAATGGTCTTGAGAAATTTGATGAATATTATGAAAAGGGATATCTGGACTATGTGATCACCACAAACTTAAATTACCGTCCAAAAGAACTTTTCGACCGCAAGTGGTATCTGGAAGCTGATATGAGCAAGTATACAGCTGCTATTATCAACTCCTTAAACCATGACCGTTCCATCAGTGCATCTCTGTCCCCAACAGACAAGATCCAGAAACTGGTACAGAGACGTCACAACGGAGAGATTTGATGAGCACGTAAGAAAACAAGCGGCTGCGAAGCAGACAGTTGTTTTTCAGTGCCATCAACCAGCGACCCGCCTGCGGCAGCAGGCAGTGGAGCGCGATAGCGCGTGGGTCGTGAGTATAATAACGAACAAAGATCATGCCGCAAAATAGCGTTAAAAAACTATTTTGCGGCATTTAGTTTACAAATTTCTTTAAAATTGGTAAGATATAATGAGCGCAGGAAAAAACAAGCGGCTGCGAAGCAGACATTTGTTTTTTACAAGCCATTAACGAAGGTCTCGCCTGCGCAAGCAGGCAGTAGAGCGCATGGGCGCGGGAGACCTGAGTGTAAATAGAGCGCAGGAAAAAACAAGCGGCGCCAAAAGCGGCATTTGTTTTTATAAGCCATTTATAATATATGTAGAGGTTATATGAATATGAATAAGAAACTGGAAGGACATCCCATCTCAAAAGTAGATCCGGGTTCTATTGGCGAGGAACTGGAGCTGGAGCCGGGAGACAGAGTCCTTACCATCAACGGCAATCCCGTTGAAGATATTTTCGATTACGAATACTATGTAAACAGCCCGTCCATGACCATGGTGGTGCGAAAAGCCAACGGGGAAGAATGGGAACTTGATATAGAAAATGATTATGAAGATCTGGGACTTACCTTTGAAAATGGTCTGATGAGCGATTATCGTTCCTGCAGCAATAAATGCATTTTCTGTTTTATTGATCAGATGCCGCCGGGAATGCGGGAAACCCTGTATTTCAAAGATGATGACACCCGTTTATCCTTCCTTCAGGGAAATTATGTTACGCTGACCAATTTAAAAGAGAAAGACATAGAACGTATTATCCGCTTTAAACTGGCTCCTATTAACATTTCCGTACAGACCACGAATCCAGAACTTCGCTGTATGATGCTTCATAACCGGTTTGCCGGGAGAGCGCTGAAACTGATTGACCGTTTATATGAGGCCCAAACCCCCATGAACGGACAGATCGTTCTCTGTAAGGGCGTGAATGACGGAGCCGAACTGGAGCGGTCCATCAGTGATCTTTTTAAATATGCGCCCATTATGCAAAGCGTTTCCGTGGTGCCGGTAGGACTTTCAAAGTACAGAGACGGTCTTTATCCTTTGAAGCCTTTTACAAAAGAAGATGCCTGCGCGACCATTGATATGATCGAAAAGTGGCAGAAAAAGATATATGCACAGTACGGGATCCATTTCATCCATGCCAGTGATGAGTTCTATACATTGGCTGAAAGGGAACTGCCGGAAGAAGAACGTTATGACGGTTATATCCAGCTTGAGAATGGCGTGGGGATGCTGCGGCTTATGGCAACAGAGGTATCTAAGGCACTGGATCAGCTGGAAGGAAACGATGAGCCTGGAATGGTATCCATTGCAACAGGCCGGCTTCCTTATCCGTATATTAAGAAATATGCCGGTTGGATCCAGGAAAAATTCCCAAACAGAACGATCAATATTTATCCTATCCGCAATGATTTCTTTGGGGAAAGCATCACAGTTTCCGGTCTGATCACAGCAAAGGATCTGATCGCTCAGCTTAAGGACCAGGATCTGGGAGAATATCTCCTTCTTCCTATTAATATGTTCCGTATTGGTGAAACTGTATTCCTGGATGACCTGACCGCAGAAGATGTAGAAAAAGCTTTACAAGTTAAGATCCGTATAGTAAAATCAGACGGGCAAGATTTTGTCCATGCTATCCTTGATCCATCTGCAGAGCCGCTGCCGGAACCAGAACAAGAAGGGCTTCCAGGTGAAGAATATGGCTATGAAGGCTATGAGTTAGATGAATTGTGGGAAGATGAAGATGAATATATAGAGGACGATGAAACCGGCTTTCATCAGGAAGGCGAGGAAGAAGACGGTGAATAAAAAGGTCGTCGGCAGCTGTGAATGCTGCGGAAATTATGTATATGATGAAGAAAATGATTACTATGTCTGCGAAGTAGATTTAGATGAGGACGATGGTACGTTTCCTGAAGGGAGATGTAAAGGCATGTCCTTATTATCAGTCAGATGATGAATATAAGATTGTGCGAAAACAGATGTAGAAACGTTTTTAAAACGTGTTGATAAAGTAAGGAGGAAAACAATTGAGTAAACCAGTCGTGGCTATTGTAGGAAGGCCGAACGTTGGAAAGTCAACCTTGTTTAATGTGATCGCAGGGGATACCATTTCCATTGTAAAAGATACACCTGGTGTTACCAGAGACAGAATTTATGCAGACTGTACCTGGCTGAATATGAATTTTACACTGATCGATACAGGAGGTATTGAGCCTGACAGCAGCGATATCATCCTTTCACAGATGAGAGAGCAGGCGGAGATCGCCATTGCTACCGCTGATGTGATCGTATTTATTGTAGATGTGCGTCAGGGCCTGGTAGATGCTGATTCTAAGGTGGCAGATATGCTGCGTAAGTCCCGCAAACCTGTTATCCTTGCAGTGAATAAGGTAGACAGTCTTGCAAAGTTCGGAAATGATGTTTATGAGTTCTATAATCTGGGAATCGGTGATCCGATCCCTGTATCCGGTGCTTCCCGTTTGGGAATTGGTGATCTGTTAGATGAGGTAGTAAAGCATTTTGATGCTTCCCAGATGGAAGAAGAGGAAGATGAACGTCCGAGGATCGCAGTTGTAGGAAAGCCGAATGTAGGAAAATCTTCTCTGATCAATAAGCTTTTAGGTGAAAACCGTGTTATTGTTTCTAATATTGCAGGAACCACCAGAGATGCAGTGGATACAGAGATCATTCATAATGGTGTTCCTTATGTATTTATTGACACAGCCGGACTTCGCCGCAAGAATAAGATCAAAGAGGACTTAGAGCGCTACAGCATCATCCGCACTGTAACAGCAGTAGACCGTGCAGATGTAGTCATTGTAGTGATCGATGCTAAAGAAGGCATTACCGAGCAGGATGCAAAGATCGCAGGTATTGCACATGAACGCGGAAAAGGTATTATCGTTGCAGTAAATAAGTGGGATGCAGTAGAAAAGAATGACAAGACCATTTATCAGTATACGAATAAGTTAAAAGAGACGCTTTCTTTTATGCCTTATGCAGAGTATATTTTCATTTCTGCTGAAACAGGGCAGAGACTTCCAAAACTCTTTGAAATGATCGATGCAGTGCGCCAGAACCAGAATTTGCGTGTGGCTACCGGTGTGTTAAACGAGATCGTTTCCGAGGCCGTTGCTATGCAGCAGCCGCCGTCTGATAAGGGCAAGCGTTTAAAGATCTACTATGTAACACAGGTAGCAGTAAAGCCGCCGACATTTGTAGTTTTCGTAAACGATAAGGAACTGATGCATTTCTCTTATACCAGATATTTGGAAAATCAGATCCGCAACGCTTTTGGTTTCAGAGGAACTTCTATGAAATTCCTCATCCGTGAACGTAAAGAAAAAGATAAGTAGTTATTATATAAACAATGTAACCTGGCAGGGCCTGCTGCAGACAGCTTTTATAAACAGCTGGCGCAGCAGTCCCTGAATTGCGTTTAAGTTGTGAAAAAATAATGTACGCACTACACGGACAAATGGCCACATAGGAAAATGCAAACAGTGTGTGAAAATACAAAAATAAATGCTATAAAATTACATAAGGGGTATAAAGATGGAACGTCTATTATGTTTGGCAATCGGGTATCTGTTTGGTATCTTTCAGACGGGTTATATTTATGGAAGGGTACATGGAATTGATATCCGCAAATATGGAAGCGGCAATTCCGGCAGTACAAATGCGCTGCGCGTTATGGGGAAAAAAGCAGGTCTTACGGTATTTTTGGGAGATTTCTTAAAAACAGTGATCCCCTGTCTGACTGTTCGTTTTATTTTTAAAGATCAGCCGGATTATGCTTATGTATATATGCTTTATATTGGCCTGGGAGTGATCCTGGGACACAATTTTCCTTTCTATCTCCATTTTAAAGGAGGAAAGGGAATTGCGGCAACAGCAGGGATCATCTTCTCTATTGACTGGAGACTGACGATTTTATGCCTGGCAGTATTTATACTGATCGTGGCTGTAACACGTTATGTTTCTTTAGGTTCTCTGGTCGTTTCCGCTATTTTACTGGCATGGAATATCTATATGGGAAGATGCGGTGCTTATGGACTGAGTTCTGTTTCTTCTATAGAATATGGCGCAGTGACTGCAGTGATCGCAGCTATGGCATTCTGGCGTCATAGAGCAAATATCGTTCGTCTGATCCATGGAAATGAAAATAAGATCGGTGCGAAGAAAGAGTAAAAATGAGAAAAGGATGGTGGGGTCATGGCATCAATTGGAGTAATCGGATCAGGAACATGGGGAACAGCACTGGCGATCCTTTTAAACGGAAATGGTCATAAAGTGCAATTGTGGTCAGCAGTTCCAGCAGAGGTAGAAAGTTTAACAGTAAACAGAAAGCATCCTAATTTAGGGGACACGCCAATACCGGAAACGATCCATATAACAGGTGATTTAGAGGCAGCTATGAAAGACAAGGATCTGTTGGTCTTGTCAGTGCCATCTGTCTACGTGAGACAGACAGCAGCGAAAATGAAACCATGGTTAAAACCAGGTCAGATCGTTACAAATGTGGCAAAGGGAATTGAAGAAGCAACTTTAAAAACTCTTTCTGAAGTGATCGAGGAAGAACTTCCGCAGGCAGAGGTGACAGTTCTTTCCGGTCCAAGCCATGCGGAAGAAGTGAGCAGAGGCCTTCCCACTACCTGTGTGGCAGGTGCTCACAGTAAGAAAGCTGCAGAATATGTGCAGAGTTTATTTATGAGTCCTGTATTCCGTGTATACACAAGCCCGGATATGCTGGGTATTGAGTTAGGCGGAGCTTTAAAAAATGTGATCGCTCTGGCAGCAGGTACAGCAGATGGTCTGGGATGCGGAGATAATACAAAGGCAGCACTGATCACCAGAGGAATTGCAGAGATCACCCGTTTAGGAACGATCATGGGCGGAAAAAAAGAAACATTTTCCGGACTTACCGGTATCGGCGATCTGATCGTTACCTGTGCCAGTATGCACAGCCGCAACCGCAGGGCCGGAATCCTGATCGGTAAAGGCTATACAATGGATGAAGCTATGAAAGAAGTAAAGATGGTAGTAGAAGGTGTTTATTCTGCAAAAGCAGCACTGAAACTGGCTGAAAAATATCAGGTGACCATGCCAATCGTAGAGCAGGTGAATGAAGTTTTATTTGATGGCAAGTCTGCAAAAGATGCGTTAGCTGAGCTGATGCTCCGGGATAAATGCATGGAAAACAGCAGCCTTATCTGGGATAAGGAATAGCTCCTATAACTACAGGTTATGGATGAGAGCGCTTTTCTAACATTTTTTTATAAAAAGGTGTTGACAAGGCAAATTTCAGTTCCTATAATGTAAAAAGCTAGAAAATGTATCTGCATTTATACATGCCGGATACAGTTAATTGAGGAGGAAACAATTATGAAGAAAAGATTCTTAAGCGCTGGTTTAGCAGTTGTTATGGCAGCATCTTTAACAGCATGCGGCGGCTCAGGTTCCGCATCCACTACAGCAGCTGCTGCTGGTGAAAGCAAAGCAGAAGGTGAGAGCAGTGCAGCAGCAGAAGGCGAAAGCAGTGCAGCAGCAGATGGCGCTGTATTTAAGATCGGCGGCATTGGCCCTGTAACCGGAGGCGCAGCAGTTTATGGTCTGGCTGTACAGCACGGTGCAGAGATCGCTGTTAAGGAGATCAACGATGCAGGCGGTATCAACGGTGTGCCGATCGAATTCCAGTTCCAGGATGATGAGCATGATGCAGAGAAATCAGTAAATGCTTACAATACCTTAAAAGACTGGGGTATGCAGGTTCTCATGGGAACTGTTACCTCTGCTCCATGTATCGCAGTTGCTGATAAAACTGCAGCTGATAATATGTTCCAGATCACTCCATCTGGTTCTGCAGTAGAGTGTGCTGAGAATCCAAATGTATTCCGTGTATGCTATTCTGACCCGGCTCAGGGTACTGCATCTGCTAAGTACATTGGCGAGCACAAGCTGGCAAGCAAGGTAGCTGTTATTTACGACAGCTCTGATGTATATTCCAGTGGTATCTATGATAAGTTTGCACAGGAAGCTCCAAACCAGGGCATCGAAGTTGTTGACGCAGAAGCATTTACCGCTGACAGCAACAAAGACTTCTCTACTCAGTTACAGAAAGCAAAAGAATCCGGCGCAGAACTGGTATTTTTACCAATCTACTACACAGAAGCTTCCCTGATCCTTCAGCAGGCTAACACCATGGGATTTGCTCCACAGTTCTTTGGATGCGATGGTATGGACGGTCTGTTACAGGTACAGAACTTTGATGTGAAGCTGGCAGAAGGACTGATGCTGTTAACTCCATTTGCAGCAGATGCTACAGATGATCTGACTGTAAATTTTGTAAAGAGCTTTGAAGACGCATACGGCGAGACTCCAATCCAGTTCGCAGCAGATGCTTATGATGCAATCTACATCATCAAGGCTGCTATGGAAGAAGCAAATGTAACTCCTGATATGTCTGTAAGTGATATCTGCGATGCTATGGAAGGTGCTATGACTCAGATCAAGGTAGACGGTCTGACTGGTACCAACATGAGCTGGACAGAGGAAGGTGAGCCTGAGAAGGATCCTAAGGCTGTTCAGGTTGTAGATGGTGCTTACAAGGCTATGGAATAATTAATTTCAGAAAGTTAAGAAAAACGGATCAATAACCCAAAAGAGGGTTGTCACTATGACAACCCTCTTGGTTTTATAAGGCGCTTTTTCCGTAAGAAACTTTCTAATATTCAATGAAGAGGTGTATGTATGAGCTTTATCAACTATTTGATCAATGGCGTCAGCCTGGGCAGTGTATATGCGATCATCGCACTGGGATATACCATGGTTTATGGTATTGCGAAGATGCTGAATTTCGCTCACGGTGATATTATTATGATAGGAAGCTATGTTGTGTTCGTCACAGTCAGCTCCATGGGACTTCCGCCTATGTTAGGCGTCCTGCTGGCAGTAGCAGCATGCACATTGTTAGGTGTTGTCATTGAACGTGTGGCCTATAAGCCTTTACGTAATGCATCACCTCTTGCTGTACTGATCACAGCCATTGGCGTCAGCTATCTGCTCCAGAACGTAGCACTGCTGATCTTTGGCGCTGATACAAAGTCATTTACTTCTGTTGTAAAGATCCCGGCATTAAAACTGGCAGGCGGTCAGTTAAATATTACCGGTGAGACCATTGCAACCATTCTTTCCTGTATTGTGATCATGGTATGCCTGATGGCATTTATTAACCGTACAAGAGCAGGACAGGCTATGTTGGCTGTTTCAGAAGATAAGGGCGCAGCGACCTTAATGGGTATCAATGTAAACGGAACCATTGCTCTGACTTTTGCCATTGGTTCTGCACTGGCAGCCATTGCAGGTGTGCTGTTATGCTCCGCTTATCCGTCCTTAACACCATATACAGGTTCCATGCCAGGTATCAAGGCGTTCGTGGCAGCTGTATTTGGCGGTATCGGATCCATTCCAGGCGCATTTATCGGAGGCGTTCTTTTAGGTGTGATCGAGATCCTTTCCAAGGCGTATATTTCTTCCCAGCTTTCAGATGCCATTGTGTTCTCAGTGCTGATCATTGTACTGTTAGTAAAACCCACCGGTATTCTTGGCAAGAAGATCAGTGAGAAAGTGTAGGTGCGGGTATGAAAAGTAAAGCAAAACAGAAGACATTTATTAATAATATGATCACTTATGCCATTGTAGTAGCGGCATATATTGTTGTTCAGATCTTAATGGGAACCGGACATATGTCCAGCCTGATGAAGGGACTTTTAGTTCCTTTCTGTATCTATGTTATTATGGCAGTTTCCCTGAACCTGACAGTAGGTATCCTGGGTGAGTTAAGCCTTGGACACGCAGGTTTCATGTGCGTGGGAGCTTTCTCCGGAGCACTGTTTTCCAAATGCATGAAAGGTGCGATGGATCCAACCGTTTCCCTGGTGATCGCAGTGTTTATCGGGGCAGCAGTAGCAGCTGTTTTCGGTATCCTTATTGGTATCCCGGTACTTCGCTTAAAAGGTGACTACCTGGCTATTGTAACCTTGGCTTTTGGTGAGATCATTAAGAATATCATCAATGCTGTATATCTGGGAAGAGATGCTTCCGGATTCCATATTTCTTTAAAGGATTCCATGTCTTTAAAAATGGATGCTGATGGCGAGGTGCTGATCAAGGGAGCACAGGGTATTACCGGTACGCCTCAGGCAGCAACCTTTACTATTGGTGTGATCCTGGTACTTATTACTTTATTTATTGTAATGAACCTGATTAATTCCCGTACCGGCCGTGCCATCATGGCTATACGTGACAATCGTATTGCAGCAGAATCCATTGGTATCAATATTACAAAATACAAACTGATGGCATTTAGCATTTCCGCAGGTCTTGCAGGCGTAGCAGGCGTTCTCTATGCACATAACCTGACAACACTTACTGCTTTGCCGAAGAACTTTGGTTATAATATGTCTATTATGATCCTTGTTTATGTAGTCCTTGGCGGTATTGGAAGCATCCGTGGCTCTGTGATCGCTACAGTTATCCTGTATCTCCTTCCTGAGATGCTCAGAGGTCTGAGCAATTACCGTATGCTGATGTACGCCATTGTGCTGATCTTAGCAATGCTGTTTAACTCTGCACCTCAGTTTGTAGTACTCCGCGAGAGAATATTTGCAGCATTAAAGGGAAATAAGAAACCGGCAAAGGAGGCAAAATAATATGGCATTACTGGAAGTAAAGAATTTAAGCATATCCTTTGGCGGCTTAAAAGCAGTTGATAATTTCCACATTGAGATCGAAAAAGGCCAGCTGTATGGTCTGATCGGACCCAATGGTGCAGGAAAGACCACGATCTTCAATCTTCTTACTGGTGTATACAAACCAAATGCAGGAAGTATTGTTTTAGACGGTGTAAATATTACTGGAAAGAGTACTATTGAGATCAATCAGGACGGTATTGCAAGAACGTTCCAGAATATCCGCCTTTTCAAGGATATGTCTGTTCTTGACAATGTAAAAGCAGGTCTTCACAACCATCACAAATATTCCACGGTAGAAGGTATTTTCCGTCTTCCAAGATATTATAAGATTGAAAAAGAGATGGACGAAGAGGCCATGAGCCTGTTAAAAGTGTTTGATCTGGATAAAGAATGCGATTTCAAGGCTTCTAACTTACCTTATGGTAAGCAGAGAAAGTTAGAGATCGCCAGAGCACTGGCAACGGAGCCAAAGCTCCTTCTGTTAGATGAGCCGGCAGCCGGCATGAACCCTAACGAGACAGCAGAACTGATGGAGACCATCCGTTTTGTTCGGGACAATTTTGACATGACCGTACTTCTTATTGAACATGATATGAAGCTGGTAAGCGGTATCTGCGAGAAACTGACTGTATTAAACTTCGGACAGGTCTTAAGAGAAGGCGCTACCAGTGATGTACTGCATGATCCGGAAGTTATCAAAGCATATCTGGGTGAATAAGGAGGAGAGATACGATGGCAATGCTTGAAGTAAAAGACCTGGAAGTATACTATGGTGTGATCCAGGCTTTAAAAGGAATCTCCTTTGATGTAGAGCAGGGAGACATTGTAGCGCTGATCGGAGCCAATGGTGCAGGAAAGACAACTACTTTGCATACCATTACCGGCTTGTTAAGCGCAAAAGCAGGAAAGATCATTTACGAGGGAAAAGATATTACCCATATCCCAGGATATAAGCTGGTAAGCATGGGAATCGCTCATGTTCCGGAAGGACGCCGTGTGTTTGCAACCCTTTCTGTTTTACAGAATCTGATGATGGGCGCTTATACACGCAGAGACAAAAATGAGATCGAAGAGACGTTAAAGATGATCTACAAACGTTTCCCCCGTCTAGAAGAGAGAAAGAACCAGCTGGCAGGAACCTTATCCGGCGGTGAACAGCAGATGTTAGCTATGGGTCGTGCGCTTATGAGTCATCCAAAGGTAATGGTACTGGATGAGCCGTCCATGGGACTTTCACCTATCTATGTAAATGAGATCTTTGATATTATCCAGCAGATCAATAAAGACGGTACTACGGTTCTTTTGGTAGAGCAGAATGCAAAGAAAGCTCTTTCTATTGCCAATAAGGCATATGTTCTGGAGACAGGAACCATTGCACTTTCAGGTGATGCAAAAGATCTGATGAACAATGATCGTGTAAAGAAGGCTTACTTAAGCGAGTAAAACCTGTAACTAAAAAGAATAAAAAGAATACCCCCGGCATATGTTGTAGAAACGTGCAAGGGGGTATTTTTATGGACAATTTTAATGTATACAAGGATATTCAGGCCAGAACAAAGGGAGAGATCTATATTGGCGTAGTTGGGCCGGTGCGCACGGGAAAATCGACATTTATCAAGCGCTTTATGGAGTTAGCAGTGCTTCCGGCCATGGAAGATGAAAGCCTGAAAGCGGTGAGTACCGATGAACTTCCGCAAAGTGCAGGGGGAAAGACGGTAATGACTACAGAGCCTAAATTTATCCCAAAGGAGGCAGTGCAGATCACTTTAGGCGATGGGATCCAGGCAAAGGTGCGCCTTATTGACTGTGTGGGGTATATGGTAGACGGGGCAGCAGGCCATGTGGAAAACGGGGAAGAACGGATGGTAAAAACACCCTGGTCAGAGAAAGAGATCCCCTTTACCCAGGCAGCACAGATAGGAACCAGAAAAGTCATAGGGGATCATTCCACGATCGGCATTGTAGTGACTACAGACGGATCCATTGGAGAGTTAAAACGTCCGGCGTACATAGAGGCGGAAAAACAGACGGTGGATGAACTTAAAAAGCTGGGAAAGCCCTTTATCCTGCTTTTGAATTCTACAAAGCCATTTTCAGAGGAAGCCTTAAAACTGGCCCAACAACTGTCAGCAGAATATGGCGTGACGGTCCTTCCTGTCAGCTGTGAGCAGTTAAAAAAAGAAGATATTTTTCATATTCTGGAAAGTGTTTTAAAAGAATTTCCTGTAACAGAACTGGATTTTCATATTCCTAAATGGCTGGAGGTCCTGCCTGCTTCTCATTGGTTAAAGAACCAGGTGATCGAAATAGCAAAGGAACTGTTAAAGAAAGTCAGTCACATGAAAGATGCTGCTGCGCAGGTGAAGGATTTTGGAGAGCAGTCAGGCCCTGTGGAAAAGATCACCATAGAAAAAATGGAAATGGCAGACGGTACCGTGTCTTTGCAGGTGCAGATGGATGACAGCTATTATTATCAGATATTAAGCGACTATGTAGGACTGCCTATTGAAGGGGAGTATCAGCTGATGCAGACTTTAAGCACTTTAGCTGGTATGCAAAAAGAGTATGATAAAGTAAAAGAAGCTCTGGCCCAGGCAAGATTAAAGGGATATGGGGTCATGATGCCCCAGAGAGATGAGATTTTGCTAGATGCCCCGGAAGTGATCCGCCATGGAAATAAATATGGTGTGAAAATGAAAGCCCAGGCGCCGTCGGTGAATCTGATCCGTGCACAGATCGAAACAGAAATCGCTCCTATTGTCGGAAGCGAGCAGCAGGCAAAGGATCTTATCGCTTACATAAATTCCAGTTCCAAAGATGGGGAAGAAGGTATCTGGAATGCCAATATTTTTGGCAAATCCATTGAGCAGATTGTAGAAGACGGCATCCAGGCTAAGATATCCCAGATGACAGATGAATGCCAGCAGAAATTGCAGGATACCCTGCAGAAGATCATCAACGACAGCAACGGCGGCATGATCTGTATCATCATCTAATGAGTCTAAAAGAAAAACAAGCGGCTGTTAAAAAATGCAGCTACTATTTTTCTGCATCCGCTGTCTGCACAGCTTCTCGTTATATCTGTACGCTCAGTTCGGACTGAAGTCCGCTCTGCTCGTACAGATGTCTCGAAGAGGCAGAACATCTGGATGGCAGAAAAGCGCAGCTGCATTTTTCAACAGCCTTCTGCGGCGGCATAAACAACATTTTCAGAAAATTTGTACAATATGCGTAAAATAACTGAAAAAGATTGCAAATAAACGTGCAAATGTGCTATACTATGGTTAGCAAAAACGAGGCCCTTAAGATCGTAATAAAAGGGCAACAGAGGGGAGAATGCTTATGAGACTGACCTTTATCGGAGCGGATCATGAAGTAACAGGCAGCTGCCATTTTCTGGAAGTGGGAGACACAAAAGTTCTGATTGACTGTGGTATGGAACAGGGGAATAATGTTTACCAGAATGCAGAGCTTCCGGTTAGTTACAGCGACATTGATTATGTGTTTCTGACTCATGCTCATATTGACCATGCAGGAATGCTTCCCTGGATCTATGCCAGGGGATTTAAGGGGCAGATCATCACTACCTATGCAACTGCAGATCTGTGCGGTATTATGCTCCGTGACAGTGCCCATATCCAGGAAATGGAGGCAGAGTGGCGCAACAGAAAGGCCCGCCGGGCCGGCAAAACAGAGGTAGAGGCTCTTTATACCATGCAGGATGCAGAAGGGGTTTTAGGCCATTTTGAAGGTGTGGCATATGGACAGAAATTCAAGCTGAACGAGAACATTACGCTGCGCTTTACGGATGTAGGCCATCTTCTTGGTTCTGCTTCTATTGAGATCTGGGCAACAGAAGGAGACGAACAGAGAAAAATCGTCTTTTCCGGCGATATCGGAAATAAAAATAAGCCGCTGATCAGAGATCCCCAGTATATTTCTGACGGCGATTATGTGGTTATGGAGTCCACCTATGGAAACCGCTATCACAAAAAAGGCGAAGATCACGTGACGGGGCTTGCCCGTATTATTCAGGAAACACTGGATCGTCAGGGCAATGTAGTGATCCCGGCCTTTGCAGTAGGCAGAACCCAGGAATTACTTTACATGATCCGCCACATTAAAGAAGAAAAGCTGGTTACCGGCCATGACGGCTTCCAGGTATACGTGGACAGTCCTCTGGCGGTGGAAGCTACCCATGTTTTTAAACAGAACTTGGTAGAATGTTACGATGAGGAAACCAAGGCACTGGTAGAGCGGGGCATCAACCCTATTGATTTTCCAGGATTGAAGCTTTCCGTTACCAGTGAAGAGTCTAAAAATATCAACTTTGATATGACGCCCAAGGTGATCATTTCCGCAGCAGGTATGTGCGATGCAGGCCGTATCCGTCATCATTTAAAACATAATCTGTGGCGGGAAGAGTGCAGTGTGGTATTTGCGGGATATCAGGCAGAAGGAACCTTAGGCCGCCTGCTTCAGGATGGGGCGCCGGCAGTTAAGATTTTTGGAGAAGAAATCGATGTCAGGGCCCATATTGAGACATTAGACGGCATCAGCGGTCATGCAGACAGAGACGGCCTTCTTACCTGGGCAGCAGCCTTTGAACAAAAGCCGAAATACGTATTTGTAGTACATGGAAATGATGAATCCTGCCAGTCACTGACAGATGCTTTAAATACCCAGCTGGGACTTACAGCGAAAGCTCCCTATTCCGGATCTGAATTTGATCTGATAAAAGGCGTATGGATCAGGGAGACCGAACCTGTTTTGGTAGAGGCAGAAACTCAGGCAGCCAGAAAGGCAACAGGAGTATATACCAGACTGGTGGATGCAGGACAGATGCTTATGGATGTGATCGCACGCAACCAGGGAGGAGCCAATCAGGATCTGACCCGTTTTACAGAACAGATACTGGCTTTATGCGAGAAATGGAACCGTTAAGTATACGGAGTTATAACCTGAAATATGCATGAAAGCCGCTGAGAGAACATTAATAACAACAGGAGTACAGAAAAATGACAGAAGTAAAGATTTACACAGATGGATCAGCAAGAGGAAATCCAGACGGACCAGGCGGCTATGGCGTGGTCATGCATTATGTGGATAAAAATGGCCAGCTTCATGAGAAAACTTTATCCGCAGGCTATAAAAAGACCACCAATAACCGTATGGAATTGATGGCAGCCATTGCAGGTTTAGAGGCATTAAACCGCCCCTGTAAGATAGAGCTTTATTCAGATTCCAAATATCTTACAGATGCTTTTAACCAGAACTGGATAAAAGGCTGGATCGCCAAAGGCTGGAACCGTGGAAAAAGCGGTCCGGTAAAAAATATCGACCTGTGGAAGCGGCTTTTAAAGGCGAAGGAACAGCATCAGGTTACGTTCATCTGGGTAAAGGGCCATGCCGGACATCCTCAGAATGAACGGTGTGATGAACTGGCTACTACAGCGGCAGACGGAACAGATCTGATGACAGATGAAGGGTTATCCCTTTAATAGGTTGGGGCTGATGCATTTTGCAGCAACCTTAATTTTTACGCAAATCTTACAATATATTACTCCTTTCGGAATAGTATTCACAAGTGTCCGATTTTATGGTACTGTATGACTGAAAAATATTGTTGCAAAATATTTCCCTCAGGCAGTTTTGTCATTTGGGAAAGAAATTTTACAGACCATGGACAGGGTGTGAATAGATGAAAGACAGAAGGGTGTGGGTCATTATCGGCTGTATTCTGGCAGCAGGGATCGCTATTACCAGCTATACAAGTTCCGTTGTGAAGACCCAGCAGGAAAGTGAGATCCAGGTTCTTTCAGGAGATGCGGCAGAAAAAGCCGTTGGTGCGGCAGCTGCTTTACAGCAGGATGAACCGCAGAAATCTCAGGATAAACTGGAAGAAGAAAAAGTGAGGGAAGAGACAGATACACAGGCATTAAAGGCGCCAGTACCGGAAACGGAAAATGATGCAGAGATGCAAGAGCCTCAGGCAGTGTCACTGGTTGCTGCCAAAGACGAAAGCGTTGCGGAACCTGGAAAAGATGAAAACACACAGGTTCAGGCAGAAGATGAGAACCAGCTGCAGGTTCAGGCAGAAGCCGATCCGGATACACAGTCCGCAGACCGGGAAACCGATAAAAATACAGTTCTTGCTGAAAGTTCAGATCAGGAAAGCTATACGGACCGCTTAAAGAATCTGGACAGCCAGATCCAGAAAATGCGGGAACATGAGACAGATTCCAATGTTTATTCTGCTAAAACATCTGCAGAGACAGAACTTAAGATGTGGGACGGGGAATTAAGCGTTGTTTATAATGCTTTATTAGAAGCACTTCCCAAGGAAGAAGCCTTAAATCTTGCAAATGAAGAGAAAGACTGGCTGAAAAAACGGGAATCAGATGCAGCTGACAGCTCCGGCAAAACAGGAAACAGCCTGTCTTATGCCTCCAGCATGGTAGATCAGACCAGGGAACGGGCTTATGAGCTGGCGAAGCGGTGTGATGAGTTGAAAGAAAAATAAAATAAAAAATGAAAGATGACTCTGGAAATGCCGGGGTCATTTTTTATTCCATTTAAACTGATATATCAGTGCCAAACAAAAGCAGCAAGATAAAAAGTGAACACATATCTAAAAAATGTAAAACGCACAAATTTATATGGCGTTAAGAAACTGTTAATTGTATAATATGCACAATAAAGACGGGCAAAAATAGGATAAATACCCATAGACAAAACTGATATATCAATGTTAATATATCAGTACTGATATATTAGCGAGTTACCGGTAAACCATAAAAAATCTAGGAGGTTAAATGTATGGACATTCTTGCGGGTATTTTATTACTTATCACTTTTATCGGTCTCATCGTGTATTGCTTTAAAGGGGGCAATCTTCTGGTGGGATTTATTGTAACAGCGATCCTCTGGTGCATCATTGGTATGGTGCCGATCCAAACGGTAGTAACAGATGTATTCCAGAAGTCAGTAGAAAATTATGGAGCGACTATTGCCATCATCGTTTTTGGAGCCTGGTTCGGAAGAGTACTGGTAGATACAGGTATTGCAGGTTATATCATTAAAAAGACAGTAGAGCTGGCAGGTGATAAACCCCTGATGACAGCCATTCTTTTAAATGTAGTTTGCGCACTGATCTTCTGCAGCGCATTTGGTGTTGGTTCTGTAATGGCCATCGGTATGATCGTTCTGCCGATCATGTTCTCTCTTGGTATTGATAAGAAAACGGCATTAGGTGCCTATATGCTGGCAGTTGCATCCGGCATGTATTTAAACATTGCTTATGTAAGTCAGTTCTTTGCTGTATTCCCGGATATTAAATATGATGATACATATATCCATTTTGCATTGATCGCAACTGTGATCAGTGTAGTCATCATGATCGTATTTATTGTATTCAACTTTATGAAACAGGGCAAGTCCAGAGCATTTGCAGCTGTTTCTGCACCGGAAGCAAGAGAACTTCCATTTTACTGCATGATCGTTCCTTTTGTTCCCATTATTATGGTTTCTTTCTTTAAATGGCAGCCAGTTCCTGCTTTTCTTTTAGGTATCTTTTTAGGACTGTTATTTACCAGAAATATGACCAGCTATGCAAAAGCAGTAGAAAAAGTACAGAAGACTCTGTACGATGGTGTTGCTGATTCCGGTCTTCTGATCGGTATGCTATACGGCGTTAATATTTTCCAGGCTGCTGCAAAACAGGTGGCACCTATCCTTCAGAACCTGTTAGGCGGCATCATCCCACAGTCTCCCGTAGTATTATTAGTAGTATTCTGCGTGGTTGCTCCTCTGGCATTATTTAGAGGACCGTTAATGATCTGGGGTTCCGGTATTGCCCTTGCATCTATTTTACAGGCTATGGGCGTATTTACAGAGCCATATCTGTTCATGCTGTTTTTGGTTCCGCCGGTTGCTATCGTTGCTTCTTCCTGCCCGACCCAGTCCTGGACCATGTGGGCATTAAGCTATGCAAAACTGGAACCAAAGACCTATATCAAGACCAACCTTCCATGGGGATGGCTGGCAATGATTGCCATTGAAGTTCTTGGATATGTGGTATACAGCAGCGTTCTGTAAGATAGGAGGATAAAGAAATTATGGAAAAACGTGCGATCAGAATCGGGATCGACGTAGGCGGTACTCATACAAAGGCAGTAGCCATTGACAATGCCACTAACGAAATCGTAGGAAAAGGTTCTGTTATGACCACCCACTTTGCAAAAGAAGGAGTGGCAAAGGGCGTTGTGGATTCCTTCCAGAAATGCCTTGAGTCCAGTAATATCAGTCCTGATGAGGTGATCTTCATTGCCCACAGTACCACACAGGCTACCAATGCCCTTCTGGAAGGCGACGTGGCAGATGTGGGAGTTGTAGGCATCGGTAAAGGCGGTATTGAAGGGTGGCTTGCAAAACGTCAGACAAAAATACCGGATATTGATCTGGGAACAGGAAAATTCATTAAAATACATTCCGCATTTATGAAGTCGAAGGATATGAACGAAGGATCTGTAAAACAGGTGATCCAGAGTCTGTATGACCAGGGAGACCGTGTGATCGTGGCATCCAAGGCCTTTGGCGTAGACAATATGACAGAAGAAAAAATGGTGGCAGAGACAGCAGAGTCTATGGGACTTCCGGCTTCTATGGCATCTGACATCACAAAGCTTTACGGCCTGACTACCAGGACCCGTACAGCGGCATTAAATGCCAGTATCCTTCCAAAGATGATGGAGACAGCCAACAGTACAGAAGCTTCTGTGCGTTCCACTGGGGTAAAAGTACCGCTTATGATCATGCGCGGTGACGGTGGTGTTATGGAAGTGGGAGAGATGAAAAAACGTCCGGTGCTGACCATGCTTTCAGGCCCGGCGGCATCTGTGATCGGGGCACTGATGTACCTTCGTGCTTCCAATGGCATTTACTTTGAGGTAGGAGGAACTTCCACAAATATCGGCGTTATAAAAAATGGCCGTCCTGCAGTGGATTATGCGATCATCGGCGGTCACCGCACGTATGTAAATTCCCTGGATGTGCGTGTCCTGGGTGTAGCAGGAGGTTCCATGGTCCGTGCCGGAAAAGGGGGTATCGTAGATGTAGGCCCACGTTCGGCCCACATTGCCAATATGGGATATGCCTGCTTTACAGATCCGAAGCTTTTTGACGGTGCAAGCCTTTACTATATGCAGCCAAGGGAAAATGACCCAAGCGATTATGTGGCTATCCGCTTAAACAATGGGGAGTCTGTTACCATTACCAATACATGTGCGGCCAATGTGCTGGGCATACTGGCAGAGGGGGACTATGCAAGGGGCAATGTGGAATCTGCTGCAAAGGCCATTAAGCTGCTGGCTGATGAAGTAGGAATGTCTGTAGAGGACACAGCAAGAGCCATTCTCCAGAAATCAACTGACAAGATCAAACCGGTGATCGAAGATCTGATCAGCAAATACAAGATCGAACGGGATCAGATCGTGCTGGTAGGTGCCGGCGGCGGTGCTGGAACACTTCTTACTTTTACAGCTAACGATATGGGCTTTAAGTACCAGATACCCGAAAATGCAGAGGTCATTTCATCCATCGGCGTAGCACTTGCCATGGTCCGTGAAATGGTAGAAAGGACCATTCCAAATCCTACAGCCCAGGATATTGCACAGCTGAAAAAAGAGGCAAAAGAACTGGCAATGAATTCCGGGGCAGTGGAAGACAGCATTGAGGTATACGTAGAGATCGACGAGCAGGCCCAGAAGGTAACTGCTATTGCTATGGGTTCAACGGAAGTAAAGACTACAGACCTGATGAAGAACTGTGATGAAAAAGAGGCTGTTGCCATAGCAGCAGAGTCTGTAGGCGTTTCGGAATCAGAGGTAGAATTAGAGGCCACCAATGGCCAGATCTTTGTTGTCACCTATAAACAGGGAAATAAAAAACAGCTGCGTGTTATTGATAAAAAGGGCTTTATTAAGATCCAGCGTTCCAATGGAGGCTGTGTAGTGACCACCATGGAAAATGCAGCAGAGGAACTAAAAAAGATATGGGATGCATCTTCTAACTTCTCATCAGAAGTCCGCATTAATCCAGACGTATATGTGGTTGCAGGATCACGTGTGATCGACTATTCTGGTATCCCGGAATATGCCCAGGTATCTGGCCTGATCCAGGCGGAACTGGCTGATAAGGGACCGGAGGAAGAGATCATTTTAGTCCTTGCAAAGAATTCCTTAGGTTAAAGGAGCGATTTAGTGAAAAACTATTCCGATGAGTTCTGGTATATGCATATCCTGGATAAAGATTCTGCGTGTAAACAGTTGAATTTGGCAGAAAAATCAACTATAATAAAATATAGTATGCAAGAAGCTAAAAAGCAGTTAAATATGCTAAAAAAACAGTATGGGAAGCGGACTGCAAAGGAATATCTGGATCTTTTTGACTTTCATATAGAAGTTGAAAAGCCGGAACTTACACCTTCTTTTCTCTATATGGGAATGATGGTCCCGGAGGAAAAGAAAATTCTTTTAAATGAAACTGTGATCGCTTTAGGGGAAAGTCGGATGGAAATCCGGCTTTCTTCGAATAATGACATGTATCGCTGCTTCAGGGATATCATTTTGTGGCATGAATTATTTCATGTGCTGGAAGAGCAGATACCACAGATCTATACCCGCAGTGTGCAGGTAAACTGCAGCTTTTTAGGTTTTTTTAAAAGAATGAAAAAGGTGGAAGCTGTCAGTGAGATCGGTGCGATCCATTTTTCAAAGCTGGCGGCAGGCGTTTCTTTCTGCCCCTATCTTTACACCCAGTATCTTCTTGCAGCAACAAAACAGGATACGGAAGTAGAAGATGAATTCTGAAACAGTAAAAAAACAAGAGAACCATGATATCTATACGGTTTTACGGGACGATATTATGGGCCTGCGCTTAAAACCAGGTATTATTTTCAGCATTAAAGATATTTGTGAACTGTACCAATCCGGCCGCACCCCTGTAAGGGATGCACTGATCCGTCTGGAACAGGAAGGGATGATCACATTTCTGCCTCAAAGAGGTACGATGATATCCAGACTGGACTTAAGACGGATCGATAATGAGCGTTTTATCCGCCGGTCCATTGAAGAAAATGTAATGAGGGATTTTGTAGCTGCATTTTCCCCTACTGTCATCCTGCGCTTAGAAGACCAGATCCAGAAGCAGCAGGAATGTATGAGAGCAGGGGACGTACGCGGCTTTTTCGCCTCAGATGAAGCCTTTCATGCTCTGTTTTATAAAGAAATAAACAGAATGTACTGCTGGGATGTGATCCAGAAAGAATGCTGCAATTATAAGCGTATGCGTCTGCTTACGCTTATGCTTACAGATACAGATAACACCATGATCTCTGTACTGGAAGACCATGAAGCTATCGTATCTGCAGTGTCTGTGCGGGATCTGGATAAGGTAATGCACTGGTTCGGTGTGCATCTGGACCGGATAAGGAGCCAGGAACATAAACTTTTGAAACAATTCCCGGATCTTTTTGAAGAGGGTGCTGCCCAGGAACAGGATAAGAAGGGAAACGGGGAACTGGCAGGAGATTTTCTTATTTCTATCCGTTCCAGAGGATTATAAGAAATATGAAAAGCCTGCAGAAGGCTTTGAAGATACATTTTCTCTTGCTAATTCAGCTCTTATATGGTAAAATTCCGATTATGAGTTTATAAAGATGGTTTGTTTTAGGAGGGCATCCGCAGGCAAAGTCTGTTCTGCCCAGATTTTTGCTGTCCTGAAATATTTACTGAAAAACCCTAAATTTATATAATGGAGGAAGAAAAAAGTGAAACAACCACAGTACCGCGGAGTGAATGAGCTGCGCCGCATGTTCCTTGAATTCTTCGAGAGCAAGGGTCATCTGGTTATGAAGAGCTTTTCACTTGTACCGCATAATGATAACAGCCTTCTGCTGATCAACTCCGGTATGGCGCCATTAAAGCCTTATTTTACCGGACAGGAGATCCCACCAAGAAGAAGAGTGACTACCTGCCAGAAATGTATCCGTACAGGAGATATTGAAAATATCGGAAAGACTGCACGTCACGGCACTTTCTTTGAGATGTTAGGAAACTTCTCTTTTGGTGATTATTTCAAAACAGAAGCAATTCACTGGTCCTGGGAATTTTTGACAGAGGTAGTTGGCCTGGATCCAGATCGTCTGTATCCTTCTATCTACCAGGATGACGATGAAGCATTTGATATCTGGAATAAAGAGATCGGTATTGCTCCAGAGCGTATCTTCCGTTTTGGTAAGGAAGACAACTTCTGGGAGCATGGTTCAGGTCCTTGCGGCCCATGTTCTGAGATCTACTACGACAGAGGCGAAAAGTATGGCTGCGGCAAGCCAGGATGTACCGTAGGCTGCGAATGTGACCGTTACATTGAAGTATGGAATAACGTATTTAGCCAGTTTGATAATGATGGCCATGGTCATTATTCCGAACTGAAGCAGAAGAACATTGATACAGGTATGGGTCTGGAGCGTCTGGCAGTTGTTGTTCAGGATGTTGACTCCTTATTTACAGTTGATACAAACAAGGCTCTGTTAGACAGAGTATGTGCTCTTTCTCACAAGGAATATCAGAAAGATCATGAAACCGATGTTTCTCTTCGTATTGTTACAGACCATATTAAGTCCTGTACCTTCATGATCTCTGATGGTATCATGCCTTCTAATGAAGGAAGAGGTTATGTTCTTCGCCGCCTGCTGCGCCGTGCAGCACGTCATGGAAGAAAGCTTGGTATTGAAGGCAAGTTCCTTGTAGAACTTTCCAAGACTGTTATTGAGCTTTCCAAGGACGGATATCCGGAACTGGAAGAAAAGCAGTCTATGATCTTTAAAGTACTGACTGAAGAAGAAGACAAGTTCAACAAGACTATCGACCAGGGTCTTGCAATTCTTTCTGAAATGGAAGATGCTATGGCAGCTTCCGGTGAGAAGACTCTTTCCGGCGAGAATGCATTTAAACTGTATGATACTTACGGCTTTCCTGTAGACCTGACCAAGGAGATCCTGGAGGAGAAGGGCTGCACCGTTGATGAAGACGGTTTTGCAGCAGCTATGAAGGAGCAGAAGGAAAAGGCACGTAAGGCACGTAAGACCACGAACTACATGGGAGCAGATGTAACTGTATATCAGTCTATTGATGCTGCTATCACCTCTGAGTTTGTAGGTTATGATAAATTAAAGACTGATTCCAAGATCTCTGTTCTGACTACAGAAGATGAGATCGTAGAAGCATTAACAGATGGACAGAGAGGAACCATTATCGCTGACCAGACCACATTCTACGGAACCATGGGCGGCCAGCAGGGCGATAAGGGTACTATTTCCAGCGCTAACGGTGAATTTAAGGTAGAAGAGACCATTCACTTACAGGGCGGAAAGATTGGTCATGTAGGTATTATGACTAAAGGAATGTTAAGCGTTGGCGAGACAGTTACCTTATCTGTATGCCCGAAGAACCGTGCTCTCACCAGTAAGAACCACAGTGCGACTCATTTATTGCAGAAAGCACTGCGCACTGTATTAGGAAGCCATGTAGAGCAGGCAGGTTCTTATGTAGATGCAGGCCGTCTTCGTTTTGACTTTACTCATTTCTCTGCTATGACTCCAGAAGAGATCAAAAAGGTAGAAGATATAGTAAACGAAGAGATCCAGGCTGCACTTCCGGTTGTAACAGAGGTTATGACTTTAGATGAAGCAAAGAAGACCGGTGCAATGGCACTGTTTGGTGAGAAGTATAGTGAAAAGGTACGTGTTGTAAAGATGGGAGATTTCTCCACAGAGCTTTGCGGTGGTACTCATGTAGCAAATACCAGCACTATCGGATATTTCAAGATCCTTTCTGAAGCAGGTATTGCAGCTGGTGTAAGACGTATTGAAGCTCTTACATCTGATGGCCTGATGAAACACTATGCAGAGGTTGAAGCAGAACTTCACGAAGCAGCTAAGACAGCTAAGACAACTCCTGCAGGTCTTACAGCTAAGATCCAGTCTCTGTTAGACGAGATCAAGGCATTAAACTCTGAAAATGAGAAGTTAAAGAGCAAGATGGCAAATGACTCCTTAGGAGATGTATTAAGCCAGGTAAAAGAAGTAAATGGCGTGAGAGTACTTGCTTCCAAGGTAGCTGATGTAGATATGAACGGTCTTAGAAACCTGGGCGACCAGTTAAAAGATAAGATCGGAGAAGGTGTGGTTGTGATCGCTTCCGTTATGGATGGAAAAGTAAGTCTGATGGCAACTGCAACAGATGAAGCGCAGAAGAAGGGCGCTCATGCAGGCAACCTGATCAAGGCTATTGCAGGTCTTGTAGGTGGCGGCGGCGGCGGTCGTCCAAATATGGCTCAGGCCGGCGGAAAGAATCCAGCAGGCATTGAAGAAGCTTTAAAGAAAGCCGTAGAAGTAGTAGAAGAACAGACCAAATAAGCCTGTTTGAATAAAAAGTGCAGAAAACGCAGAAAAATATAAAATTTTTCTTGACGTATGGGAATTTTATGCTATAATCATAGCAGTGCTAAAAATACCCAAACAGTTGTATTATGCACAATTACACAACTGGAGGGAGGTTAGGTGTGAGCGATGTCAAACGTAATTGTTAAAGATAACGAGAGCTTAGACAGTGCTTTACGCAGATTCAAAAGAAACTGTGCAAAGGCTGGCATTCAGCAGGAAATTCGTAAGAGAGAGCATTACGAGAAGCCAAGCGTAAGACGTAAGAAAAAGTCTGAAGCTGCTCGTAAGCGTAAGTACAACTAATTCTCGCACGGAATTAGTCCAATTGAAGTAAAGTAAATCAGCCGGTCGCTGGGAGTATACCAGTGGACCGGCTGTTTTATGTGTTGTGAATGAGATATATTCTGGGAGAAAAAGTAGATATTTAACTCAAAAAGCAGACATTGAATAAAGAAAACAATTAGAAAGGAGCCGTTGTAAAACACAGCCTCTATTTTTCTGTATCCGTTGCCTGCACAGCTTCTCGTTACATCTGTGCGTTCAGCTCGGACTGAAGTCCGTTCTGCCCGTACAAATGTCTCGAAGAGGCAGAACAACTGGATTACAGAAAATCGCTGCTATATTTTGCAACAGCCCCTTTTTCACTATATTTAGGATTTTGCTTCCTGCAAGTCGCATCTTGGAGAAGCTACCAGGGAGTAGTTTGTATGATAGATCACAAAGCCTGGTGCAGCTCCAGCCACTTTCTTGATATTTTTCTTTTGGATATAGTCGATCTCAACTTTATCATTTTCACGGCCTTTTGAATAATAAGCAGCCAGTGCACCGGCTTCTTCGAATACCCGGTCCGGAAGATCGCTCTGTCCGTTGCTCTTTACGATCACATGGGAGCCGGGAATGCCTTTGGCATGGAACCACCAGTCATTTCCGCTTGCAACCTTAAAGGTAAGTTCTTCATTTTGATAGTTGTTTTTTCCTACAAAGATATCATAGCCATCAGAAGAAATATAATGGAAAGGACGGCTGGTGATCTTTGGACGTTTTTCATTGGCACGACGTTTCTTTATATAGCCAAACTCCATTAATTCCTCTTTGATCTGGACCAGATCATTTTCCTCCAAAGCAATATCCAGGGCAGAACTTACAGATTCAAGATGATCAACTTCTGCTTTTGTTTCCTTAGTCAGCTGGCTTAAGGCCTCATAGGTACGCTTTAATTTATTATATTTATCAAAATGTTTCTGGGCATTTTCCCGGGCAGTCAGCTGCGGGTCAAGAGGAATGGTGATCTCCTGGTTATCATAATAATTGATGCACTTAAATGATTTTTCTCCGCCCTTTAATTCATATCCATAGGTATTTAACAGTTCTCCGTAGATCCGGTATTTTTCCCGTTTTTCCGTATCCTTTAACTGCTTTAACTGCAGATCATATTTTTTACAGCTTCGTTCTAAGGCTGTCTGGACAATACGGCGCAGATCGGATGATTTCTGACGGATCCGGGTGATGGTATCTCTGGATGCATAATAGTTTTCCAGAAGAACACTGATGGAATCACAGGTTTCTCTGCGGTATCCTTTGCTGTCGTAGCAGGTAAGAGGCACAGAGGCATATTCTACAGGTGTATCACCGTCGTAGACAACTGCAGGAGAAAAATTGCCTTCTTTTACATCATCCATCATAAGCTGGAACGTATGGTACAGATGGGTCAGTTCCAGATCTGTCAGTTCACTGGCAGACCGGTCAGAATCGATGGAAGCCAGGTGACACAGCTCTTCTGCAACAATGGGACTGATGCCGGTAAGGTGGCCGTATAAAGCTTTCTGCACAGAGGTAGGAGAAGTGGAAATGCAGTTTTTAAAGGTTTCTTCTGTCACTTCCAGCGGATTTTCTTTTGCAATGGTCTGAGGGATAAAGTATTCCCGTCCTGGAAGAACCTCTCTTACAGAACTCATGCTGGCAGATACATGTTTGATGCTGTCGATGATCGTTCCGTCTTCCTTACAGAAAATGATATTGCTGTGTTTGCCCATGATCTCTACGATCAGGCGTTTTCTGCAAAGGTCTCCCAGTTCATCCAGATGCTCTAATTCAAATTCAATGATACGTTCCAGTCCCGGCTGCTTTACAGAAAGGATGCGGGCGCTTCCGATATGTTTCCGCAAAAGCATGCAGAAGTTAGGGGCGGTCAAAGGACTGGTTTTATTATTGGCAGTCAGATAGATCAGCGGAAGGCTTGCGCTGGCTGAGATCTGAAGCCGGTAGTTTTCTTTGTTGTTTTTGATTGTTATAAGTAATTCATCTTTTTCTGGCTGGGCAATTTTTGCAATTTTTCCGCCTTCTAAGGCATGCTTCAATTCCCAGGCAAGATTTGCGATGGTAATACCGTCAAAAGCCATTTTATTCACTCCTGTTAATAAAAAAGTAGGCAGTAATACATCCGTTTATTATGATGCAGACTGTCCCCATAAGCATATCACATTTTCAGAAAATAGAAAAGAGTTACAGAAATGTTGAAAAACTGCTGTACACAGTGGAATAAATAACCTATAATAAAGCGGAAGGGCATTAATCGATGAGAATTATTTAAGAAGATGTAAATACAAAAGAAATATATGGGGAATATCTATGGATAATCTGATACAGCTTATAACAGGAGGCCTGTCGTGGTTAGGAGAACACAGAGGCCTGTTTTTGCTACTGTTGTTGGAATTTTTTGCCGGTGTGTGGCTGATCATCGGCTTTTTTCAATTAAAGATCAAAAAACAGGATTTGTATTCAGGCAGAACAAAAAATAGCCGGGGCTATTCGGAAATGTTTGAAAATGGAGAGCCATCTTTTGTACTGCGCTGCAGAGACCTGTATCCTGTATATATAGCAGACAGTTTTGAAAAGCTTTTTAGGATCACCAGAGATGAACTGCAGACAGATATCAATGTTTTTCCTGAGCGTATAGGCCCGGGAAAGGACTGGAATGTGTGGAAGCAGTATCAGTCATGGGATGGAAAAAGTTCCTTTGCGGCAGAATTTTATATAAAAAGATTAAAAAGCTGGTATCATCTGGAAATACTCAGAAGTCTTGATAGTGCGTATGATGTATTTCAGTTCCATGATATAACAGAGGATAGAAGAAAGCTGGAAAAATTAGAAGGACAGTTAAAGCTTGCAGAAGATACAAGCCGGTCAAAAACAGAGTTCTTATCCAGTATGTCTCATGAGATCCGTACACCCATGAATGGTATTATTGGTATGCTGACACTGGCTCACGGACAGTTAAAGGGACATAGCGCGGAAAATTATATTATAAAGGCAGAACAGCTTTCCAAGTATCTGCTTTCTGTTATCAATGATATTCTGGATATGTCACGTATTGAGGCAGGAAAGATCGAACTTGAGAATAAACCGTTTGAACTGGAAGCACTGGCTGAAAAGCTGAGAAATATGTTCCAGAAAAATGTGGAAGCAAAGGGAATTGCATTTTCTGTAGAGATGAGAGATGTGGATGTAAAATATGTAGTGGGAGATGAACTGCGTATTTCACAGATTCTGGTTAATTTCCTTTCCAACGCCCAGAAGTTTACAGCAAAGGGAGAGATCCGGGTGACCTTCAGGCAGCTGCAGAAGGAAGAGGGAAATGTAAGTCTTATGTTCCGTGTCCATGATACAGGAAAGGGAATGGATGCCAAGTTCATCAGTAGGATTTTCAAGCCATTTGAACAGGAAAGCAAAGATATTACCAAACAGTATGGAGGTTCTGGCCTTGGAATGGCTATTACGGATCAGTTGGTTCATTTGATGGGCGGAGAGATCGTGATTGACAGTATGGTAGGAAAAGGTTCTGATTTCAGTGTATACCTGACGCTTCCTATAGCAGAAAATCCGGATGTTCAGGAAGAACAGGAAGAGGAGGATGATGTTGACTTTACCTTTAATGGCTGTCATATCCTGATGGCAGAAGATAATGAGATCAATGCAGAGATCGCAGTGAGCATCCTGGAAGAAGAGGGAGCAAAGGTAGATGTGGCTGTCAATGGTAAAGAGGCAGCAGAGAAATACGAAGCCAGCGCACCGGGAACCTATGACTTTATTCTCATGGACATCCAGATGCCTGTGATGAACGGACGAGATGCTGCAAAGCTTATACGAAGTATGGATCGTGAAGATGCGAAACAGATACCGATCTTTGCTCTTTCAGCAGATGCTTTCGTAGAAGATCAGAGACTTTCAGCCATGAGCGGCATGGACGGCCATTTTACGAAACCCATTGATTTTGATGAAATACGTGTGCAGATCGGAAAGATATTAAAAGGACGACGAAGATAAGAATGGATAAAAAAACGTTGATCAATCTTATAAAAGCGGCAGGAGTAAAGAAGGTCGCAGTAGGTGCTGTCTCTTTAACTCTTGTGACAGGTGGATTTAATGTTTTATGGAAAGACTATCAGCAGGGAAATCTGTTTAAACCAGATATGCTTGTGAAAAACAGGGAACTCCAGGGAAATCAGATCATGTTCCCGGAAAAAGAAAATATGAAGCCGGATGAAGAAAATAATTCCCAGGAAAATGATAATAAGAAACTGGAAAGGGATCCTGAATCTAATGATCCTTATGGTCAGGATAAGCAAAATGACTCATCTTATGAAATGGCTATGGATCAGGTGACCCAAAATCCGGAAAATACAGGAAACATTTATGCTGATTCATCCTACCCTTATGCAGGAAACATAAATAGTCCTTCCGGGAATCCAGATGGACAGAATCTGGTTTTAACGCCTGATGCAGAGGAAAAGGTAAGAGTTCCTGGCGGATATTCTGAGTCCCCGGAAAACAACATACATAATAATGAAACGCCAAGCTCCGGCGGTATTTCTGACAGCAGCAGTACAGTGGTGGATGGAAACTCCGGCGGTGGAGGTGGTGCTTCTTCTGGTACAAACCAGGATCCTGTTACACCGGGAGGAAATGCAGATCCGGCTCCAAACCCCGACCCGGCTCCGACGCCGACACCGGATCAGCCCTCTGGAAAACCAGATTCCGGAGATAACACACCTGTGGTGGATCCGGACTTTCCAGATGCGTCTAATCCGCCAAAACCGGCGACTGATCCTACATGGCCAGATGGTGGATCTATATATACAGGACGTTTTCCTGGTGATGGATTCCCGGAAAATAGTGAGCAGGCAGAAAAGGCTCAGATACATGTAGTACAAAATCTTACAAATACTGAATTTGAATTATATGAAGGTACGGTGTTAACTGATTGGAAATTATTTTGCAGCTTATATGCCTATGTGAGTACGGATCCTGGGGTTAATTATCGTATACAAAATTATAGTGAAAATTTTAAAGTTGGAGATTATCCAAAGATAGTGAATGGGGATTTTACGGTGAAATTCTATTTTCGCCCTAATGCGCAAAGCCCATGGCAGGAAACAGAATGTACATTTAGCGTAAAATACTGCAAAGTCACGATTATGAATATTGCAGATGAAAGCGGAGAAAGAGAAACTCTTGAAACCATTTATTTGGAAAGAGGGAAAAAGCTAGATCTTGTGAAGCCGCTGAAAATGTTGTATGACTATAATTATGATAATTGGGAGAAAGATACGTTCTGGGATAATTCTCTGCAATCAATAGTTCCTGGATGGATTGTAAATGGAAATGAAAAGATATTCACTCCGGAATACGAACCTGCGGCACCGGGAAGATATGAAATAATCCCAATGGAACGGGAAAAAGTTTCAGATCAATTAGCTGTGATACTTGAGGATCAGTGGAAAGATCCTAGCAATTTTAATAGTACTACCTTTTATGTTCAGAAGTTAATATATGCTCCGGAGGAATCGGAAGTATTGGAAATTCCTTTGGGTATCCAAAAAATAGGTATATGGCCAAGTTATACATATAATGCCAGAAAGCTTATTATTCCAGAATCAGTTGCTTATGTTGAGGATTATTTTCCGGTAATTCAGAATGAAATTGTAGTTTCGGATAAGAATCAGCATTTTTGCTCAGATGATGGTCTGCTCTATGATAAATCAAAAACGAAACTAATAGCAGTTCCAAGTGATCGCACAGAATTAAAAGTGCCTGAAACAGTCAAAGAGGTGGTTCTTTCATCGGCAAATGCTAATTTGAAAGAAATTGTATTTACAGCAAGCACACCTCCGGATATCACGCTTGAAAATTTGAGTGGTGTAACTTTGTATGTTCCATCGAATGCATATGCGCAGTATCTTCTTGCGTGGAATCAGCAATTAGGTGATAATCATTTGGAAATCGCAGGGGAAGTTGCTGATTACATGTATGAAGATAGTGCTGTTTATTCATCAGATAAAAAAATCCTGTATTTGATTTCTGATGAAAACAGCGGTTTATGGATGGTGCCAGATGGCGTCGAAAAGATAAAAAATGGTGCTACAGACAAGTGCACAGATGTAGAGCGCCTTTTTATTCCTGGCAGTATGAAAAATTTGGAATCAGGAAGCCTGGCAGGAAATGGTTTGAAAGAGATTTATTTTCAGGGAACAGTTCCGCCGGATATCAGTGAAGATACGTTTGGCGATCTGACCGCTAAGGGGCTGGTTGTTTATGTCCCTGAGGGATGCCGTGATGCCTACGTGGAAAAATGGAGTGAGGTCTTAGGTCAGGACACAGTAGAAAAACTCATCCAATATATAGACTGTAAATTAGTGGAGGATGGCGATTTTATTTATTTGGATGTTTCAGACCGGAGCATTCTAATGCAAGCACCCAAAGATGTAGTTTCTTTTGATGAAATCATGGATCGTGTTCCTGAAAATGTTAAATTTGCGGAAATAGGAAACAGTGCGTTTAAAGGATGCGATAGCTTAAAGGTTGCAGAGTTGCCGGAAAGTGTTGTGAGAATAGGAAGAAATGCTTTTTCTCAGTGCAAGAATCTGGAGGGCGTTATGAGTTATGCAACTCAAGGTGTCTTTGTAGGAAAGGATGCATTTGAGAATCTTCGATTCTTAGCGTTTAATACAGGATATCTGGATTTGGAAGATCCCTCTATGATAAATGGAATTAATACATATGTTACAAATAGCTGTTTACTGGATGAAACTGCAGCGAAGAAAGCAATTGGCAGCGGAACTAGTTTAAAAATGGGGGATACTGAGGAAACAAAGGGATTAGTATTTGGCTTGGGAAAAGACCAAGGAAATGAAGCTTTTGTACTGAGCTGGGATTCTGATTTTTCAGGAATATTAGCCAGCCCAGATGAATATCCCATTACTCTGATTATGAATTATGCGTTTATGGGATGCGATAAAACAATTATAATACCGGATGACGTAGCGAAAACACTTAGGGTGATAGGATGGGAAGCGTTTGAAAATTCAGGACTCACAGGTTCTATTGCTTTTTCTGATGATCTGCACACAATTGGTGCGAATGCTTTTTATGGTTGTAGCGAATTAGATAAAGTTACTTTTTCCGGCACGGAGCATACTCTGGGAGACACTGATCCAGGACTTACCATAGGCGAAATGGCCTTTTTACAAACTGGATTGACAGAGATTGAATTTCCAGAAGATTTAAAAGCATTAGGATGTCATATATTTGCTGAAACAAATGTATCTAAAATGATTCTTAAAGGGAAAAATGTACCAGCATTATTATGTTATAGTACAGGATCACCTTACTTCTTCGGTGTGGAAAATGAAGAAAATATAATTGAACTTAAGGGAGAAGCCGATGCGGATACGTATTTAAAGCGTTGGAAATATCAATTGAGTGGTGTTGATAGTATAGATCAGCTTATTCCGGCCAGGGGTACTTATTTGTGGTATAATAATGCTGCAATGTCCGCGTATTGGGAGTGGTACGATGAAGCGGGAGAGTTTCCAGACAAAGAAGATGGAGGATATGTAGACGAATTCTATGAATACGTAGATGCTTGCTTGAATTATGAAGCAGAGAAAACCATTGCTGATAATATGAAACGGTTTTATATACTCATTGGAAAAGGAAATACAGAAGTTCCATTTAAAGCAGAAAAACCGGATATCAAAGATTATGTAGACAAATGGGAACAACGCGTGGAAGAGGAAAACAAAAAGAAAGAATCTACGCTTCAGAAAAAAGAAGATCTGTTGGAGCAAGTAAAAAGTCCTCTGGATGAGATTAAGAAGCCAGAACAAGGTAATGAGGTTCTGAAAGACCCGTCAAAGGCAGAAGGGACAGTTGATCCAGAAAATCCGGATAGTCCAGACACACCAACAGACCCAACGACCCCAGATACCCCAGAAACACCAGACGGTTCAGAAGAAAATCCGGAGAATCCGGATAAGGACAAGCCATCAGAAACACCTGAAAATCCAGATAAGGACAATGAGGAGTCAAAGGATCCGTCCGAAGCTCCGGATGATCCTCAAAGCCCATCCGAAACACTGGGTGATTCAGATAAAGACCCACAGTCTCCAGATGAGAATGGCAATTCAGGATCAACACCTGATAATGGGGCAGAGTCAGGGAAAGAAGAGGAGAATGCAGGCAGCGAATCTGCAGGTGGAGAAAATGCAAGTGGCGAATCTTCAGGCAGTGAATCTGCAGAAGGTGGTCAGGAAGGATCCTCTGAAAACAATACAACAGAAAATGATCCTGCAGAAAATGCACAGGAAGATGAAGGAGCGGATCATCAGAACGGATAGACCCTTTAAATGTACTCCCAAAATCCTTTGGGAATCCAGGCTTATCCAGATTTTGGGAGTGCATAAATGAGAGAGGAGAAAGCTTTGTTATGATACTGGAACAGTCTGAACACGTCATTGAGGAAGTAAAAAAGGCCTTTATGGGAAAGGATGATGTAATACGCCGTGTTCTTGCCACGATCTACGCAGGGGGAAATATCCTTCTGGAAGACAGCCCGGGAGTGGGAAAAACCACACTGGCTCTTGCGTTTTCAAGAGTTTTGGGATTGGATTATAAGAGAATACAGTTTACTACAGATACATTGCCGTCGGATATTACAGGTTTTACTATGTATAACCGCCAAAGTGAAAAATTTGAATACCATGAAGGCGCGGCCATGTGTAACCTCCTTCTTGCAGATGAGATCAACCGTACTTCACCTAAGACACAGTCTGCTCTTTTGGAGGCCATGGAAGAACGGAAGGTAACGGTAGACGGCGTTACAAGGGCTTTGCCTACACCGTTTATCTGTATAGCGACCCAGAATCCTTTGGGTACTACAGGCACCCAGGCTTTACCAAGCTCTCAGCTGGATCGTTTTATGGTCCGTTTATCGATTGGATATCCTTCTGCAGAGGATCAGATCCGGATTTTAAAGGCAAGAAGATACTCTAACCCATTAGATGAGATCCAGGTGGCTGCCCAGGCAGAAAATATCCTGGAAATCCAGAATTATCTCTCAGCTCTGCGCATTAGTGATGATATTCTCTATTATCTGATCCATCTGTGTGAGGCTACCAGACAGCACCCTCTGGTGGAACTTGGTATCAGTCCCCGCGGTGTAGGTGCTTTAACAAGGATGGCAAAGGCATGGGCAATCTTAAAAGACCGCAGCTACGTAATTCCGGAAGATGTGCAGGATGTATTTGTGGATGTATGTGCCCACAGGCTGACTTTAAAGCCACAGGCCCGCGTGGAAGGCATTTCTGAACAGGACATTCTTCGGGATATATTGAAAGAAGTTAAACCATTAAAAGATTCCAAGAGGTGGAATGCATGACAGGAATCCGAATCGGTTATGTCATGGCAGAAGCAGTAACGGTCATTTTGTTCCTGATAGGAGGAACTTATTTCGTAGCAGGAGTTCTGATTTTAGAAATCCTGCTTCCATTGATCCTTAAATTTCTTTTAGCTCTTGAAATATCTGGCATGGAAGTGAAGATGCATACCCGTTCTGCCTGCCGTCTGGGACAGACTATAAACATAGAGGTTCATGTGAAAAGCAGGTGGCATTGTCTGGCAACTGCCAGGATCCGCGCGGAGCTTTTTTATGAGAATAAAATGTTTCAGGTTACAGAGAAAATTCCTCTGGCGCTGAATATTGATAAAAAAGAGTTTTCACTGTCTGTACCGTGGAAGCCCCAGATGTGCGGCGGTGCTGCTTTAAAGATCAGTAATATCAGCTATTATGACATTTTTGGTTTAAACGTAATACGGAAAGAACTTCATCAGATGCAGCAGATAACCGTGTATCCAGAGAAAGTATCTCTTCGGCCAATCTCATCAAACCAGCAGAAAGGACGCCAGAATGAAGGCCAGCAGGTTTTGAGTAAACGGGGATATGATGCCACAGAAGTGTTTGATCTTCGTGAATACCAGCTGGGAGACAGTATCCGTTCCATTCACTGGAAACTTTCAGAAAAGTTTGATACGGTCCTGGTCAGGGAAGCAAGCGATACTTCCAATTACGACATACTGATTTTATTTGATGCAGGCTGTTTTTCTTATGGATACAAGTATGGCGCGGAAGTTCTCTCAGCGGCTGTCAGTGCAGCTGCCTCTGTCAGTGAACGGCTGATGGAACATAAAGTTCCTCATTATCTGGGTATGTGGGCCGGAAATGGCATGTTTATCCGTCAGATCACAGGACGGCAAGAGTATGATGATACAATGGATACCTGGATGAACCTTTCACTTCAGAAAGAGAGGGGAATAGGTCTGAAGAATCTCATTGCGGAAAAATCTCACAGTGAATATCGCAGGATCCTTTATTTTACTGCAGGATTCTGTCCGGATGAGATCCATCAGCTGGCAAAAGATGTAAACGTAACAGCAGTTTGCATATTAGAGGAAGACGAAGATATACGTATGTCAGAGAGAGGTATGTGTACCATAATAGAAATTCCTGTGTTGAAGTTAAAAAACAGTACACAGAATATCGTTGTGTAAAGGAAGTACATATTAAAAAAGGGGAAAAGGCAGAAATTATGGCAGATGCAGCGCAGAAAATATCATCATGGAAAAAAGAAAAAAAAAGGGATATTTTAAGCATACTGCCGTTGTGCATGATCCTGGTGGCAGGAAGCCTTTTGTCCTGGTTTAAGATCGCTCAGATTGCTTTTTTTTATGAAGTGATCTCCTTTTGGATGGCGGAGCTTTCTTTATGTCTGACAGGTTTTTTGGCAGCAGTACTGTTTGGAAAAAATGATAAGAAATGGGCTTTTCTGGTGCCTGCCTGCGAAGCGGCTGCTGTGGCTGTTTTCAGACCATTGCAGGTGTTTCATGGCTTTTTAGGTTTTTTAAATATCTGCATTTACAGCTGGAACCAGAAATACCAGGATGGTGTGCGGATGTTTAATGATATACAGGCAACCCAGCAGAATCTGTTTTTATACAGTCTGGTATTTGCGCTGATCCTGGCAGCTGTTTTGTGGTATTTTGTCAGTGTGAAGGCATGCTTTAAAATCAGTGTATTCGCGTTGCTTTTGTTTGTTCCAGAGATCGTTTTAGAAAAATCGTCCCCTGCGGGAGCTGTTTTGATGCTTACATCTATTGTAGGGATATGGCTTTTCAGTTTTCGTGCCGGATCATTTTTACGCCGTACAGGCTGGACATTTTGTGTAAGTGTACTTCTGGTTGGTGTTCTTTTAGTATCAAGAGGAAAAAACTCACAGACTGTGCTGGACGGAAAGAAAGCGGCAATTCAGCTGACTGAACAGCTGCGTTATGGAAAAGACAATATGCCTTCAGGAGATCTGAATAGGGCTGCTTATCTGGAACAGGGGGATGAACCAAGACTTCAGGTAAGAACAGAACAGATAAAACCTATCTATTTCAAAGGCTATACAGGTTCTTACTATGAGAATGGTATCTGGAAGCCTCTTACAAAAGCTGCTTACGGCGGAGATCGGTGGGGATTTTTAAAATGGCTGAAAGGAAGAGGATTTTCGCCGCAGCACCAGTATATTTCTTATGAGGAAGCCGGAAAGAGCGACGCAGATGCGCTGCCGCAAGACGCGCCGTGGATGAATCATATCCAGGTGGTAAATAATGGAGCTGTAAGAAAATATATTTATGAGCCCTATTCTGCCCAGGCGGCAGCAAAAACAGTGAGTCAAAGAGACGAAGGAAGCAGGTCTCCTTTGTTTTTTGGAACGAAACGGTATGAGATCAGTGAATTGTCTTCAGATGTACCAGGGGAATTGCAGCGTTTAGACAGCTGGGTTGAGTTTCCGCAGACAGAGGAACAGAAACAGTATCTGGAATCCGAAGCAGTATATCGTGATTTTGTTTATGAAAATTATGTTACAGTAGATCCTGAGCTGAGTTCATTGATTCAGGAACTTTTCCATAAAGAAGACAGTGAAAGCACTCCCAGTGTTTATTCGGCGGTTCAGAGTATCCGCTCTATTCTGGAAGAAAATACATATTACAGCAATGAGATTTCTTTGGAGAATGACAATGGTGATCTTTTAAGAGAGTTTTTACAGGGGGAAAGAAGAGGAAACAGTGCATATTATACATCTGCTTCGGTTTTGGCTCTCAGGAGTTTTCATATTCCGGCCAGATATGCAGAAGGGTATCTCCTTACCAGCAGACAGGCAAAAAATTCACGAGGCGACTGGATCAGCCTTTCTTCTTCTTCCAGCCACGCGTGGGTAGAAGTCTATATGGATGGTATGGGATGGGTTCCTGTGGATATGACACCTGGCTATTATTATGACACCTATGCTCTTTTAGATATGGTACAGTCACCGGGGCAGGTGCGAAAGGTAGCTGCTCAGGAATCGGATGGGGAAGAGGCAGAAAATCTGAAAAAACATTTCCCTGGAGGTGAAGGTGCATCAGGCGAAGAAATTCAGAAAAAGGAAAATGCAGATACAGGCTGGGGGCTGGTGATCCTGGTGTTGATTCTTATGGAACTTGCCTTTACAGTATTGGAATTAAGAAGGCTCTATTATGAATATCAGATCCGCAGGTATGGAAAAATGGATCATTATCCGGATGCGGACTTCCTTTTTCGGATGATCTACCGGCATCTGCTGATTTTCCATATTGATATGCAGCCGGGATTTGAAAGCCGAAAGATTCAGTCTTTTATAGATGAAAAGATCCTGGATATGCCGGAAGGACTTTATCTGCGGGTTAATGAACTGATGGAAAAATATTTCTATGGAGAAGAAAAACTGGAGGAATATGAGGTCAGACTGCTTTATCAGTTCCTTTTAAAGCTGCGGGATAACCGGAAAAAAATGGGAATTTTTACCAGGCTGCGTCTGCGCTACTGTATTTTCAGTTGACTTGCTTTTCTGGATGAATTATAATATATAAGATTATAGAGGAAAACGAAAGAGAGGCATTCATATGTTAAAGAGCATGACCGGTTTCGGAAGATGCGAGAATGCTACGGATGAATATAAGATTTCTGTAGAGATGAAAGCGGTAAACCACAGATACCTGGATCTGAGTATTAAGATGCCGAAGAAATTCAACTATTTCGAGGCAGCGATCCGTACACTTTTAAAAAAGTACATCCAGAGAGGTAAAGTGGATCTTTTTATCAATTATGAAGATTATACAGAAGGCAATCTGTGTCTGAAATACAACAGAGTCCTGGCAGGGGAATATATGGAGTATTTCAAAAAGATGGAAGAGGAGTTTGGGATCAGAAATGATATCCAGGTGTCAGCTCTTTCCAGATGCCCAGAAGTTTTGACTATGGAGCAGGTTCCGGATGATGAGGAACATCTTTGGGGGATCCTTTCTGCTGCACTGGAAGAAACCGCAAAGAAGTTTGTTGCATCCAGAGAGGTGGAAGGAAACCACTTAAAAGAAGATCTTTTGGGTAAACTGGATTATATGACAGGACTGGTGGACTTCATTGAGGAACGTTCTCCTGTTATCTTAAAGGAATACAGACAGAAACTGGAAGATAAGGTAAAAGAACTGCTGAATGGTACTCCTATGGACGAGGGACGGATCGCAGCAGAGGTTGTGATCTATGCGGACAAGATCTGCGTGGATGAGGAAACAGTTCGTCTGAGAAGTCACATTGAAAATACAAGAAGAGAGCTTTTGTCCGGTGAAAGTGTAGGACGTAAGCTGGATTTCATTGCTCAGGAGATGAACCGGGAGGCAAATACCATTCTTTCCAAATCCAGTGATCTTGCTATTTCAGACAAAGCCATTGCTTTAAAGACAGAAATTGAAAAAGTAAGAGAACAGATCCAGAACATTGAGTAGGATCGATCCATTGAATATAAAACAGCAGGAGGCTTTTTTATGGACCATCAGGGAATTTTAGTCGTTGTATCCGGCTTCTCCGGTGCAGGCAAAGGAACTTTGATGAAAGAACTGTTAAAACGGTATGACAATTATGCACTGTCTATATCTGCTACTACCAGAGCGCCCAGAGAAGGCGAGACAGACGGAAAGGAATACTTTTTTGTTTCCAAAGAACAGTTTGAGCAGATGCGGGATGAGCAGAAACTGATCGAATATGCCCAGTATGTAAATCATTATTATGGTACACCAAAAGAATATGTAGAGCAGAAGATGGCAGAAGGAAAAGATGTGATCCTGGAGATTGAGATCCAGGGCGCATTAAAAGTGAAAAAATGCTTCCCGGATGCCCTGCTGTTATTTGTAACTCCTCCAAGTGCAGAGGAACTTCGTAAGCGTCTGGTAGGAAGAGGCACAGAAACTTTAGAGGTGATCAACGCCAGACTGGCCCGTGCGGCAGAAGAAGCCTCCGGTATGGAAGCTTATGATTATCTGCTGATCAATGATGATCTGGACCGCTGCGTAGAAGAGATGCACCAGCTGATCCAGCTGCAGCACAGAAAGACATCTTATCATCTGGACTTCTTAAGTAAGATGCGGGAAGATCTGTATCATTTAGAAGACCTGAAATAAAAGATCAAACAAGAAAAATTTGGTTATTTTTAATACCAATCATATAAACTATCATAAAATCCACATTGAAAGGGGAATGTAATATGTTACATCCATCATACACAGATCTGATCAACGTTGTAAACAAAGATATTGAACCAGGTGAGCAGCCTGTTGTTCAGAGCCGTTATTCTATCGTCATTGCAGCTTCCAAACGTGCAAGACAGCTGATCGCAGGAGATGATGCTATGGTAGCAGGAGCAGCAGGAAAGAAGCCGCTGTCCATTGCCATTGACGAACTGTATCAGCAGAAGGTAAAGATCCTTCCGGAAGAGGAACCATCCGCTGAAGAAGAACTGGATACAACCGAAGAACAGGCATAAGACTTGACCTAAAAGCCGTCTGCTGCATCAAAGCACCGCCGGAAAGAGCCGGGGCGCAAGGTGTAAGGGATGGCTTTTTCTTGTAAATGAACAAAAAAGGAAAATATAGATTTTAATTAGGAGCAGAATTTATTATATGGAAAAAATTAAATTATTTTGCGTATCATTAGGCTGTGATAAAAACCTGGTAGATACAGAGAAGATGTTAGGTGTAGCAGGGGGACTGGGGGTGTCCTTTACAGACGATGAGACAGAAGCAGATGCCATTCTGATCAATACCTGCTGCTTTATCGGCGATGCAAAGGAAGAAAGCGTCAATACCATTTTAGATATGGCCCGCTATAAAGAAGAGGGAAAATGCCGTGCTCTGATCGTTGCCGGATGTCTGGCACAGCGATACAAACAGGAGATCATTGATGAGATCCCAGAGGTAGATGCTATTTTAGGAACCACTTCTTATGAAGAGATCGGAAATGTGCTGAACCGTCTGTTTGGGGATGAGAATGGAAAAAAAGAAGAACATATTTCCTGCTTCCACGATTTAAAAGAACTGCCTGAACATGCGAAAAAACGCGTTATGACCACAGGCGGACATTATGCATTTTTAAAGATCGCAGAAGGCTGTGATAAACGCTGTACTTACTGTATCATCCCATATTTAAGAGGACCTTACCGCAGTGTTCCTATGGAACAGCTGTTAGCTGAGGCAAGAGAGCTGGCTGACAATGGAGTGCGGGAGCTGATTTTAGTTGCCCAGGAGACTACTCTTTACGGAAAGGATCTGTATGGAGAAAAGAGCCTTCCAAAGCTTCTTCATGAACTGGCTCAGATATCAGGTATTTACTGGATCCGTATCCAGTACTGTTATCCAGAAGAAATCACAGATGAACTGATCCAGGCGATCAAGTCAGAGGAAAAAGTATGTCATTACCTGGATATCCCGATCCAGCATGCCAGTGACCGCATTTTAAGACGTATGGGACGGAGAACCCATAAGGCAGAATTAAAGGAACGTATCAGCACTCTTCGCCGTGAGATCCCGGATATTGCCCTTCGTACGACTTTTATCTGCGGTTTCCCTGGGGAAACACAGGAAGATCACGAAGAATTAATGGAATTTGTAGATGAGATGGAATTTGAACGTCTGGGTGTATTTACTTATTCCGCAGAAGAGGACACACCTGCTTATTCTTATCCGGATCAGATCCCGGAGGAAGTAAAAGAAGAGCGCCGCGCAGAGGTAATGGAGCTGCAGCAGGAGATTGCTTTTGAACATTGCGAAAATATGGTAGGAAAAGTCCTGGATGTTATGGTCGAAGGAAAAGTAGCGGATGAGCCGGCTTATGTAGGCCGTACGTATATGGATGCACCCAATGTAGACGGACTTATTTTCGTAAATGGCGATGAAATGCTTATGTCCGGTGATTTTGTAAGAGTAAAAGTAACCGGTGCAAATGAATATGATCTGATCGGGGAGGTATATCATGAATCTGCCGAATAAACTGACTGTTATGCGTGTGATCCTGATCCCGTTTTTTGTGGCAGTTCTTTTATATGACAATGGAAGCAGCCAGGCCATGCGTATTGCTGCAAATGTGATCTTTATTGTTGCCAGTCTTACAGACCTTTTGGATGGAAAAATTGCCCGTAAGTATAACCTGGTCACTAATTTTGGAAAATTTATGGATCCTTTAGCTGACAAGCTGCTGGTCTGCTCTGCCCTGATCTGCCTGATCCAGTTAGGACAGCTGCCGGCGTGGGTGGTGATCATTATTATCAGCCGTGAATTTATTATCAGCGGATTCCGCCTGGTGGCAGCAGACAACGGAATTGTGATTGCAGCAAGCTACTGGGGCAAGTTTAAGACTACGTTCCAGATGATCGCAGTGATCCTTATGATTTTTAATATTCCAGCTTTGGAGACAGTGACTATGATCATACTGGTGATCGCAGTAGTTCTTACTGTGATCTCACTGGTAGATTATGTGGTTAAAAACATAGAGGTGCTTACAAAGGGAGGCATGTAAACATGACAGCAGAACTGATCAGTGTGGGGACTGAGATTTTAATGGGAAACATTTTAAACAGTAATGCCAGATATCTGGCAGAAAAATGTGCCTCATTAGGACTGGATATGTATTATCAGGTAACAGTAGGAGATAATTATGACAGAATGATGTCTGTTGTGAAAACAGCACTTGACCGCTCCGATATTATTATCGTTACCGGCGGACTTGGACCTACAGAGGATGACCTGACAAAAGAGGTATGTGCAGAAGCAATGGGAATGGAACTGGAAGAGAATCCACATACCAGAGCCTGCCTGGAAGCCTATTTTAAGAATAATATCTATAAAGAAATTCCAGAAAACAACTGGAAGATGGTAACAGTTCCTCATGGATCGATTGTGCTGGATAATCCTAATGGTATGGCGCCGGGACTTATTATGGAAAAAAATGGGAAAACAGCCATTTTACTTCCTGGGCCGCCAAATGAACTGTACCCTTTATTTGAGGGACAGGTGTTTCCTTATCTGGAAAAAAGACAGAATTCCCAGCTGGTATCTCATATGGTGAAGATCTGCGGATATGGAGAAAGTCAGGTAGAGGATAAGATCTTAGATCTGATCGATAAACAGACCAATCCTACGATCGCTACTTATGCAAAGACTGCAGAAGTACAGGTACGTCTGACGGCAAAGGCCGGGACAAAAGAAGAAGGGGAAGCATTGATCGCGCCGGTGATGGCAGAACTGTTTAACCGCTTTGGAGACTGCATCTTTACCACAGAGGAAGATGTAACTTTGGAGATGGCAGTGGTGGATCTTTTGCAGAAGAAGCATCTGACCATGGCAACTGCTGAGTCCTGTACAGGCGGAATGATCGCTGCACGCCTTGTAAATGTTTCCGGTGTATCTGACGTATTTATGCAGGGAATGGTCACTTATTCCAATGAAGCCAAGGTACGTCTTTTAGGTGTAAAAGAGGAAACGCTTGCAGCTCATGGTGCAGTCAGCCGTGAAACTGCTCTGGAAATGGCTTTAGGCGGCGCAGAGCGCGCCCAGACAGATGTATGTGTGGCAGTTACCGGTCTTGCAGGCCCTGGAGGCGGAAGCAAAGAAAAGCCGGTAGGCCTTGTATACATGGCCTGCGCTGTAAAGGGAAAGGCAGAAGTGCTGGAATATCATTTTAAGGGAAACCGGGGAAAGATCCGGGAACAGTCCATGATGAAGGCACTGGATCTGGTACGCCGCTGCGTATTAAAAGCAGAATAATAAGTAACGAGTATCATAAACATAAATTAGATATGGGGTTAAAAGCTGAAAAATGGAAATAAGAAAGATCAAACGTCGTCTTACGGCTGCATATCACTATTCTTTCATCCGTATGACATTGAATTTTTATACCTGTTATGAAATGATGACAGAAAAGACCGGTGAACCAGAATCTGAGGTACTGGCTCTTTATGCAAGATATCTGGAAATCCTTAGTTCTTTTTTGGAAAAGCAGGATATGACATTAGAAGGACTGGAGTCCCTGCGCCAGGATGCCATAAAAGAAATGGAAAAGCTGACGGCCTATACGGATATTTTCCAGGCTTATGAATATGTGATGAACCGGGTAGAAGGCCGGTTTATGCCTCAGCTGGTGGGAAAGAAGCCTGAAGATATGGAGACTTTTATGGATGAGGTCATTCAGTATCTGGCAGGAACTTCAGATCCTGCTGATTTTCATGAACGTTTTCAGCTGATCATCAGCCAGCTGCCGGTGCGTTTTACGAAAAACAAGTTCTTTGCCCTTGTGGAAGAAGGAATGAGTGTTTATAAAGGAGCGCCAGAGGCGGGACTGGAGGATATGATCTATGTACTCCGTTCCGAGGCACTTTTAAACAGGCCTTTGGCTTCTGACGGAGACTGTGAAACAGGAGATGGCCATTATCAAAAGCTTTATCATATGTTGGAAGAGTTTTTACAGACAGATTTTCGCACGTTACAGGCAGCGGAATATTATCATCTTTCTTCTGAACTGGAGAAGGCTGGAGAAATGATCAGTATAGAATCCGGCGACATTTTAATGTTAATGGATCTGATCAATGATCTGTATGTGCTTCTTTTAGGGAAAGGACAAGTTATAATGGATCTGGAAGAAACACAGGTTATGACAAAGATATTGAAAGATGTATTAACTTTATTTAAAGAAGACAAATGGAGAGAGATACCGGAAGAAACAGCCGATCTGCTTCCAAAACTGGAAGGAAAACAGGAAAGCAGTTTTGATCAGTGGATGGCAAATGAGATTTCTATGGAAGAACTGGCAAAAGAAAACACTCCTGAGGCAGAGAAGTTATGGAAGATGGAACTGCTGCTGTCTGGAAGCTCCTTTGCATCTTTAGAGCGCAAGGCTTCAGAAAAAACAGTGGACGAAGCCAGGATCCGTAAAGAACTGGATCAGTTGTTTGCAGATATCAGGGATTCCTGGAAAGATCTTCCGAAAGTGCTTACAAGAGCAGCAATGGCGAAATGCCTGTCAAATCTGCCGATTACATTTAAATCATCGGACGAGGCAGAAAGTTATATCAGAAACAGTCTGGACAGCTGCAGTGACGAAGTAGAAAAAGAGGGTTGTATCCGTCTGATCCGTTCAATTATGGAGTAAAAGATAGACTGACGCTGACTGGAGGTTGATCGTATGCGCTGGTGGGAGCATATGTATATGGGAGAAAATGCAGCCAGAAACAGAATCTCTATTCTGGAAGGACTGCGAAAAGGAAGTCTTCTTCCTGACACTTATGTGATTACTTTGCCGGAAAGCGGCAATCATATACTTGATATACGTCCTGTCAGCCTTTTGACACAAAAGGAGCGGGAAAGCAAAAGTTTCCTGATTCTGGGAATCGCCAGAGGCTACAATGAGGCGGCAGAAGTGGTCCGTTCCATGGTGGATGACATGTATCAGATGACGGGAACGTTTAACTGGCCGGCGTATATGGAAAGCCTGGCAGATAACCCCAGGGGAAAGAGCAGGAAATGCTGAATAAAGATTCTGGGATCAAAGATTCCTAAGGGATATAAGACGGTAAAGGGGGCGGACAGTTGCATATTGTATTACTGATATTAAAAATACTGGGTATCCTTTTGCTGGTTATTTTGGGGCTTTTGCTTTTGATACTGTGTACAGTCCTTTTTGTTCCTGTGCGGTATCGTATCCAGGGATTGTGGAAAGAAGAAAGGTGGATCAGAGTGCAGGTTTCCTGGCTGTTCTCCCTGGTTTTGTTTCTTGGCGGTTATGATATGAAAAAAGGACTGACTGGTTCTTTAAGGGTACTTTGGTTTAGACTCTGGAAGATGGAGGAGGAAACCCAAGAGCAGGAAACGGAACAGACAGAGACGGAAAAAGAGAAGAAGAAACCAGAACAGATAAGAGAAGAAGAGAGAACAGAAGATCAGAAAATAGAAGATCAGAAAATAGAAGATCAGGAAAAAGGTGAACTGGTGCAGGCAATGGAAGTCAGCGCAGACGAAGATGAGAAAAAAACTCACGATGATCCTCAAGGTGATCAGTCGCTTAAAAGACCGGAGAAAAAGGAAAATAGCAAAAGTTTTGAGAAAAAACCTCACAACCCTGATCCTGAATCTTATCTTTCGCTTTCACAACGCATAAAAGCAATATGGATCCGTATCCTGATGTTCTTTCAAAAACTTAAGTTTTCTTTTCTGCACTTTTGTGATAAGCTAAAGGATATAAAGACTTTTATCCAGGAAAAGAAAGAATGGCTGGAAGATGAAAAAAACCAGGAATCATTCAGGCTTCTTTTTAAACAGTTTAAAAAGCTGCTTTCCCATGTGTGGCCATGTAGAGGAAAGGGTACGGTTACTTTTGGGCTGGAGGATCCCTATTATACAGGTCAGATTCTGGAAGGTGCCAGTCTTCTCTATCCTTTCTTTTATAAAAGGCTTACTTTGCAGCCGGTATTTGATGAAAAATGCCTGGAAGCGGAATTGGATTATCGGGGACGGGTACGGGTTTCCTATTTGTTATGGCTGTTCTGGGGAATTTTCCATCACAAGCATACCTGGAAGATGATACGGGGATTTATGAACCGGGACAACAGTTCAGATGAATAAGAGGTATATTATGGCAGAGAATCATTTTACATCTACGATCGAAACATTATTTAAAGGAATGGATCAGTTTGTTACTACAAAGACAGTAGTGGGCGAGCCGGTCCGGACAGGAGATACCATTATTATACCGCTGATCGATGTGACCTGTGGTATGGCAGCGGGAGCTTTTACAGAAAACTCTAAGCAGAAGGATAAAGGCTGCGGTGGAATGAGCGCAAAAATGAGTCCAAGCGCTGTGCTCATTATCCAGAACGGAGTGACCAAACTGATCAATATAAAGAATCAGGATGCAGTGACAAAGGTGATTGATATGGCTCCGGATCTTATCAATCGTTTCTTAGGCGGAAAACCGCCGGTATCGGAAGAGACAGCAGCTATTGCAAAGGACACAGCTGCTTCTTATGAAGGGAAAAAAGCCTGATAGGGGAAAACAAAAAGAAAAAGAGAATCAGACAGCTCTCTTACCGCATAACATAAAATATACAACCTAAAATCTTTTTGCGCTGATTTTGCGAGAAGATCCCGGGAGTGTATGTAAGCGGAAGGGAGCTGTTTTTCTATGAAAAGAGTCTGGGGACTGATGCTTTTTTGCTTCGGGCTTGGAATGGCAGTGCTTTTCTTTGTTCCGGAGACCATATTTACTTTTTTCTTTGTGATCGGATGCCTGATCCTGGGATATAATTTGTTTTGTTGTTAAAGAGAGGATATTGGCAGAAGGGAGAACTGGTTAGCTGATATACAAAAAACCCCGATAACCGAAGTTACCGGGGTTTTTATGTTCTGTCTGAAATTAAGCTCTTTCTACAAGGCCAGAACGTAAGCAGGAAGTACATACGTACATTCTCTGGGTTCCGCCGTTTACTTTAACCTTAACAGATTTTACGTTTGCTTTCCACATCTTGTTGGACCTTCTATGGGAATGGCTCACTTTGATACCGAAATGAGCTGCCTTTTCACAGATTGCACACTTAGCCATACTATTGCACCTCCTTAAACGTTACTTGGATTTTATAGTAGAAAAATCCACAACAATGGTATAATAACAGAAACCGAGAAAATTTGCAAGCGAAAAAATAAAAATTTATTTCTTTTTTTAGTGAAATAGTGTATACTGTCACTAGAAAAAGATAGGAGGTGCGTATATGAAGGGAAGAATCAGTAATAAAATGGGCGAGATCCAGATTAACCCAGATGTGATCGCTTTATATGCAGGAACCATTGCAGTGGAGTGCTTCGGTATTGTGGGGATGGCAGCCGTAAGCATGAAAGACGGACTTGTAAAGCTTTTAAAGCGTGAAAGTCTGACACACGGCATTAATGTAGAAATTAAAGAAAATAAAATATCTATTGATTTTCATGTGATCGTATCCTATGGGGTCAGCATATCAGCCGTATCTGACAACTTAATTGAAAGCGTGAAATACAGAGTAGAAGAATTCACCGGCATGGAGGTAGAAAAGATCAATATCTTCGTGGAAGGTGTCAGAGTGATTGATTAGGAGGAAGTAACCCGTGGGTATGAGTACAATTAATGCCGGGATGGTAAAAAATGCCTTTCTGGCAGGAGCAAAAGGTCTTTCAGATAAGAAAGAGTGGATCAATGAGTTAAATGTATTCCCTGTTCCGGATGGAGATACAGGAACCAATATGACCCTTACCATTATGGCTGCGGCAAAGGAAGTAGCAGCACTGGAAGATCCTTCCATGGAGCAGCTGGCAAAGGCTATTTCTTCCGGTTCCTTAAGAGGCGCCAGAGGAAATTCCGGCGTTATCCTGTCCCAGCTTTTAAGAGGGTTTACAAAAGAGATCAAGACAGTAGATGAGATCGATACCACTACTTTGGCAAATGCCATGGTCCGGGGTACGGAAACTGCGTACAAAGCAGTTATGAAGCCAAAAGAAGGAACCATCCTTACTGTTGCGAAAGGAATGGCAGACAAGGCTCTGGAAATGGCAGTGGAGACCGATGATATTGAGACTTTTGCAAAGGCAGTGATCGAAGAAGGCGACAGAGTCTTAAATCTTACACCGGAAATGCTTCCTGTATTAAAGCAGGCCGGCGTTGTAGATTCCGGCGGTCAGGGACTAATGCAGGTGATGAAGGGAGCTTTTGATGGTCTTACCGGAAAAGTAACGGACTTTACTTTAGATGGACCAGCAGCTGCAGCCAGTGCACCAGCACAGAAACCGGCACAGACTGGAAACGGAGCAGCAAGAACAGATATTGATACTGCTGATATTAAATTCGGATATTGCACAGAGTTCATTATTAAGCTTGAAAAGCCATATACAGAGGAAGATGAGGCAGAACTTAAGAAATATTTAGGTTCTATTGGTGATTCTTTAGTAGTAGTTTCTGATGATGAGATCGTTAAGATCCATGTACACACCAATCATCCGGGACTGGCTTTTGAAAAGGGGCTGACTTATGGTTCTTTATCACGTATGAAGGTGGACAATATGCGTGAAGAACATGAAGAACGGGTGATCCAGGATTCAGAACGTCTTGCAAAAGAGCAGGCACAGGATGATGCAGCAAAGCAGGAAGAAGCGAAGGAACAGGAACCGGCAGAACGTAAGGAATACGGCTTTATCGCAGTATCCTGCGGTGATGGCTTAAGTGAGATCTTTAAGGGAATCGGTGCTGATTATCTGATCGAAGGTGGTCAGACTATGAATCCAAGCACAGAAGATATGTTAAATGCCATTGCACATGTAAATGCAGATCATATCTTTATTCTTCCTAATAATAAGAACATTATCATGGCTGCAAACCAGGCGAGAGATCTGACAGAAGACAAGGAGATCATTGTAGTTCCGTCAAAGACTGTACCACAGGGAATTACCGCTCTGGTAAACTTTATGCCAGACCTTACTTCAGAAGAAAACCTGGAAAATATGACTGCTGAGATGAATCGTGTAAAGACTGCTCAGATCACTTATGCAGTGCGTACTACAAATATTGACGGCATGGATATCGAAAAAGGCGATATTATGGCTATTGGCGACAAAGGCATGCTGGCAGTAGAACATTCACCGGAAGAAGCAGCAAGGGCTGCTTTGAAGGCAATGTTGGATGAGGACAGCGAACTGGTTACAATTTACTACGGAAGCGATGTAAAAGAAGAAGACGCTGAAAAGCTGAAAGAAGATGCTGAAAAAGAATTTCCAGATAAGGAAATAGAACTTCAGTATGGCGGACAGCCGATCTATTATTACATGATCTCTGCTGAGTAATGTAACTATCAGCCTGAACGCAAAAAGGAGAAAGAACTATGAATGATGATTTCAGAATGGAACAGGGGTATAGGGAACAGGCCTACGGGGACAGCCTTGGCAGATACACAGCGAAGACATTTGGCTGGATGTTCATTGGCCTTCTGATCACTTTTGGTGTAGCGATGGGAATGTACATGACAGGCGGTTTGTACTATGTAAGTCAGATACCTGGGTGGTATTATATCTTATTTATTGCAGAGATCGGTATCGTAATATATTTGTCTGCAAGGATCAACCAGATGACTGTAGGGACAGCAAGAACGATGTTTTTCCTGTATGCAGCTGTAAATGGTATTGTTTTCAGCATTTATTTCCTGGCATTTGATGTGTTGTCTTTATGGATGGCATTTGCAATCACAGCTGCGTTTTTTGGCATTATGGCATTGATCGGATATTTTGGAAATATCAATTTCTCTGCCCTTCGCCCGTTTATGATGGCAGGACTGATCTTTTTAGCAGGCTTCTGGCTGCTGTCTATGCTCATTAACCTGTCTGCTTATGAAACCATTGTATGCGGCATCGGTATTTTCATTTTCCTGATCGTTACTGCCTATGATGCAAAGAAGATCCAGGCATTCTACAGTTATTACGGAAATGTGCCTGAGATGGCAGCAAAATCTTCCATTTTTGCAGCATTACAGCTTTATCTTGACTTTATCAATCTGTTTGTGTATCTTCTTCGCTTTGTAGGAAGACGGAGAAAGTAAAAGGTTACTGTAACGAACATAATAATAAATAAATAAATAAGGGGAGAAAAAATATGTTAATAGGAGCACTGGAAGCAGGCGGAACAAAAATGGTCTGCGCGCTGGGAAAAGAAGACGGAACTATTATGGAACAGATCTCTATTCCGACCACTACCCCGGAGGAGACGATTCCGAAGATCACAGCATACTTCAAGGATAAGGGGATTGAAGCGCTGGGAGTTGGTGCATTTGGACCTGTGGGAGTGGATCCAAAGTCAGACAATTACGGTTACATCCTGGAAACCCCGAAATTGGCATGGAGAAACAAGGATTTACTGGGTGGTCTTAAGAAGGAATTAAATGTTCCTATGGGAATTGATACAGATGTTAACGGCTCCTGTCTGGGTGAAGTGACTTATGGCTGCGCTAAGGGATTAGACAGCGTGATCTATATTACGATCGGAACAGGTGTTGGTGTCGGCGTATGGGCAAATGGAAGACTTCTTCATGGCATGCTCCATCCAGAAGGCGGACATATCCTGTTAAATCGTCATCCGGAAGATGAAAAAGGCGGCATCTGCCCAAACCACGCAAATTGCTTTGAAGGTTTTGCAAGCGGTCCTTCCATTGAAGCAAGATGGGGAAAGAAAGCCATTGAATTAAAGGATGATGAAAAAGTCTGGGAGATGGAAAGCTACTACATTGCACAGGCACTTACAGATTATATTATGATCCTTTCTCCTCAAAAGATTATTTTAGGCGGCGGTGTCATGCATCAGGAACAGCTGTTTAAGATGATCCGTGAAAAAGTAAAGGATATGGTAGCAGGTTATATCAACACCAAAGAATTGCAGGATATGGACAACTATATCGTTCCGGCAAGTCTTCATGATGATCAGGGTATCATGGGTGCGATCAAATTAGGTTTAAATGCACTGGAGCAGGCAAAAGCATGATAAACAGCAACAAAGAACCTATTAGTTCCTTAAAGGGAATCGGAGAAAAAACTGGAAAATTATTTGAAAAATTAGGGGTCATCACCATTGATGACCTCCTTTCTTATTATCCAAGGGCATATGACACGTATGAACCGCCGGTGCCGGTAGGACAGTTAAAAGAGCAGATGGTCATGAGTGTGGCAGCAGTCCTCCCTAAACCGCCGGATCTTCTGCGCACAGGTAAGATTCAAATGGTGTCTGCCTATGTGCGGGATCTGACAGGTGCCCTGCAGTTAGCCTGGTATAATATGCCTTATATGCGGGCTAATATTAAAAGCGGTCAGATGTATGTGTTCCGCGGAAAAGTGGTGAAAAAACGGGGCCGTCTGATGATGGAGCAGCCGGAGGTTTTTACAGAAGAAGCCTATGAAAATGTGGTTAATTCCATGCAGCCGGTTTATGGTCAGACAAGAGGCTTAAGTAATAAAACCATTGTAAAAGCACAAAAACAGGCTTTGGAAAACAGGCAGATGAAGCGGGAGTACATGCCCGCTTTTCTTCGCAGGAAATACGAACTGGCAGAGATTAATTATGCTTTAGAGCATATTCATTTTCCAAAAGACCAGAAAGAATTGCTGTTTGCCAGAAAACGCCTGGTATTTGATGAGTTCTTTATGTTCCTGGTAGGCGTGCGCCGTTTAAAAGAGAGCAGAGAAGGAAGGAAAACAGAGTTTGTGATCCGGCCGGGGGAAGAGACCAGACAGTTAAAGGAGTCTCTGCCATATGCGCTGACTGCTGCTCAGGAACGTACCCTGCAGGAAGTATTTTCAGATCTTAAAAAAGGCTGTGTGATGAACCGGCTGGTTCAGGGAGATGTTGGTTCCGGAAAAACGGTTATTGCCATACTTGCGCTGCTTGCAGCGGCAGAAAACGGATATCAGGGTGCTCTTATGGTGCCTACAGAAGTATTGGCAAGACAGCATTTTGAATCTATTACAAAGATGTTTGAAAGCTGCGGCATTGATAAAAAAGTTGTCCTTATCACCGGTTCTATGACAGCAAAAGAAAAGCGCATTGTCTATGAAAAAACAGCTTCCCATGAGGCAGATATTATTGTGGGGACTCATGCGCTGATCCAGGAGAAGGTGGTCTATGATAAACTGGCTCTGGTCATCACAGATGAACAGCATCGTTTTGGTGTTGGCCAGAGAGAACTTTTAAGTGAAAAAGGGGAAACACCCCATGTGCTGGTTATGAGTGCAACACCGATTCCACGTACTTTGGCGATCATCTTATATGGGGATCTGGATATTTCTGTGATCGATGAGCTTCCGGCAGGCCGCCAGGTGATCAAAAACTGTGTGGTAGATACCAGCTACCGGCCAAAAGCTTATGCCTTTATAGAAAAACAGGTAGAAGCAGGCCGTCAGGCTTATGTGATCTGTCCTATGGTAGAAGCCAGTGAGATGATTGAAGGAGAGAATGTCCTTGATTATTCAAAAACACTTAAAAATGCACTGCCGGAATCTATAAATGTAGAATATCTTCACGGGAAAATGAAGGGAAAAGAGAAAAATAAGATCATGGAGCGGTTTGCAGCGGGGAAGATCCAGGTACTTGTATCTACAACGGTTATCGAGGTTGGAGTGAATGTGCCCAATGCTACTGTGATGATGATCGAAAATGCAGAGCGTTTTGGTCTGGCTCAGCTGCATCAGCTAAGGGGACGTGTAGGGCGCGGAAGCTACCAGTCCTATTGCATTATGGTCAATGGCTCCGGTGGAAAAGATACTATGGAGCGTCTGGATATATTAAACCGTTCCAATGATGGATTTTATATTGCATCGGAAGACTTAAAACTTCGCGGACCGGGAGATATTTTTGGTGTGCGCCAAAGCGGTGATCTGGAATTTCGCATTGGTGATGTATTCACAGATGCAAATCTGTTAAAACAGGTTTCAGAAGAAGTAAATGCCATACTGGATGAGGATCCGGAACTGGAAAAAGAAGAACATCTGGAATTAAAACGTCAGGTGGATTCCTATCTGGGTGACCGGTATGAGAAGCTGAATTTATAAAAAAGATATGTTTTAGAGGAAAAATCGTTGGATTTTATGCTTGAAAAATCTGACGATTTCTTTATTCTCAATGTAGAAGAATGAAAATAAAAGAAAGAAAAAAGGAGAAACGAATGATGAGAAGAGAACTTGTTTGTGTATTAGGCGAAAGAGTGTGGAGAACTTATCTTGGAGGAAGAGAAATCGGAAAGATCTATGGTGATGAAAAGGCTGAAGACAGTCATTTTCCGGAAGAATGGATGTATTCCGTAACAAGGGCTTTTAACGCAGGACGGGAAGGAATATGCGAAGGTCTATGTAAAATAGCAGGGGGAGAATATGACGGAAAGACCCTGAAAGAATACATAGAGTCTGACCCGGAAGGAATATTAGGAAAAAAGCATGTAGAAATCTGGGGCAACACGCCAGGTGTTCTTATTAAAATGATCGACAGCAAAGAACGCCTTACAGTGCAGGTGCATCCGGACCGGGAGACAGCAAAACGTCTTTTTGGAAGTCCTTTTGGAAAGACGGAGTGCTGGCATATTTTAAATGCAAGAGAAGACTGTGAAGAAAAGCCATGTCTTTATCTGGGATTTAAAGAAGGCATTACCAGAAAAGAATGGGAAGAATGTTTCTTTGAACAGGATTATGATCGGATGTTAAGTCTGATGAATTGCCTGGAGGTAAAGCCGGGAGAAACATATCTGGTAAAGGGCGGTGTTCCCCATGCTATTGGAGCAGGTTGTACTTTAATTGAGATCCAGGAACCTACCGATTATACCATAAGGGTAGAAAAAGTGACACCTTCCGGCTACACCATTGATGATAGTATGTGCCATCAGGGACTGGGATTTGAAAAGATGTTTGAGTGTTTTCACTATGTGGGAGCAGGTGAAGCTGCTACAAGGGAAGATGCCTGCATCAGGGAAAGAGTACTGGAAAATGGAGGCCACTGTCTGGTAGGTTATGAGGATACCCCTTGCTTTAAGATGGAACAGTATACCCTTGAAAAGGGAGAAACAAAGGAATTTGAGGAAGAGGAAATATTTTTCTGCCTTTATATCTTATCAGGTAAGGGCGTTTTGAAAACAGAAACAAAAGAGTACCCAATAGAGAGAAACTCCCAGTTTTTTGTGCCTGCAGGGGATGAGACGTATTGCATAACGAATACGGGGGATAAACCAGTAGAAATATTAAAAATGTATGGTCCAAAGAGCAAATGATCATATAAATACATCAAAAACACCAAATAAATCCGCAAATGTGGTGAAAAATAAGAAAAAGTGATGGTTTAGAATATTGGATGAAGAAGGAGTTTTGTGTAAAATGTAGATATGTGAAGAAAGATGGGAGGTATTAAAATGAACAGGAAGATCAGGTCCAGATACGCTTAGAGCAGGCAGATCAGCTGATCCAAAGTGGAAAGTTCAAGTTATACCAGATAGCTGAAATGGTGGGGTATTCCAATTATGAATATTTCAGAAAGATATACGGAAAATACAGAGGAAGAAATCCATCGGAGTTATAAAAAACCACCCCGGACAGAGATGATTCTGTCCGGGGTGATCTTTTGTTTCTTAAGGAGTTTTACTTACCTGCCATCTGGCGTTCCTGGTTCTCAATCATTTTCTTGACCATATAGCCGCCTACAGAACCGTTCTGCGCAGAGGTAAGGTTGCCATTATAGCCGTTGCTTAAAGGTACTCCAAGTTCGTTTGCTACCTCCATTTTAAATCGGTCCATGGCTTCCTTGGCTTCAGGTACGTTTGTTTTGTTTGTGTTGTTAGACATAATAAAACGCCTCCTTAATTGGGAAATGCTCTTTTGTTTTAAGAGCTTGTTGTTTGTTACGTTCTTAGTATGTGACCATCTTAAGATAATACACTAGAAGGTTCTGCGTAAATTGTTAAAAAATGCAAAATCCATAAAAAAACCTTGTATTAAGTAAATTTTCATATTATACTTGTTGGGAATGAAAACAAAGCAGATAGGATGAACCTGACTGCTTATACAGGAGTTTATATTACATGAGAGTTATCGCAGGCAGCGCAAGAAGGCTGCTTTTAAAAACAATAGAAGGTATGGATACAAGACCTACCACAGACCGGATCAAGGAAACTTTATTTAATATGTTAAATACCCAGATTCCGGGATGTACATTTCTGGACCTGTTTTCCGGAAGCGGAGCTATCGGTATTGAAGCTTTAAGCCGGGGCGCAAAACAGGCATTTTTTGTGGAAAATAATCCGGAAGCTGTTTCCTGTATCCGGGAAAATTTAAACCGAACCCATTTAGAAGAAGGGGCTCTGATATTAAATTGCGATGTGATCGCCGGACTTAAAAAATTAGAAGGAAGAAATCCGCGGTTTGATATTATTTTTATGGATCCGCCATATAACCATGAGTTTGAAAACCGTGTGCTGGAATATCTTGCCGGTTCACCTATGGTGACAGAAAATACGCTGATTATTATAGAAGCTTCGAAGGAAACAAAGTTTGACTGGCTTTCTGATGCGGGCTTTCATATGATAAAAGAAAAAGTATACAAGACCAACAAGCATATATTTGCTGGCAAGGGGGCATAAATGAGAGTCGCAGTATATCCGGGAAGTTTCGATCCGGTTACATTAGGACATATTGATATTATCCGACGTACAGCAAAGATGTTTGATAAAGTGATCATCGGTGTTTTAAGAAACCGGTCTAAATCACCACTGTTTACAGCAGAGGAAAGAGTAGAGCTTTTAAAAGCGGTCACAGCGGACATCCCCAATGTGGAGGTGCAGTCTTTCCAGGGACTTCTGATCGATTTTGTCCGCCAGAATCAGGCAAATGTGATCGTAAGAGGTTTAAGAGCGATCACAGATTTTGAGTATGAACTTCAGATGGCGCAGACCAACCGTGTGATCGCACCGGAGATCGACACCATATTTTTAACTACCAATCTGAAATATTCCTATCTCAGTTCCAGTATTGTAAAAGAGATCGCGGAATTTGACGGCGAGATCAAAGAGTTTTTACATCCTATTGTTGCGAAAAGGGTGAGAGAAAAACTGGATGAGATGAAAAACGTATAGAATTATGTATAGAGTATGAAAGAAACCAAAGGAGAACGATAAAATGAGCAGAATTGAACAGTTGATCAGTGAAATTGAAGAATACATAGACAGTTGTAAATTCCAGGCATTATCTAACAGTAAGATCATTGTAAATAAGGAAGAAATGGAAGAGCTGTTAGTAGAGCTTCGTATGCGTATCCCGGATGAGATCAAGAAATACCAGAAGATCATCAGCCAGCAGGAGACCATTTTAAGCGATGCCCAGGCTCAGTCTGATTCTATGCTGGCAGATGCTAAAAAGCAGTCTGATTCTATGATCGCCCAGGCTACAGAGCAGGCAAACAGTATGGTAGAACAGGCTACCCAGCAGGCTAATTCCATGGTAGCACAGGCAGATGCCCAGACAACAGAGATGGTTAATGATCATGAGATCATGCAGCGTGCTTATGCACGAGCAAATGAGGTAGTTGAGCAGGCAAATATCCAGGCTCAGGCGATCGTAGACTCAGCGGTCAATGATGCAAACAATATCCGTCAGGGAGCGATCCAGTATACAGATGATATGCTGCGCAGCCTTCAGAATATTATGGATCACACCATGGAAACTGCAAAGGGACGCTTCGATTCCTTTATGAGTTCCATGCAGTCAAGCTATGATATTGTGACAAATAACCGTAAGGAACTGTCACCTGGACTGGTACAACAGGAGCCAGAGACACAGGCAGCACCTCAGGAAGAAAAGAAGGAAGAAGCATAAAACTTCCATAAAACAAATAAAAATGCGCAGGAAAGTAAACTGTGAAGGGCTTTCCAGAAGATATAATGCCGGATGGAAAGTCCGGCATTTTTTCTGTCGCTGCTTGTAGAAAGGACGCTGCGGGTCTGGAAAATGCCGCTGATACCGCCAAAGGAAACGGAGGCGGTGATTAAAAGCAGTCCGGGAAGCCCAGATGCATTTTCACAGATCGTCCGGATGCCGGTGGTGATCTCTAAAAGTCCCATAAGAGCTGATTTGAAAAGGATCAGACCAGGTAGAGGAAATCTGAACAGGTACAAAGACAAAATGGAGAACAGCATAATATAAAGCCCGATTTTTTCCATGGTTTCAAGGCAGCTTATCAGGTGGTCATCCAGAGAGAAAACTTTTGGTTTTTCTGTTGTTTTGCCACTTTTGGCCGGATCATAGATGAAACCTGTGTTTTTGGCGTTTCGCTCTTTTTTTTCATAATAATGCCTTGCAAGGATGGAAACAGGAAAAACAGGCAGATAAAGGGCAATCAGGAAGATGATCAGTGGAAAAGACTTGGAAGCCGGGAACAGCTTTTGCCCTTCCAGTGCAGTGTAGCCGGTAAGGAACATGGGACTGGGATGGTTGCAGACAGCAAGAAGATACTTTGCTTCTGTGGGTGTGATCTGGTCTCTTTCCAGCAGATCACGGTCCATTTTCGCGCCCATAGGATAACCGCACAGCAAACCGGTGAGAAAAACAAAACATGCAGGTTGGGAAAAATGAAAAAAGCCGGATAACAAAGGGAAAAAGGGCCGCACAGCAAGGTTTACGATGTCCAAAGCTGCAATGATGCCGGTTATGATCATAAAGGGCAGTAAGGCAGGTAAAACGGTGTAAGCCCAGAGCAAGAGCCCGTTTCTGGCACCTTCTAAAGCAGCAGAGGGGAAGCCCAGAAGCAGGATGAGAAAAAAGAGAGTAAAAAGGCTTAACAGGATCCGTTTCATATGTCCTCTTAGTAAAAAAGGGTTTGTTTTAATATATGGCGGGATCTTTTGGAAAATAACGTTAAATATCAAATAAAAGGAGCAGGATATGACGGATGTAAAACAGCTGCCGGAAGCATTTTTAAAAGAAATGAAACAGCTTTTGGGTGATGAATATGAGGCATATATAAAAAGCTATGAAGAAGCCTGGAAGCCAGGACTGCGTGTAAATACCTTAAAGATCACACCGGAGGAATTTAAAAGTCTGTCCCAACTAAAGCTGACACCGGTGGACTGGACACAAAAAGGCTTTTATTATGAGGATACAGAGCGTCCGGCCAGACATCCTTATTATTATGCGGGACTTTATTATCTCCAGGAACCGAGTGCCATGGCACCGGCGGCTGTCCTTCCCATAGAGCCGGGGGACAGAGTGCTTGATGTATGTGCAGCACCTGGAGGGAAAAGTACAGAATTGGCTGCAAAATTACAGGGAAAAGGAATGCTGGTCTCCAATGATATCAGTTATTCCAGAGCCAGGGCCCTTCTTAAAAACCTGGAGCTGGCCGGGGCAGAAAACATTTGTGTTTTAAGTGAAGAACCGGAAAAACTGGCGGCTGTATGGCCGGAATTTTTTGATAAGATCCTCATAGATGCTCCCTGCTCAGGAGAAGGGATGTTTCGCAGAGAAGAAGATATGGTAAAAGACTGGGTAAGCAGAGGTCCTGCTTATTACAGCCCGATCCAGAGAGAAATATTAGAGCAGGCTGTAACTATGCTGAAGCCGGGAGGAATGATGCTTTATTCTACCTGTACTTTCTCAAAGAAGGAAGATGAGGAGAATGTAGCCTATATTTTAGAAAATTACCTGTCTATGGAGCTGATCCCCATTGATAAAGAGCAGTTTAAGGGACTTTCAGATGGATTCGGCTATTGTGAGACTGGGCGTCTGTTCCCCCACAGGATCCAGGGAGAAGGGCATTTTCTGGCATTGTTCCATAAGAAAGAGAATGGCATGGACAGTGGTGCAGCTGTTTTGCAAACAGCAGGAACGGATAAAGAGGCAGCAAAGCGGAAAAAGGAAGCGCAAAAACAGGAAGATCTGATAAAATTCCTGGAAAGTTGTAAAAGAGACTGGGATCTAAGCCGCATTTATATCCGCGATGAACAGGTTTATTATCTGCCGGAAGGTTTGAGGACGGGTCTGCCTTTGCGCTTTTTACGGACGGGACTTCATTTGGGAGAGTTAAAGAAAGGGCGTTTTGAGCCATCCCAGGCTTTTGCAATGGCATTAAAGAAAGAAGAATATCCGGTACGCTTTGACTTAAAAACAGAGGATGACCGTGTGATCCGTTATTTAAAAGGCGAGACCTTAAGCCTTGTAAATGGGGAAGAACCGATAAAGGGCTGGTGCCTGGTTACCGTAGAAGGTTTTCCTTTAGGCTGGGCAAAGGGCAATGGAATGACACTTAAAAATAAGTATTATGCAGGCTGGCGCTGGCAGTAAAGCGGCCGCAGATCATAATGTTCTCCCTGAGCTTTATTGCACTTTTGACAAAAGAAGCTGCAGAAAGATTCTAAGAGAACAGAATAGAATGAGGATAGAAAATGACAGAAAAGAAGAAAAAAGCTTCTAATTCCAGTATGCGCTTGGATAAGTTCCTGGTGGAAATGGGAAAGGGAACCCGCAGCCAGATCAAAGAAATGGCCAAAAAGGGGCGCATTCAAATCAATGGAATTGTAATAAAGGCAACAGATGAAAAAATAGATCCTGAAAAGGATGCAGTTTTACTGGACGGGCAGCCGGTTTCATATGCTCACACAGAATATTTTATGTTAAATAAACCGGCAGGTACAGTTTCTGCTACAGAAGACGGGAAGTATCCTACCGTAATAAGTCTGATCGGTTCTGCACTGCGAAAGGATCTGTTCCCGGTAGGACGCCTGGATCTGGATACAGAAGGGCTGCTGCTTATTACCAATGACGGAGCTATGGCTCATGAACTTCTTTCTCCCAAAAAACATGTAGATAAGATCTATCTGGCCTATATAGAGGGGACACTTCCAAAGGATGCGAAAAAGCAGATGAAGGAAGGCCTTTTGATAGAAGAAGGAGTAAAAACACTTCCGGCAGAGCTTGTAATATTACCTCCTCAGGAAGGAATGAAAGAGGGACTGACAGCTGTTTCTCTCCGGATCCATGAAGGAAAATTCCATCAGGTAAAACGGATGTTTGAAGTTCTTGGATGCAAGGTGGTATACTTAAAGCGTGTGACCGTGGGACCGCTGGTGCTGGATCCTTCTTTAAAACCGGGAGAGTACCGGGGATTAAAGGAAGAAGAGTTAAAGGCCCTGGAGCGAAAGATGAATGAAAAAGACAGAACCCATATTTTGGATGGCGTATCCGCTGTGTTGTTTGATTTAGACGGTACATTGGTAGACTCCATGTGGATGTGGGAGGCCATTGATATTGAATATCTGGGACGATATGGTCTAGCGTGCCCGCCGGATCTGCAAAAATCCATTGAAGGGATGAGTTTTTCTGAGACAGCTGTGTATTTTAAAGAGCGGTTTAATCTGCCGGATTCTATTGATGAGATCAAACAGGCATGGGTGGAGATGTCTCTGGAAAAATACCAGAAAGAAGTACCTGTAAAGTCGGGAGTACGGGAATTTTTAGAAGAAATTACCATAAGAGGCATAAAGGCAGGTATTGCTACCAGTAATGGCAGAGAAATGGTAGATGCTGTATTAAAGTCGTTGGGATTGGAAAAATATTTCCAGGTGGTAGCTACTGCCTGTGAAGTGACAGCAGGAAAACCGGCTCCGGATATTTATCTGGAAGTGGCAAGACGTCTGGGAGTTAAGCCTGAGAGCTGTCTGGTATTTGAAGATGTGCCTGCAGGGATCATGGCTGGAAAAAATGCAGGAATGAAAGTAATTGCAGTGGAAGATGCATTTTCAGAGAAGATGAAAGAGGAAAAGGAACAGCTGGCTGACCGGCTGATCCATGATTTTTACGAGGTTTTATAAATGGTACATGATTATTTGCCTATTAACAAAGAGGATATGAAAAAACGCGGCTGGGAACAGTGTGATTTTGTTTATATTTCCGGTGATGCCTATGTAGATCACCCGTCTTTTGGACCGGCGATCATTTCAAGATTATTGGAAGCCCATGGCTATAAGGTAGGTATTATTGCCCAGCCGGACTGGAAGGACAATAAGAGCATCCAGATCTTAGGCCGGCCAAGACTGGGATTTTTAGTATCCGCGGGAAATATGGATTCCATGGTGAACCATTATTCCGTATCAAAAAAGCGCAGAAAAGAGGATTCTTATACTCCAGGGGGAGTTATGGGAAAACGACCGGATTATGCGGTAGTGGTATACTGTAACCTGATTCGCTCCGCCTATAAGGATGTTCCGATCATTGCCGGAGGCATCGAGGCAAGCCTGCGCCGCCTGGCTCATTATGATTACTGGTCCAATAAGATGAAACGGTCTGTTTTGCTGGATGCCCAGGCAGACATTATTTCCTATGGAATGGGAGAACATTCCATTGTGGAGCTGGCAGATGCCTTAGACAGCGGACTGGATATTAAGGATATTACTTTTATTGATGGTACTGTTTATAAAACAAAAAGCCTGGAATCTGTTTATGATTATAAGCTGCTGCCGGATTATACGGAGCTTCTGGAAGATAAGAAGAAATATGCAGAGAGCTTTTTTATCCAGTACAGCAATACAGATCCATTTTCCGGAAAGAGGCTGGTTGAACCTTATGAGGGTAAGGTTTTTGTGGTGCAGAATCCGCCGGCTAAGCCATTGACCCAGGAGGAAATGGATGATGTATATGATCTGCCTTATATGAGAAATTATCATCCGTCTTATGAGGCAGCCGGAGGTATCCCGGCAATCCGGGAGATCAAATTCAGTCTGATCAGCAACCGCGGCTGCTTCGGAGCCTGCAGTTTCTGCGCCCTGACCTTCCATCAGGGAAGGATCATTCAGGCAAGAAGTCATGAATCCCTGGTAAATGAGGCGAAACTTCTTACAGAAGAACCGGATTTTAAGGGATATATCCATGATGTTGGAGGACCTACTGCCAATTTCCGTTTTCCGGCCTGTGAAAAGCAGATGACCAAAGGTGCGTGTCCTAATAAACAGTGTCTGTTCCCGGAGCCATGTAAGAACCTGCGGGCAGATCATAGTGATTATATTTCCCTTTTAAGAAAGCTGCGGGCGATCCCGAAAGTTAAGAAGGTATTTATTCGTTCCGGTATCCGTTTTGACTATCTGTTAAAGGATCCGGGAAAGAAGTTTCTTCGGGAACTTTGTGAATACCATGTAAGCGGCCAGTTGAAGGTAGCACCGGAGCATGTGGCAGATAAGGTACTTATGCGTATGGGAAAGCCTAAAAACAGTGTTTACCGGGAATTTGTAAAAGAATATAAGCAGATGAATGAGAAGCTGGGAAAGGATCAGTATCTGGTGCCTTATCTTATGTCTTCTCATCCAGGTTCTTCTATGAAAGAGGCAGTGGAGCTGGCGGAGTATTTACGGGATCTGGGGTACATGCCGGAGCAGGTACAGGACTTTTACCCAACGCCATCTACTATTTCTACCTGCATGTATTATACAGGATATGACTGCCGGACCATGGAAAAGGTATATGTACCGGTTAATCCCCATGAGAAGGCAATGCAGAGGGCTCTGATCCAGTACCGGAATCCAAAGAACTATGATCTGGTGGCAGAAGCTCTTAAGATCGCCGGAAGGACAGATCTGATCGGTTTTGATAAGAAATGTCTGATCAAGCCCAGAAACTTTGATAAGAGTGCCCACGGGGAGAAGGAGTTTTACGGACATGAAAAGACAGCTGCAGGTAAGAATGCAGGCGAAAAGCGTGGAAACAGTAAGAGCGGAAACAGTAAGAGTGGAAACAGCCGGAGTATAAATGGCAAGCTTTCAGGCGGAAGAAGTCTGGAAAAGTCATCCGGCAACAGGATGAATGCAGCAAAACCGGCAGGAAAAAAGAAGGGTATACGAAACGTTCATAAAAAGAAAGGAAGCTGATAATGAAGATAGCTGTTGTAACAGGTGCTTCCTCTGGAATGGGATGGGAATGTGCCATCCGTTTATGGGAGCAGTTTCCGGGACTGGATGAAATCTGGGCAGTAGGAAGAAGAAAAGAGCGTCTTGAGAAACTGGAAGAAAATGTAAATATCCCGGTTCGTAAATTTGCCCTGGATCTGAGTCAGGAAAAAGACAGAGGGATTTTAAAGGATGAATTGGCCCGCTTAAAACCTCAGGTGAAATTTCTGGTAAATGGGGCTGGTTTTGGAAAGATCGGCAATGTATGTGATCTTTCTGAAAAAGATCAGGTGGGAATGATACAGGTAAATTGTGAAGCTCTGACTGCGGTCACTACGATGGTACTTCCCTTTATGCCCCAGAACAGCCGTATTCTGCAGTTTGCTTCCAGTGCCGCTTTTCTGCCCCAGCCGGGATTTGCAGTATATGCGGCATCAAAGGCTTATGTATTAAGCTACAGCCGTGCTTTAAACAGAGAGCTTAAGACCAGAAAGATATTTGTAACTGCTATTTGCCCGGGACCTGTGCGTACAGAATTTTTCGATATTGCACAGACAACTGGTGAAATTCCATTATATAAAAAGCTGGTCATGGCAGATCCGGGAAAAGTAGTCGCCAAGGCTATCCGGGACAGCATTGCAGGAAGAGAAGTTTCTGTATATGGTATTTTTATGAAGGCATTCCGCTTGCTTGCGAAATTGCTGCCTCACAGCCTGATCTTAGATATCATGGAAAAAATCGAGTATGCACCAGGAAAAGAACGCTGGTAAGGATAAAGGCCCGGAAACAGATTCTGAGAGCCTATAACAGAAAAACAGGAGACAAAAGCAGAATATGCAGAAATTGGAAGTAGCCTCTAATGAGGCAGGACAAAGACTTGACAAGCTTTTGAATAAATATTTAAGCCAGGCAGGAAAAGGCTTTCTCTATAAAATGATGCGCAAGAAGAATATTACTTTAAATGGGAAAAAGTGTGACGGTTCGGAGCGTGTAGAAGAAGGGGATGTGATCAGCCTGTTTCTGGCAGATGAAACCATTGAAAAATTTTCATCGCCTCTGCCAACGGAAAAAGCCCCGGCTTCCGGTACGCTGAACAAGAAGAAAACAGAGCTTTCTATTGTATATGAGGATAAGAATATCCTGATCGTAAATAAGCCATCAGGTATGCTTTCCCAGAAGGCAAAAGAGGGAGATGTTTCATTAAATGAGCATATTTTAAATTACCTCATTGATTCCGGACACCTGCCTGTGAGTCAGCTGCGTACCTTCCGGCCTTCTATCTGCAACCGCTTAGACCGTAATACAAGTGGGCTTGTGGTAGCAGGAACTTCTTTACAGGGCCTTCAGATCATGAACGGAGTTTTAAAGGACCGCAGTATCCATAAGTATTACCAGTGTATTGTGAAAGGAAAGATCGACAAGCCTCAGATGATCGCCGGTTTCTTAAAAAAGGATGAAGCGAAGAATACAGTGCAGATCTATCCTTTGGAAGTGGAAGACAGTGTTCCTATTATGACAGAATATGTTCCGGTAAAGAGCAGTGATACAGCAACACTTTTACGGGTAACTCTGATCACCGGACGCAGCCATCAGATCCGCGCCCATCTGGCATCCATCGGACATCCTATTTTTGGAGATTTTAAATATGGGGATAAGGCAGTAAATGAACGGATCCAGAAAAAATATAAAGTCCGTTCCCAGCTGCTTCATTCCTGGAAACTGGTAATGCCACAAAAACTGCCCCAGCCTCTTGAGTATCTGGAAGGAAAAGAGTTTATTGCACCTTTACCTGCAGCCTTTAAAAAGGTGTTAAAAGGTGAGGACCTTGAGGCAGATTCTTGACAGAAAAGTGGCTTTGGGGTATGCTTATAAAATAAACGCGGATGTACAAGTGTGTAAATGTGAGTCCGCGGTATAACGAGAGGATAAAGATACAATGGGAAAAATTATATTAACCGGCGACCGCCCAACGGGACGCCTTCATGTAGGACATTATGTAGGTTCTTTAAAAAGACGTGTAGAGCTGCAGAATTCCGGTCAGTTTGACGAAATCTATATTATGATCGCAGATGCGCAGGCTCTTACAGATAACGCAGATAACCCTGAAAAAGTACGTCAGAATATCATCGAGGTAGCTTTAGATTATCTGGCATGTGGTCTGGATCCTGCAAAATCTACTTTATTTATCCAGTCCCAGGTACCGGAACTTTGCGAAATGACCTTCTATTATATGGATCTGGTAACTGTATCCAGATTACAGCGTAATCCTACTGTAAAATCTGAGATCCAGATGCGTAATTTTGAAACCAGTATTCCAGTTGGTTTCTTTACCTATCCGATCAGCCAGGCAGCTGATATCACAGCTTTTAAGGCGACCACAGTTCCGGTTGGAGAGGATCAGGCTCCAATGATCGAGCAGACCCGTGAGATCGTTCACAAGTTCAATACTGTATATGGCGGCAATCTGGTAGAGCCGGATATCCTGCTTCCGGATAATAAGGCATGCCTGCGTCTGCCAGGTATCGACGGAAAGGCAAAGATGAGTAAATCCTTAGGAAACTGCATCTATCTGTCTGATTCTGAAGAAGAGGTCAAGAAGAAGATCATGTCCATGTTTACTGATCCAAACCATCTGCGTGTTCAGGATCCGGGACAGGTAGAGGGAAATCCAGTATTTATTTATCTGGATGCATTCTGCCGTGATGAGCATTTTGAGAAATACCTGCCGGATTACAAGAATCTGGATGAATTAAAGGCTCATTACGCAAGAGGCGGTCTTGGTGACGTTAAAGTGAAGAAATTCTTGAACAATGTGATCCAGGATGAGCTGCGTCCGATCAGAGAACGCAGAAAAGAGATCGCAAAAGATATTCCGGCTGTATATAAGATCCTGGAAGAGGGAAGCATCAAGGCTGAAAAGAAAGCAGCACAGACTCTTGCAGAAATGAAGCGTGCAATGAAAATCAATTACTTTGAAGACAAAGAACTGATCGCAGAGCAGGCAGCAAGATTTTCCAGTGAAGCAGATGCGTGATCATTATAGAATGTAAGAATAAATAAACAGTAAAAAATCGCTCAGACAAAGAAAAAGTCTGGGCGATTTTTTCATTACATGACGATCAGTTCGTATTCTCTGGATCCAAGACCGATCTTTTCGGCGTGCTCTAAGCAGCTTTTCCATTCAGATTCCGGTGCAGAGTTGCAGAAATGGTCATGATGATCGGTAAAATCTTTCTTTGCCATGTTTTTAGCAAGCTGACTTCCTGGCATTGGGGTAGCTTTCAGACAGGCATCTACACAGGCCTGATCCAGTGCCAGTGGGTCAAAAGAGGCGAACATTCCGATATTTGGAAGGATCGGCACGTCATTTTC